>JADMIO010647430.1_pt1 | contig 42252 bp, 31 predicted proteins | sample 8958161 | NCBI WGS metagenome assembly JADMIO01 (sample SAMN16585339, study PRJNA669376) | soil metagenome | isolation source: Crop rotation soil | place: USA: Cullars Rotation, Alabama | collected 2011 | reverse complement strand
GCCGAGCGCACGTTCGGCGGATCGAAGGATGACTACGACGTGATCGAGCAGGGCGACCTGGTTTCCGGATCGGCCGCAGCCTACAAGGCGTTGCTCGGGCTGAACCACCTGGAGCGGGCGGAGAACTATGCGAAGGTCGGCCAGCTGCTCGATATCACCGAATTCATCGACTATACGCTCCTGCATTTCTTCGTCGGTCACCAGGACTGGGGCGTCAACAAGAACTGGTATGCCATCCGCCGGCGGGTGGATGGCCCGGCGGGGCGTTTCCAGTATTTTCCGTGGGACGGCGAGAATATCCTGCTCGATGAACGCGTCGACCGCGTGCATGACGGCGAGGGGGATTTTCCGAGCAAGCTGCATTCCAGGCTCATGGCCAATCCCGACTACCGGCGGGCGTTCGCCGCGCGGGTCCAGCTTCACCTGGTTTCCGCGGGCGGCGCGCTGACCGAGCCGGCGAATGTCGCCCGGTGGAAGAAATGGCAGGCGCTCCTGGACCAGCCGATCGTGGCGGAGTCGGCGCGGTGGGGCGATTACCGTCGCGACGTGCATCGCGCGGCCACGGGGACGTACGCGCTCTACACCCGCGAGGACCAATGGCTCAGGGAGAACGATCGCATCGTTGACTCCTACTTCCCGCACCGGGGTGCAATCGTCCTCGCCCAGTTGCGCGCGGCGGGGCTTTATTCGCCCGTCCTCCCGTGATCGCGATCGATGTCTTGTCCGGTTTCGAGATGAGGGCCGACGGTCGGTGCAAGACGCCGACCCTACAGTCCGGAGTATCATCCGATTGTAGGGCTAGCGTCCCATTGTAGGGCTGGTGTCTTGCACCAGCCGCCCCTACGTTCGGATATGCGCCCCGCCGGCTGCTTTAGCCCGTGAAGATACTCGCGATCGTCCTTCTCCTCGGCTTTGCCGCGTTCAGCATCCGGCTGAAGACGGAGCTGATGACGCCCAACGATAGCCTGGAGAAATTCAAGTCGGGCGAGATCCTGCCGGATTTCACGCTCAAGGACTCCGACGGAAAGGAATACACGCTGGGCAAGGTGGCGGCGGAACATAAGCTCGTCGCGATCAATTTTTGGGCGACGTGGTGCGGGCCCTGCCGCGCCGAGATGCCGACGCTCGAGCGGATCTACACCGAGGAGAACGGGAAGGGGTTCGTCCTGCTGGCAATCAACGAGGACGACGGGGCCGACGACCTCAAGGCCTACCTCCAGGCCCGCAAGTTCACTTTTCCCGTCCTGCTCGACCCGAACCAGGAAGTGCTGAGGCAGTTTGGCGTCGACGCGTTCCCGACCACGGTGCTCGTGGACAAGGAGCGCCGGGTCGTCCAGGTGATCCGGGGCGCCAGCCCCACGTTCGAGTTCCTGGTCAAGGGATTCGTCGAGTCCGACGGCGCCGTCAGCTCGGTGAGCGAGGTGCACTCGATCACGGTCGGAAAATGAGCTCACCGGTGATCGTGGTGGAGGGCCTGGGCAAGACCTTCAAGAGGCGGCGCGGGCAGCAGGAGGTTTGCGCGGTGCGGGATGTCAACCTTCGGGTCGAGGCAGGGAGCGTGGTCGCCTTCGTCGGCCCAAACGGGGCGGGCAAGACGACGACAATCTACTCGCTCCTCGGCCTCCTGCAGCCGGACCGCGGCAGCGTGCGCGTCTTCGACCAGCCCGCGGGGAGCATGGACGCGCGCCGCCGCACCGGCTTCCAGACCGAGATCTTCCACACCTACGGGTTTAGGACCGCCGAGCAGGTGCTGCGATTCTACGGGACGCTCTCGGAGATGTCGGACGGGCAGATCGCCGAGGCGGTGCCGCGACAGCTTTCGCGCCTTGGGCTGGGGGAGGCGGCGCAACGCCGGGTAAACGGTTTCTCCAAGGGGATGGTGCAGCGGCTCGGCCTCGCCCAGGCGCTGCTGCACGGGCCGGAGTTGCTCGTGCTGGACGAGCCGACGACGGGCCTCGACCCGGAAGGGCGGAAGCTCGTGGCCGACATCATCCGGGAGGAAAAGGCGCAGGGGACGACGATCTTCCTCAGCAGCCACATCCTCTCCGACGTCGAGCGCGTCTGCGACCACGTGGTTATCCTCCGCGGGGGATCGGTCGTCTTCTCGGAGAGCATGGCGAAGCTCCGCGGAGCCGGGGGCGAGTGGGAAATCGAGATCCTGGATGGCGCTGCGGGCGGACGCCGCGTCGTGCGGTGCACGACGGCGGAAAAAAACGCGACGCTGCTCCGGTTGCTGAACGAAGGGGCCGACATCGGCGGTGTGCGCGAGGCGGGCACGCTCGAGGACATCTACATGCGGTATGCGGGAGGAACGTCCGATGGTTAAGGTTCGCGCGATCGCGCTGACGGCCTGGCACGAGGCGCTGCGGCGCCGGGTCTTCTATTTCTTCATCATCGCGGTGGTCGTCAACATCGGCGGGATCGTCGCCTCGCTGCCGGGCGTCATCGCCGCGGGCATGGCCGGCGAGACCGAGGCGGTGCACCAGGCGCACGCCTCGTTCGTCGCGAACACCCTTGGGGTGTGGCGATTCATCCTGACCTGCCTCGCGCTCTTTCTCGGGTCGATCGCGGTGTCGTCGGAGGTTTCCGGCAAAACCATCGTGAACGTGCTTTCCCGGCCGGTCGACCGGGCGGCGTATCTCCTTGGGCGCTGGCTGGGGACGGCCGCGTTCCTGGGCGCGTTCACGGTGATCGGGGTGCTGATCGCAGCGGCGATCGCGCTGATTTTCCAGGTCCACTGGCCGCTCCTGGCGTGGTTCGCCGTGATCGAGATCCTCGTCGCCGCGATCCTTTGACACTGTTCCACCAGGCGCATAGTATCCTCGAACTCTTCAGCAGTCTCGCCCGGAAAACCCACTATGATGTCGCTCGTCAGGGCAAGCCTGCGGCGCGCGCCCCTGATCGCTTCCACACGCTTGAGGTAGTCCGCAACCCTGTATCCCCTGCGCATGGCCTTCAGCACACGGTCGCTGCCGGACTGTACTGGCAGATGCACCCAGTCACACAAATTCTCAAGCTCGTCCAGAGCCGTCACAATATCTGTGTGAAAATCCCTCGGGAAGGAGGTAGTGAATTTGATCCTCTCCATGCCCGTCGCCGCCACCGCGCGCAGGAGTCTGGAGAAGGGGGTGGCGCCGCGAAACTCTCTCAGGCCGTCGTCCGTTCGCGGGCGATAGCTATTGACGTTTTGCCCTATCAGCTGCACCTCCCTGTAACCCTCAGCGCAGAGTCTGCGAACCTCCTCGACGATCTCCAGGGCCGTGCGACTGCGCTCCCGCCCACGCGAGAAAGGGACTATGCAGTAGGAGCAAAACTTATTACACCCCTCTATGATGGGAACAAACGCCACGTAGGGCGAGTGGCGCTCCTGCATAGCTACGTCCCAGGTCTCCCCTTCGACACGCTCTCCAAGATCGATGGTTCTCCCTTCGCCTTCGAGCGCTCTTTCAATTAAAGCGGGCAGGCGATCTGTCGCGCGCGTCCCGGCAACGAGGCTAAGCGCAGGCTCCTGATCGAAGAGGGATGCTCCCTCAAGCTGCGCGACGCAACCCAGAAGGCCCAGCAGTGGCTGCCGGCCAGTCCCGATTCGCCCCCTGCGCACATCATTGATCCGCGTAAAGACCTTCTGCGCGGCCTTGGCCCGCACCGAACAGGTATTAAAAAGGACAACGTCGGCCGTCTCCTCAGACTCCGTCAGGTCATAACCGGCCGCACGCAGACGCGTCGCCGCACGCTCAGTATCGGCAACATTCATCTGGCAACCCAGTGTTTCTATGTAAACGCTCGCTCTCATCTTACAGGAACTCTCTCTGCCGCAGGTGTGCGGCCGAAGTGTAGCAGAAAACCGTTGGGCAGTGCGATAGTTCTTCTCGAACTACAAGGCAGAGGGTTTGGATTTCGTCTACACACGCCTGCGTCCGGCGCGCAAGCCCTTCACATCCGAGTTCTCCAAAAGCCAGCGCGCCGTCTCGCGAGTCGTCGCCAAGTCCTCTGCGCCCCCAATCATACGTACCAGTTCGCTGACACGCTCATCTGCGCTCAGCTTTTTCGCCATCGTGATGGTTCGACCGTTACGCACAGATTTTTCCACCACAAAATGCTGGTCTGCGAAACGCGCGATCTGCGCCTGGTGCGTGACGCACAAAACCTGCCGCGCCTGCGCCAGCATCTTTAGTCGTCGCCCCACTGCCTCTGCCACTCTGCCGCCAATCCCCACATCCACCTCGTCAAACACCACAGTCCCGCAGGTCTCCTCATCCCCTGTAGGCTGCGCAGCAGTACCAGCCGTGCGCAGTGTGAGCATCAATCTGGAGAGTTCCCCGCCGGAGGCTATGCGCGCCAGGGGGCGCGGCGTCTCGCCCGGATTGGCAGAGAGCAGAAACTCCACACGATCCGCGCCGCGTGGTGTAAAAAAAGGGGCCCCGATTGTCTGCCCGTCCGGATCAAAGGAACCCCCTGTGGATACACCCGGCTCCTCTTCAGCCGTTTCAATCTGGACGATAAAGCGCGTCTGCTCCAAAGCGACCTGGGCCAGATCCTCCATAACTCGCCGTTCGAGTCTGGGCGCGGCCTCCTTCCGCCTCTCAGTTAAAAGTTGCGCCGCAGTCCTATATTGCACCTGCGCCCCCTGTAACGATTCCTTCAAGGATTGTTCACGCGCGCTCAAATTCGTGAGTCCAGAGAGTCGTCCGGACAGTTCATCCTGAATCTTGATGACGCCATGCAAGTCCCTCTTATATTTATGTTTTAGCTTTTCAAGAACAGCTAATCTGGTTTCCACCTCGGCAAGCCTCCCAGGGCTCACCTCGATTCCCGTACGATACGTGCGCAAGGCATCCGCCACGTCTGTCAGCGCGACCACGCCGCTTTCGAGCATAGACAGCACAGAAGCCACACGGCTATCTATTTCGGCCAACTCCTCTAACTGGCGGCGTATGACAGAGAGTCTGGCGAGCAGACTCTCGTCGTCTTCATACAACTCCCCGTAGACGCCGGCACCTAACTGCAAAACCCTCTCCGCATGGGCGAGCAGCCTTCTTTCTGCCTGTAATTCTTCATCCTCGCCCGCACGCGGCCCGACCGACTCGATCTCCATCAGTTGAAATTGCAGCAATTCCGTGTCGCGCTCCCGATTGATCAGTTGCTGCTCTAACTGCAACAAAGCCCTTTTTGCGGACTGCCAGACAAAGAAGGCCTCAGCCACACGCTCCCTCAGATCAAGACAGCCCGCGAAGCCATCCAGTAGATCCATATGAGATTGCGTGGAGAGCAGCGCACGCTGCTCTCCCTGTCCGTGTATCTCTACCAGCGCGGGCTGTATGGCGCGCAGCGTACGCATCGTGACCTGCTGATCATTGATAAAAATTCTGCTTCTCCCGCGTAGATTGATCTCGCGCCGCACAAGCAGCTCTTCATCCTCCTCCAAGCGGACGCCGACCTCTGCCAGATGCTCACCTAAAGCCTTAACCTTTTCCTCCGGCAGCTCGAAGATACCTTCAACCAGAGCCACCTCCTCGCCCGTGCGTATCTGCTCTGGCGAAGCACGATTACCCAGTAACAACCCCAGCGCATCGACGATAATACTTTTACCCGAGCCGGTTTCTCCCGTCAGCAGGTTTAACCCCGCACCAAACTCCATCTCCAGTTGGCGGATGACGGCGAAATCCGAGATGTTAAGGAACTTCAACATAAAGCGCTTTCCCAACTGAGAATTTACATTTAAAGTGACAGCTTAACTAACAGAGGCTAAAAATTAAACCCTTGACCACTACTCGGACGGCGAGTAGTATGGGCCCGCCAGAGCCCTAACTTATCCGTTTGTGTAGAGAGGTCTTCGCTATGTCTTTTAATAAAATCATCCTCGTCGGCAATCTGGGGAAAGACCCCGAACTGCGTTATACGCCGCAGGGGACGCCCGTTTGCAGCTTCACTGTGGCCACCAACGAGAAGCGTAAGGATCGCGCCGGAGAGACGCAGGATTTTACCACATGGTTTCGCGTTACTCTCTGGGGGCGACAGGCTGAAACAGCCTCCCAGTATCTGACCAAGGGGAGGCCCGTCTATGTCGAGGGGAGGCTACGCCTCGAAGAGTGGACGGACAGGGATGGCAAACAACGCTATACGCTCGAAGTTCACGCGACAGATATGCAATTTATCGGCGGAGGTCGCGCCGAAGAAGCAGCCACCTCGACAAGCGCTGCCGCAGGCGGTGGGCAAAGAAGCCCGACAAGTGATCGCCATCCGCCCGAGCCTGAACTCTCAGACGACGATATACCCTTTTAGTCGCACCATTTAAGGTCTCTGTCGGCGCGCCGACAGAGACCTTAAGCCGAATTTATGAGCGTGTGTCGAACGTACCCGGGCCCGGCACTACTCCCCACTTCCCGAATTCACGTAACTTATCGTATCTGCGGCTCAAACGGTGCTCTGCCGTCTGACTGACGGTCAGCGCGAGGGCCTCGCTCAAAGAGACATCCAGCAGGCGCGCCGTTTCGTCATAATCCGTTTGCGCTCCACCCTTCGGCTCCGGCACCACACGATCTATGATTCCCTGCCCGTAAAGCTCTTCGGCAGTTAGTTTAAGGCCACTGGCCGCACGCTCCGCCTGCGCCGAATCTTTCCACAGGATGGCCGCGCATCCTTCCGGTGAAATAACCGAATAGATGGCATTTTCAAGCATCAACACCTGATCGCCGACGCCTATGGCCAGTGCGCCGCCAGAGCCTCCCTCGCCGATGACGGCGATCACAATCGGAATACGCAAGCGTGCAATCTCGCGCAAATTGTAGGCGATGGCCTCAGCCTGGCCGCGCTCTTCGGCGTCAATTCCCGGATAGGCCCCTGGGGTATCTATAAAACAGATCACCGGGCGGCCAAATTTCTCCGCCAGTTTCATCGCTCGCAAGGCTTTGCGATAACCTTCCGGCTTAGGCATGCCGAAGTTCCTATACCGGCGCTGCTTCGTGTCGCGCCCCTTCTGATGGCCGACGACCACAACCGGCAACCCGTGAAAATGGGCCATCCCGCAAATTATCGCAGGATCATCCGCAAACCTGCGATCACCATGCAGCTCCTGGAAATCCTCGAATAGTCTCTCGATGAAGTCCAGCGTATAAGGCCGATCGTTGTGGCGCGCCAGCTGCACCCTCTGAAAGGCTGTCGGATCAAAAGGCGTCTCGTCCCTTGGTTCCTCTACGGAGGGGCCGCCAGCAGCAGTTGTCTCAGACATTTCGCATTCTCCAGGACAGGCATCCTGAACAAACAAGCTCAAGCGTCAGGTGAATCCCTTTAACTAACCCAACGTAACATTCAACCACTCGACATGACAACCATGTGCGCGCAGAGCGGCTTCCAGGTCGCGACTTCCCCTGACACGTAAAGCGCCATGCGGGCGCACACGGACCATCACCCCATCCTCCAGGGTCATTTCAACGAAGACTTCACAGTCCCCTCTATGTTTATCCAACAGACCGAAGAGGTCGCCCAGGGTGTTTTTGGAATCGGCACAGAGGGCTGGCACGCGCACGATGACGCCGCGCGCTTTACGCTGCAACACCTCATCGAGCAGCGCCACTTCGTCCACGATGATAGAGGAATTTCCGTCGTCTGTGGTCTCCAGCTTACCTGTCAGGAGGATGGCCGTGTCATTACTTAGATGCTTTTCGAACTTGCCGAAGGTCTCAGGCCATAGGACGCATTTGATTCCCCCAACCTGATCTTCCAGGCGTAGTAGGGCGAAGCGCCCACCCTTCTTGGTAGTGCGTACCTGAAGGTCTGTCACCACTCCACCGACGCTCACCCTCTGGGCGCTCTGGCAACCGGCTAAACTCGCAGAATCCCTAGCGTTTAGCTCGCGCAAAGTCTCCACGTAATTTTCTAAAGGATGTCCTGTAATGTAAAAACCTATAGCGCTTTTTTCAGCCGCGAGGAGGGCCGCGTGCGTCCAGGCAGGAGCGTCCGGCAGCCTCTCCGCAGCAGTTTGTGTCTCTTCCGTGCCCCCGAAAAGATCATCCTGACCGCGCGATCTGTGTTTTTGGGCGCGGCTGTTACGTGCGAGCGATGAATCCACAGCCTGATGAAGGCAGGCGCGCCATTTCAGTAAAGGCTGCTGAGGCTCGTTCAAGGAATCGAAGGCACCCGCGCAGATCAGACTCTCAAGCACACGTTTGTTGATCGCTCCCTGGCCGACGCGCTCTGTGAAATCTATAAAGGACTTGAACAAACCCTGCGCGCGTGCTTCAACTATCCCGTTGACGCTGGCCTGACCGATCCCTTTGATCGCCGCCAGGCCGTAGCGAATCGCTCCCAACAGCGGCGTAAACCCTGACCCGCTCTCGTTGACGTCGGGCGGCAGCAGTTTTATCCCCTGATTTCGCAATTCCGTAGAGTATTTAAAGACCTTACTGGTATCGTGCAGCTCATTGGAAAGCACGGCCGCGTAAAAATGCTCCGGGTAATGTGCTTTGAGGTAAGCCGTTTGAAAAGCGAGATATGCGTAGGCTACACTATGACTCCGGTTGAAGCCATAATCGGCAAATTGCGCCATTAAAGAAAATACCTGCTGTGCCTTCTCACGCTTGATCCCGCGCTTGACCGCGCCCTCGATAAATTTCTGCTCGTGGCGCGCCATCTCCTCCCTGTTCTTCTTCCCCATTGCGCGACGCATCAGGTCTGCTTCCCCAAGGCTGTAGCCGCCCAGATTTTGCGCCAACTGCATGATCTGTTCCTGATAGACGATGATCCCGTAGGTGTTGCTCAGGATCTCCTTCATCTCGGGCACGATATAACGCACGCTCTTCTGGCCATGATGCCGGTTGATGAAATCATCCACCATCCCGCCATCAAGCGGCCCGGGGCGGTACAGCGCATTGAGGGCGGCCAGATCTTCCAGGCCCTTCGGCTTCAGCTTTCGACAAATCTCCTGCATGCCCGATGACTCGAACTGAAAGACGGCCTCTGTGCGCCCTTCCGCGAATAATTGCATGGTCTTCAGATCGTCGAGGGGGATATCCGCCCATTCGATCTCCGCGCCAAGCGATTGCTTAATAGTTTTTAAGCAATCGCTTATAACAGTTAAAGCGGTAAGCGCAAGGAAATCCATCTTGAGCATGCCCGTCTTTTCCAGATCGGACATGGCGTACTGCGTCGTCAACTCCTGTTTGGAAGAGACGGCGATGGGGACGAGTTCCTGTAAAGGGGTGGGCGAGATCACCACCCCCGCAGCATGTACGGAAGAGTGTCTGGCACACCCTTCGAGCCGCTGCGCCAAATCTATCAATTCCCTCACCTGCTCGTTACTTTCCATCGCGCCACGCAGTTCCGGCACCTGTTCTAGGGCATTTTTGATGCTCACGTTGCGGCCACGCACGGGAGGCGGTATCAGTTTGGCGATACGGTCAACCTCCGCGTAAGGCAGGTCAAGAGCTCTGCCCACATCCTTGATCGCCGCCTTGGAAGCCATCGTCCCGAAGGTGATGATCTGGCAGACGGAGTCGCGACCATAAAGGTTTGCCACGTGGTTGATCACTTCGCCACGCCCGCGAACGCAGAAATCTATGTCTATATCCGGCATCGAAACGCGTTCCGGATTGAGAAACCGCTCGAAGAGCAGGTCGTACTGGAGCGGATCGACGTCCGTAATATCCAGGCAATAGGCGACCAGAGAGCCTGCAGCGGAGCCTCTGCCAGGGCCGACAGGAATCGAATGTTCCTTGGCATAACGTATAAAATCCCAGACGATCAGAAAATAGCCCGGAAAGCCCATACGTATAATCATGGCGATCTCTTTGGAGATGCGCTCCTGATAATCAGACATCGAATGGCGCAACGCCCCACGCCCTGCCTGCCGCTCCCAAACCTGCTGCCGACGCCGCTCGTATCCTTCCCTGACGACCTTCTCGAAGTACTCATCTATGGTGAGACCTGCATCAGAGGCCGGTATCGGATAGACAGGAAGGTGGTTGACGCCCGTCGGAAATTTCAGCTCGCACATGTCTGCGATCTCTACCGTACGGGTCAGAACATCCGGTATCTCGCCAAAAATATTCCACATCTCTTCGGGCGAACGCACGTAGAAGTTGGGCGATCCATAACGCAGCCGATTCGGGTCTTTGACGGTCTTTCCAGCCCCTATACATAGCAAGACATCGTGGGCGCGTGCGTCCTCAGGCATCAGGTAGTGTGCGTCATTGGTCGCGACCAGTGGGACGCCTGTACGCCTTGAAAGCTCTACCAGGGGCTTACGTATGCGTTTCTGCGCATCCAGCCCGTGTTCCTGTATCTCCAGAAAGTAGTTACCCTTACCCAGAATTTCCTCGAACTCTATGGCGGCCGCCGCAGCCTCATCGAAACAGTCTCGCGCGAGCATCGCCGAAGGGACGCCGGACATGCAGGCGGAGAGACCTATCAGGCCCTCACTATGCTCCGCCAGCAGTTCCTTATCTATACGCGGCTTGTAGTAGAACCCCTCCGTATAGGCTTTCGAGGTGAGGCGCACCAGATTTTGATAGCCCTTTAAATTCTTCGCGAGCAGGATCAGATGAAAGTTAGCTTTCTCCCCTGGAGCCGCAGCCCCCGCGCGATCCCTGCGGTTGCCACGCGTGATATAGGTCTCACAACCTATGATGGGCTTGACGCCCTGCGCCTTCATATTGTTGTAAAAGGAGATGGCCCCGAACATATTGCCGTGGTCTGTGATGGCGCAGGCGTCCATCCCCAGCTCCGCTGTTCGTTTGGCCAGAGGCTTGATCTGTATGGCTCCGTCCAGGAGACTGAAATCGGTATGAAGATGCAGGTGTACGAATCTTTTGTCTTGCATAAATGCGTGTCAGGAAAGTCCGGGGACTCCGGCGTCTGCCTTCAATACTACAAGCCTCGACAGTACGGCGCGCGCCCCGTTTGATGCGCACACTATATCACGTGCCTCTTTCGACAGAAGCACCAATATCTTGCTTGAGCATCAGGATTGAATGATTAAGATTATTTACGCTGAAGCTTTTGTCCGGGCCGCATCAGAAAATGCTTGAACGCTTTCATGTGAAACCGAACGGCCAATGCCGGAGCCTTTATTCCCACTCGATTGTGCTGGGCGGTTTGGAGCTGATGTCGTAGACGACGCGGTTGATGCCGCGCACTTCAGAGACCAGCCTGTTGGAGATACGCGCGAGCGCGTCGTGCGGCAGGCGAGCCCAATCCGCCGTCATGCCGTCAATACTGGTCACAGCCCTGATCGCCACGACGCGCTCGTATGTCCTTTCGTCTCCCATCACGCCGACGGTCGAGACGGGCAGCAGCACGGGGAAAGCCTGCCACACGGCGTCATATAGATCGGCCAGGCGCAGCTCCTCGTCCAGAATACGGTCGGCCGCCTGCAAAAGCGCGACGCGCTCCTCAGTCACCTCACCCAGAATCCGCACGGCCAGCCCAGGGCCCGGGAACGGATGGCGCTTGAGAATCTGCTCGGGCACACCCAGTTCGCGCCCTATCAAACGCACCTCATCCTTAAATAGCTCGCGCAGTGGCTCTATCAATTTCAGATTCATCTTTTCCGGAAGCCCGCCGACGTTATGATGGCTCTTGATGACGGCCGACGGCCCTCTGACCGAGACAGATTCTATGACATCAGGATAAAGCGTCCCCTGTACAAGGTATTCGACATCCCCCAGACTTTCGGCCTCATTTTCAAAAACCTCTATAAAGGCCCCGCCGATCTTTTTGCGCTTTTCTTCCGGGTCGGTCACTCCGCTGAGCGCTTTGAGAAACAATTTTTCAGCCCGCACCCCGCGCACGCGCAGGTTCATGCTGAGCTCGAATAAGTTGAGGGTGGACTCGAACTCTCCTTCTCTTAAAAGGCCGTTATCTATAAAGATACAGGTCTGGCGCTCTCCCACTGCCTGGTGTACCAGAGCCGCTGCAACGGTCGAGTCAACGCCACCGGAAAGCCCGCAGACCACTTTGCCCCTTTCCCCCAGACGCTCGCGTATTCTGTAGACCTGTTCCTCTATGACGGCACGCGGCGACCAGTCCCCCTGACAGCGGCAGATACGCAGCAGGAAGTTTTGAAGGATCAGGGCCCCGAGCGGCGTGTGCGCAACTTCAGGATGAAATTGAATGCCGTATATGCGCTTGCTTAAGTCCTCTAAAGCATTAAGCGCTTCATCCGTCCGGGCCGTCACGCGAAATCCAGGCGGAGGCGAGGTCACGTGATCCCCATGACTCATCCAGACATCCATTTCCGCTGGGAGGCCTGTAAAGAGCGGGCTCTCCTGATCCAGCACCTTAAGGCGCGCATAGCCGTACTCACGACTACTGGATGGTACGACCTCGCCTCCGAGGTCTGCCGCCAGCACCTGTAAGCCATAACAAATCCCCAGGATCGGAACGTTTACGCTTTCGAGCAATCCGGCAGTGGGTCGCGGCGAGCCCTTATCGTAGACGGAGGCTGGGCTCCCGGAGAGAATCACTCCTCTCGGCTGGCGCGAAAGGATTTCGTCGACAGCCGCATTAAAGGGCAGTATTTCACAGTAAACCCCGGCCTCGCGCACACGCCTGGCGATCAGCTGTGTGTATTGTGAGCCAAAGTCAAGTATGATAACCGTCTCATGTTTCGGATTCTGGTGCAAAAAAGTAAACCTCCAGGCAAGCAGTGGCGTCTGATGTCAACGGATTATTGTGGCAAAGCCGGATTATACTCGGGCGTCAGGTAACAATCTAGCATAGGGATCGCCACACGCTATGAACATTTGGAAGATACACTTCAGGCATGAAGAAACGCTTCAGATATACAGGGAAAAGGGTTTTAGCCCGCAGGCTGCCGCTCGGATTTGTACTGCCAGCCCTCTTACTGTTCCCCCTACTGTGCCCGTTGCTCCCAGCGGCGGCCGAGCCTTTTTCACAGTGGCTGTCTGGCGGGCAGATAGCGCTCTCACAGCCGCTGACACTGCGCTGGCAATACTCCACAGAGGCAACTGTTAATTTAACCCCGGCCGCAGATGGCCAACGCGTCTATCTGCCGCTGGCGGCCGGGACGATTGTCTCTTTACGCGCCGCAGACGGGCAGATGTTCTGGCGAACGGAGATTGGCGGAGAGTTTTCTGCCTCACCCGCCGCAGACGAGCGCGGCGTTTATATCGCCTCGGAAACAGGGGTCGTTCAGGGAAAGGCCCCGCAGGCCGCCGGCGCTCTGCGCGCTCTGGGCCGCGAGAGCGGCGTCACGCTCTGGATGCATACGCTCCCCTTCCCTCTGCGCGGCGCGCTGGCCATGAACGAGCAGACACTGTTCGGCGGCTCCAGCGACGGCCGCGTCTATGCTGTCAACAAAAAGACTGGAGAGATAAGCTGGGTCAGGCAATTCAACACCCCCTTCTCTTCGCTCCCGGCCGTCTCCAAAACAAACCTGCTGATCGGTAATGATGACGGCACGCTGCTGTGTCTTGATCAGGCGACGGGTAAACCTCTCTGGCGTTATCGGACGCGAGGGCCGGTTCGCGGTCGTCCCTCCGTTTCCCAGGGGATAGTGTACTTCGGCTCGGCGGATGGTTACGTCTATGCTGTTGATGAAGCGAGCGGTCAATTTCGCTGGCGGACGCGGACGGGAGCAGGCGTGCAGGCCGTCGCCGTCACGGACGGGGGAGTGCTGGTCGCTTCTCTGGATAATTTCGTCTACTTTTTAACGCTCGCCCGTGGCGGACGCCTCTGGAAAAAACAGCTTGCCGGAAGGATCGCGGCACAACCCCTTGCCGCAGCAGATGGCGCGCTCTTTACGCCGCTCTCCGGCGATACGGGAGTTGTGCTTGATTTACGCGACGGCAAACAGCTCAACAGTATCCCTATCGGCGAAGACAACAACACTGCTGCCTCGCCCATCGTGGTCAAAGATGTGCTCTTTGTCACCACGCGGCAGGGACTGCTGGCCTTCTCGCGGCCTGCCTGATCCAGCATCTTGAAAGGCACTTCGCCTCCCCTCTGACGCGGGCCTTCGCGGCGTGCGACACTTCCGACAGATACGCGACGGCGGCGCTTCAGGCCTCAGTTTTTTCCGGATGTTTGCGAAAGATTGCGCCCAGACGAAAGATCAGGCCATGCAGGACGTAAAGGATAGTGATGGCGAGCAGCACGTGTCTTGAAAAGAGCCAGACGAGCGCGCCGAGCGCCACCAGTATGATCACCACGCGGGCGCTGCGGCGACGCGTGCCCACAGATTTGAAGCTGGTGTAACGCAGCGTGCTGACCATCAGCGCGCCGAGCACCCCTACGAGCGCCATCATTAAACCGCTATAGAGTTCTGCCAGCCGTGTAGGGTATTTGATGAGCGGGAGGGGTGCGAAATGGACTATCGCCGCGATCAGCGCCGCAGCGGCAGGGATCGGCAAACCGACGAAGCTCTTTTTGTCCACCTTGACAGCGCCCTCGGCCAGCACACGCGGTCGCGCCGCCTGAACGTTAAAGCGCGCGAGACGGAATGCCCCGCACATCAAAAACATAAAGGAGAGGAACCAGGAGAGTTTGTGCGCATCGCTGCCCTCCTCCAGCGCCGAACCATAACCCCAGGCGTAAGCGAGCACGCTGGGGGCTATGCCGAAGGTCACTACGTCTGCAATCGAATCGAACTGCACGCCGATCTCAGTCGCGGTCTTGGTCATACGCGCGATGCGCCCGTCCAGCGCATCGAAAAGAAAGGCCCAGCCGATGGCCTTCGCCGCGCTGTCGAAATAGGCTGCGGCCCGCTCCAGTTCCGCATCACCTCCGCCGTTGATTAGCTGAAAGCCGCGCAAGGTGGCCATCAGAGAGAAAAATCCCATGCCTATGTTGGCCGCCGTAAACAGGGACGGGATCAGATACAGTCCCTTTTTAAAACCGCGACGCGGCGGCGAAACGGCATCTTCCTCTTCGACTTTGATGGGAGGCGCGCTGGTCATCCTTCAAGCACCCTTCCGATGATCGTCGCGCCACCCTGAACGCGCATGCCTTCCTTGACCAGCACCTCTACATTGACGGGTAAGATCAGATCCGTGCGCGAGCTGAATTTGATCAGCCCGAAGCGTTCGCCGAGCGCCAGCTCGTCACCGACATGTTTCCAGCAGACGATGCGCCGCGCCAGAATGCCTGCGATCTGCTTGCAGACGACCGTCACACGCTCGCCGCGAATCGTCAGCGCGTTCTGCTCGTTGACCAGGCTCGCGTCCTTATTAGTGGCCATCAAAAACTTTCCCTTCGTGTAGGTCACGTCGAGGATTTTACCGGCCAGTGGCGCGCGATTGATATGCACATCGAGCGGCGAGAGAAAGATGCTGACGACTGTCGGCGACTGCGCATCCGTCGGATCAATCGTGCTGACTCTGGTCACACGCCCATCCGCTGGCGAAAGGATAATATTCTCCTCTGTCGGAGCCGTGCGCTGCGGGTCGCGAAAAAAGTAGGCCATAAAAGCGGCGAGCGCGAAAAACAGTAGCGCGATTGCCCAGTATCCGAACCAGAGCGCGAGCGCCGCCAGCAGGGCCGGGATAATAATGTATGGAAGTCCTTCTCTCGCCACAGTCCATCCTGTTCTCGTCGAATGTTAAAGGGATACTATGAGCGGCCCGCACTTCGCGCCGGGACATCCCGCGCCGCGCCTTTATGATGGTGCTGTTCAATAAAAACAGGGGCGCTTTAGCTGACTTTAGCGCCCCATCTCAAGTCATTCAGTTTTGCGGGATGTGCGGCACAAATAAGGTGTTGGAGTTTTTCCCTCCCCCTTAGTGCGCGGGCCCGCTATTTCGCTGGTGTTGAAGCATAATTGAATGCATCTGATCTTTGATGGCAAGTTTTTTCTTCTTGAGAGTAATCTCTTCCAACTGCTCTTCATCACTCGGATAGGTAAGAGCGGACAACTCAGAGAGGCGCGCTTCGTAACGACCGTGCTCGCGCGCCAGTTCGCGAAACTCAGGGTCGGTCGTCATCAGTTGTTCCTTCAAGCCGTCCGTGTTGGTCATTTCCATTTCGGGGAAGCTCCTTTCAGATGCTCGGCAGGTAGTTGATTTACGGCGACAAACAAAATGGCCGCCTGTTTTTGTGATGCCAAAATGTTAACGCAAAAGACGTGGTCAGATCAAGGCAAGGATTTAGATCGAGGCTGTCATCACCAGCGCATCCTCAGGCGGATCCGTGTAATAGGCCCTGCGCGTCCCGACCGCCACGAACCCCAGCTTGCTGTAAAGCGCCTGTGCCGCCATATTGCCCGCGCGCACTTCAAGGATAGCGCGGCGTGCTCCCATACGCGCGCCCTCTTTGAGCACACCGCCGAGGAGCGCCGCCCCTATCCCGCGCCGACGAAACTCCTGCGCGACCGCGACGTTATTGATATGCACTTCGTCGCCTGCGAAACGCGCGGCGATAAAGCCCGCGAGGGGCTGCGCCGCCGGCTCTACGCGAGAAGTGCGGCGCGCCACCAGCATCAAAGCGCCGCGTCCCTGCACGATCTCGTGATAATAGGCGTCCCACCCCCAGCGACTCAGGCCGCATGTCTCCTCTAACTCGACGACGGCCAGTAAATCATGCTCCGTCATGTGAGAGATAATAATTTCCTGTGTGATTATCCCGCTTATTTGTTCTATTCCAGACATTGCGCATTCAGTTCCGCATCAGATGGACGCACATAGATGGCGCGTAAACTCAAAGCCTCTCCGCTCTCGCCTTCCAGTAAAGCTCTGCGCGCCTCTGCTCCGACATGCACGGCCAGATTCTCTATCGAGGCCGCGAGCCTCCACTCAATAGCGGCGCTTTCATCACTGCCGCCTTCCCCTTCCCTCTTGAGCTCAATCCCTTCGCGCAGGGCAAAGGCCTCTATCTGCTCAGCGTAAAGATACGCGCCCTCGCCCGCCAGTTTAAGACGTAGCCTTTTGTCCAAGCTCTCCAGCAGCCTCTCTGGCGGAAGATGAACGGGCCCGCCCAGCGTGCGGGGGCGAAGACTTTCGTCCACTGCGAACAGTTGACCAAAAGCTTCGCCGCGCCCTGCCGGCAGCAGCGCAAGCGTCGCAGCCGATGGGCCCGCAGCGCGCGCGATGGCCGCGAGCGTTGGCACGCCGTACAGCGGTCTGTCGAGCGTGACCGCGAAAGATTTCGCCGTCGCCAACCCTATACGAAGTCCCGTAAAGCTTCCCGGCCCCGTTGCAACCGCAAAGACATCTACGTTATTGATCCCGTAACCCGCGCTCATTAAAACCGCCCTGATATTTTTCAGCAGGTCGTTCGAGTGCGAGGCTCCTGCGTCTCCGGTGCGGACGGCGAGCAGCTCCTCACCGCGCGTCAGGCAGATACTGCCCGCGCGCGTCGTCGTTTCAAGGCTCAGGATCAGTGGCGCTTCTTTGATCTCCACAAAATATCATACTCACGAGCCTCTGATCATCCATCAGAGGTCACTTTTGACATCTCATTTGACAGGCCGCGTCTGGCCGCGCGATTATAGGATGTGCTTTCAAGCAATGGCAATAATCCGGTCTGGCTGTAGAGACGATAACATCTCTGTATGAAGAGTGATGCGTGCGCTCGCCGGAGCGCTGATGTTTATAGTGGACTACAGGGACTGTAGGGGTTTTCCAAGAAGTATGAGCGAGCGCATAGGGATTTTAACTGCCGGTGGCGATTGCCCCGGCCTGAACGCGGTCATACGCGCGGTGGTCAGAAAAGCCGCCGCCGAGCAAACCGAAGTGCTCGGTATAAAAAATGGCTGGCGCGGGCTGGTCGAAGGCGATGTCGAGCCGCTGACACGCGATTCCGTGACGGGCATACTGCCGCGTGGCGGGACGATCCTTGGCACTTCACGCTTTAATCCTCTACAGGATCAGGCGACCTTCAAAAGCATTCTGGCAAACTCCGAGCGCTTCGGCTTAAGCGCGCTGATCGTCGTCGGCGGTGAAGGCACTCTCTCGGCCGCGCTCGATCTCTGGCGCGAGCACAATTACCCCGTCGTCGGTATTCCGAAGACCATTGACAACGATATTCTCGGCACGGATTTCACCTTCGGCTTCGATACTGCGGTCGGCATTGTGACGGATGCTGTCGATCGGCTTCATTCGACCGCCGAATCCCATCATCGCGTGATGGTCGTCGAAGTGATGGGCCGTCATACCGGCTGGATCGCGGCTTATGGCGGCATCGCCGGCGGCGCGGACGCGATACTCGTCCCCGAGCATCCCTTCAGACTGTCACGCGTCTGCGATCTTTTACAACACCGCCGCGATCAGGGTCGCGCCTTCTCCATCGTCGTCGTCGCAGAGGATGCGCACCCGCACCCGGACGAGGACTTTCTCAACAGCGAAATCACCGACCAGATTTATCGTCATGATCGTCTGGGAGGCATAGGGACGATTCTCGCCAACGAGATCGAGCGTTGCACAAAGATTGAAACGCGCGTCACCAAGCTCGGCTACGTTCAGCGCGGCGGCTCTCCCTCGCCCTTTGATCGCGTGCTCGCCACACGTTTTGGCGTTAAGGCTTATGAGATGGTGCAGGCTCGCGAGTGGGGTTATATGGCCGCGTTGCGTGCTAATCAGATCATCAGCATTTCCCTCGCGGAAGCAGTCCGCGACATCAAGCGTCTGGACGAAGAGATTTATCGCGTCGCCGAAGTATTCTTCGGTTGAGTCTACGCATGGGCCCTCTCGCGCTGCGGCCTGAGCCTTGAAGAGTGACAGGCTTTCGCTCGCTCTGGGCCCAAAGGCCGCCATATGGCCTCCAAGAGCGCCATCAACTCTTTTCTCTGGTTTCGGAAAGCGCCGATGAAGCTTTGCCCCGTCTGCCACCGTTGTTATGAAGACACGGAGCATCTTTGCTCCGAAGATCAAACGGCACTGGTGCATTCGCGTCCCGGCACGCGCCTGATCGGCGAGAAGTACAGGCTCGACCGCCTGCTCGGGCGCGGCGGTGTCGGCGCAGTCTATGAGGCGACTCATCTCGATCTGGATCGCACGGTCGCCATCAAGCTACTGTTGCCGGACTTTACTGCGGATGCCGATGCGCTCGAACGTTTCCGCAGAGAAGCTCGCGCCGCCGCTCGTCTTAACCATCCTAATATCGCGGACACATACGATTTCGGCGCGCTGCCCGAAGGCGGTTCATATATCGTCATGGAGCTGGTCAGAGGGCTGACCCTGCGCGAATATATGAATGCCACGGGAGCGCTGCCCATAGCGGAGGCCAGCACGATTGCGCGCCAGGTCTGCGAAGGCATTGATGCAGCGCATGCGGGCGGCGTCGTTCATCGCGACCTGAAGCCATCGAATATAGTCCTTCAGCGTGATCATCAGGGACGCTTGCAGGCCAAGGTCGTGGACTTCGGCGTCGCAAAGCTTTTGGAGCATACGACCAGCAGCGGAGGGACGCTGACGGAGACCGGATCGCTCGTCGGCACACCTCGCTACATGTCGCCGGAGCAATGCTCCGGTCACGCGGCGGACGCGCGCTCAGACATCTATAGTCTGGGGGTGATTCTCTACGAGATGCTCACGGGCCGTCCCCCCTTCGACGCCCCGACGGCGACCGCCATCGCCCTCAAACACATACAGCAGCCGCCTCCCTCCGCGATGGAGATTCGCGACGACATCCCAACGGAACTCGAACGACTACTGATGCGTCTCTTAGCCAAAGAGCCGTCTGCGCGACCACAATCGGCACACGAACTCTGCGATCAACTCAAGCCCTTTGAGCACTCGACCTCAGCACCCAATCCCCAGACCCTTTCTGTATCAGACGACACATTAAAATCACCGGCGTTATCGGACGCGGACGTGGTTTTTGCCGCTCCTCAAAAAGACCCGCGCACAATCGAGACGGGAGAAAGGGCCGAGACCAACAACTCCTACAGCCCGGAAAAACAGACCAAACGCACGGGCGAGCCGACTTTGGACGAGCCCCTTTCGCTGCCCTTGGCCCCTGTGGATCAGCCTTCGGTTCAGGGTTATGCGGAGCAGTCGCGAAATGTTGAAGCGCCCGACACAGAGCTGACGAAAATAAAAGCGGCCGTGCCGGAAAGTGAGCGCCTCGCGACACGCTCACGCTGGCCCTTTTACGCCGCCACCCTTGCAGCGCTTTTGATCCTCGGCTCAATCGTCAGCGCCCTGCTGTTTATGCGTCGCGCACAGAATGCTTCCACTCCCGCGAGTCGCCCGGCAGAAACCGCTGGCGGGGCGAACAGAGCCGCGCCCGCGCAGACACCTGCGCAGAGCCCCGCAGTTAATTCCGATTCGACACGCACGTCTTCGGAACCCGGCGATGCGCGGACAGAATTGCGCTCGCTGCGAGATAGCTGGATCGCTGCCACCAACGCGCGCGACATAGAGCGACAGCTCTCCTTTTATGCGCCGACGCTTGAGGCCTTTTATTTACAGCGAGGGGTTTCGCGCCAGAGCGTGCGCGCTGAAAAAACTCGGCTGCTGGCGCAGGTCGATGTGATCGCCGTGCAGGCGGGCGAGCCGGAGATCAGCATTTCCGCAGACGGCCGCACGGCCACCATGAGATTTCGCAAGAGCTGGGATTTCAAGGGCGCGCAGCCCTCCAGCGGCGAAGTCATACAGGAGCTGCGCTGGGCAAAGACGGATGCGGGTTGGAAGATCACCAGCGAGCGCGATATACAGGTCATCAGGTAGGCATCAGTTTTAGAATGATTATCAAGCTGATGAGGTAACGAGCGGCGAGATGCAAGCGCAACGCCCTGCGTCAGCAGCGCTCAATTCCGTTTCTCATTTTTCCCAGGCCTCTGCGTCCGGCTTCCCGCCTTCACACTCCTGTGGCTCTGATAGTTGTAATGCGCGCGCCAATGCGGCGCGGCCGTTTCAGAGCACGAAGGCTTACGGATTGAGGCGATTGTATTCCGCGATAAATTCCCGCGTCACATCCGGCAATCCTTTTAAGCTGCAATCTCCAACGGAGCAAGAAACGGTTCCGGCGTTCAACAGCAAAGTAATGCCGCGCTGCTTTGTAAACGACTCCAGACTTTTGGTTATATCCTCGAAGATAGGTGCGGTCACTTCCAGCATGCGCCTGTTAAAGGCGTCCTCCAGCTTTTTCTGCTGGCGCTCGAAATCCCTCTTCAAGGCTTCCGATTGTTCCCTGACCGCCAGCTTTCGCTCGGGCGTCATGGGCCTCGGGTCGACGGGTATCGGGCCCAGTAAAGAGAGCTGCTCATACTGCTGCTGAAGACGCCGCTGCTTGTTTAGAAACTCACGGCGGCGCGCTTCAAACTCTTTATTGACGCTTTCGACGGCTTTGATAAGGCGCGTGATGCCCGTATCAGGTTCGCTAAAGGCATCCGTGTCTAAGACGGCAATCCTGCTGTCCTGCGCCGCACAGGGGAGGGCCAGAAAAAGCGTCGCAAAGAGTAGCAAAGAAATTCGTTTCATCGCTCCTGAGCCTTTCGTAAAGCAACAAAACTCTTTTACCTGATTCCGCTCGCAGGGTCGCCGCAGAGCATCGCTCTATTGCCTGCAAGCTAGCATTAGCGAGCCTTTACGGTCAATGGTCGAAAGTTTCTAAAAGCAGGGATTCGTCGCAACGATACGGGCCAGAGAAATGCCCCTAGCACCGGTCAATTGAGATAGAAGTGCTCGCTTTCCTGAGCCGCACTCGCAAGTCAATCGCAGGGAGTCGGCCCGTCTCGCGGCTCAAGGCTGATAAAGAGATGAATCATCAATCCGCTGCCAGTAAAAAGGGTCGCGCGGAAGGCGTCAAGAATGTCTTGTTAGCGTCCTATGCTGGATAGAGCCAAACGATACTGAAGATTATTTGATCCTGATGCGGGCTTGATTACTGCCGTGGCCGCGCAACGCGATCCGAATCAAAACTTCACCCGTCGGAAGATTATCAGGTAATTTAACGACCACCTGTGACAGCCAGTTGAAATTCGGAACTTTTCCCACGTACTCCACAGTCACAGGATAAGTCCTGAACCCTGCGTCCTCGGCCTCGGCGGTCACAACAGAAGCATCCTCGCCGGGCTGTAAGTCCACGTAGAGAGCAAACAGAGAGATGCGCGTGGGAGCATCCGACCCTAGATAATTGGTGAACAGCGGAAACGGATCGCGCATCTGTGTGAGGGCATCAAGGGCAATCGCCCGCGTGCCGGTTCCCTCCGTGAGCAGCAAGGGGAAGGGATCGTTGACCGTCAGCACGGCCGTCGTCTGGCCCCGCGTGGTGCTTCCAGTGGGATTGCTCAGCGTCAGGTTGATGGTTTCGCCCGATTCGACTACGCCGTCATAGATGAGTGGCACAAGAAAACTCTTCATCGATTCGCCCGGCGCGAACTGCAACCTTCCGGAGGCGGCGATATAGTCCGTGCCCGCTTTGGCCGTACCATCGCTGGTCGCGTAGTCAATGGTCGAAGTGCCCGTGACGTATCCCTCCCGCGTCACGGTGATGTAAGCGCTTGAGCCCTCAAAAGCGCTATATGTGGCCGTGATGTATTGACAGTATATCGGCGCGGCCTGGAAATTTACGGTCAGGTTTCCGTTTATAAAAGCGGGATAAGTATTGATCGTATCGAAGCTCTGCGACCCACTGGCAAAGCCCCAGTTGGTGGTGGATACGGCAATGGTGTAATTACCGTTCTTCGGTAAGTTGCCGATCATATAGAACCCGTTGGCGTCGGTTTGCGTCGTGGCCGATACAGTTCCGCTCAGCGTCATAGTGATGCCGGGGATACCGGGCGAATTCCCCGGGCTGGTGCCCTGACTGCCATCCACCACACGCCCGCTGACGCTGTAGACGGGCCCCGGCGTCGGCGTCGGCAGCGGGTTGGCCACAGTGTGGAATGTTTGCCATGCGGGAGCTGAGCTGTCACTGGTATTAGCCGTCAGTTTCACAGGAGCGGAGCCGCCCGCAGCATTCATCACGTAGAGTTCCGAAAAGCTGTTGAAGAAGTTTTCAAGTCTGCTGAAAGCGATCTTCGAGCCATCGGGCGACCACGTCGCGCCGCCGTCGCTGCCGGCGGGGAAATTCGTGATGTTGACCTGATTACTGCCATCGGCATTCATCAAATAGATTTCGCCATTACCGTCGCGCATGCTCGAAAAAGCGATCTTCGAGCCGTCGGGCGACCACGCGGGACTGAAATCGTCGGCAGAATTGGTGGTGAGCCTGACGGGATTGCTGCCGTCGGCGTTCATCACGTAAATATCCAGATTGAAGTTGCCGTTACGATAACTCGAAAATGCGATCTTTGAGCCGTCCGGCGACCACGCGGGCTCGCGCGACGCACTGTAAACGGGATTACTGGAATTTGTGTTATAGGGCTCGCCGACAGTAAGCCGGACGGGATTACTCCCGTTGGCGCTCATCTTCCAGATCTCGACTGCGCCTTCGCGGTTCGTGACGAAAGCGATTGACTGCCCGTCGGGCGACCATGCCGGGTCGGAATTCGCGATGGGATATGAAGAGTTGGTCAGTTGCTCCTGCGCGCTGCCGTCGGCCAGCATCCTGAAGATGTTATAGGTTCCACCGTCGCGATCACTCTCAAAAGCGAGCTGCGCTCCATCGGGCGACCACGCGGGAAAGCGGTCGCTGGAGGAGTTATTGGTCAGCCGTGTCTGACCCGTGCCGTCAGGGTTGATGGTGAAAATCTCGACTGAGGTATTGCCGCTGCCGCCATACGCGAAGGCGATCTTGCCGGTTGGCCCGCTCTGCGCAGAGACGGGGCGCGAAAGTGAGGCGAAGAGGCCGCAAATAAGCACAATGATACTGACTGTAAAAAACACTGCGAGGCGATACACTTTTTAAGACTCCAGATATAAAGAGTTGAATTTTGGCTCGGGGGAGTAAAGCAGCTTACTAGAAGCGCGATGAGATTAACATTTTCGCTTGCAGCAAGGCAAACCAGCACATTGCTTTTTTTCCACTTCACAGCAGAATCAACGACCGATCCGCCCTGCTTTTCAGAGCACGCGAGCTGAGGTATCCGGCTCTGCATCAAACGAGCTGTGGCAAGCCGTGTGCTGCGTGTTTAGAGGTTGTCAGGTTTTGTTGCTATGCTCCACGGTTATTACTACATTCCCCTTTTTGTGCCCTTGATCCACGTATCTGTGAGCCTCTGCGATCTCGTCCAGCGGGTAGCATCTATCTATGACCGCTCTAAAATGGCCCTCTTCGATTATCTGTTTCAGTCGGACAAGATATTCAGCGCGTGGCCGTGGCAATCCACCGTCTACCGAGGCATACTTGCCGCCCTGCGTTAGTGCCGTCTTGCACTGTACTTTTAATTTTGAGCTTTTCCTTTTGCCCACGGCGTCAAAAACAAAATCATAAAGCTCTAAACTGCTAATAGAATCCTCTCTGGTGTAATCAATCACTTTATCAGCGCCCAGAGATTTCACTAATTCCAGATTCGCCGTGCTGCACACGCCTGTGACTTCTGCGCCAAGATACTTGACGAGCTGCACTGCGGTCGTGCCTATGGCCCCGGAAGCTCCATAGATCAGCGCTTTCTGTCCGCTTCGGATATTCGCGTTGTTTATAAAGTGCGACGCTAAGATTGCGCCGTAAGGGACTGCGGCGGCCTCCTCATGGCTCATCGTGGCCGGTTTGAGTGCCAGACAGCCTGTCATCGTCTCTGCTTCCGGCATACACGCGTACTCGGCATAGGCACCGAGCCTCAGACCGGTTGAGCCGTAAACCTGATCGCCTTTCTTAAAGAGCTTTACGTTTTTGCCGACTGCTTCAATGTCTCCGGCCACGACCGCCCCGAAGACGGGTCTTCTCGGTTTTGTAAAACCGAACGTCAGATCCCTCCCGAGCGACATGATGCGGGGCAAGTCAGCGCGGCGGATGAGGCAGTCGCTTGCTGTGACCGCCGTGGCGTAGACTTTGATGAGGACTTCATTATCTTTCGGCGCAGGTTTTTCCACCTCTTTGAGCTGAAGAACCTCCGGCGGCCCGTACTTTGTGCAGACAATCGCTTTCATAAGTATCTCCACAAGATTTCTTTGACCTTGTAAACACGGACGAGTTTTCAAAACCTAACGCCGCGCAACATTCGCCGCCCGCTTGAAGATAATGCTGTTCCAGAGAGCAGGCCGCTCCGTTGAGCGATCTGGGAACTCGCCCGTGCAGCGCCTCACTTTCACAATGCTAATACGGTCTCACGGATATTAGGTTGCAGGGCGAGCGCTATGGCCGCCGGGTACTCGAATGCGTTTTACAGGCACTCGGCTGAGGAAAGGCGTAGGAGCCGTAGCGCCAAGACGCCTTGACATAGCGACTTGTCCCACGTCACCTGTCATCCGATGCGGCCAGCATAAATTCATTGCTTTGCAAACGCCTTGATGTTAGTGTCGGCAACGCTTTAACGCGACAATGCGCCGACTGCACCGAGGGTTTACTCATAAACCACTCGTCTGCTCGTTTCCAGCCGCGCGCCCCTGTGCCAGCTCAAATGGTACGCTCACGCCTCAGTCTGAAAGGAGTTTTCATATGACGGACTCTAATAAGCCGCCGATCACCAATGTCGTCGTCCTCATGCTGGAGAATCGCTCGTTCGATAATGTTATGGGGACACTCTACCCGCGCAGCGCGAACTTCGAGGGCCTGCCGCTCAACGCGAGCAACAAAGACTCGCAGGGGAACAGTTACACGGTGGCGAATAAGCCGAAGGCGACGGACGTGCCGCCCATCGATCCCGGCGAAGCTTTCATGGATATGAACCTGCAAATCTTCGGCAACACCGCCGGGACGGGCAGCGAGAGGATGAGCGGCTTTGTCCTGGACTATCTGGCGAGCGCAGGTGAATTCCCCGCCATTCCGACGACGCCCGGTTACTGGTATACGACTTTGCCGCGCACTGTGGATGGCAGCTTCCCGTCCATCTATGCCAAAGGGCAGGACATCATGAACTATTTCACCGCCGCAGAGATGCCCGTCACATGGCAACTGGCGAAAGCCTTCGGCGTCAGCGACGCGTGGTTCAGCTCAAGCCCGACGCAGACCTTCCCCAACCGGACATTTCTACACTGCGGCACGGCGGGCGGTTTCGTGGACGACTACGAGTACTACGAGTACATCCTGAACTTCCTTCCGCCGAAGCTCATGTCCATCTTTGAGCAGCTCGACGGCGGCAACGGCTACAACCCCGCGAACTGGAAGGTTTACTTCCATGACATTTCAGGCGCAGAACACCTGATCAATTACGTCTACTGGGCCGCAACGGGCAACAATAGCAATGTATGCAACTTCGACACCAACGTCGTCAATGGCGCGTCCGTGATCACGCCGACCTTTCTGGACGACGTGCGGAACGGCACGCTGCCAAAGTACTCCTTTATAGAGCCGCGCTACACGAACAATCAGTCCAACAACCCACCGTTGTTCGCCAACTGCAATCACCCGCCGAACGACGTGACCTACGGCGAGATTCTGCTGGCGGACGTGTACAACGCGATTCGCGCCAGTTCCTACTGGCGGAATGGCAACATTATGCTCCTCGTCACCTACGACGAGCATGGCGGTTGTTATGATCATGTGCCGCCGCCGACCAACGCGACGCCGCCCGGCGGTCAACCCCTGCCGACGCCGCCCAGCTACCCTTATGTCTATCCGTTCCCCGGCACGCGCTTCGGCCCGCGCGTGCCGGCTCTGCTCATCTCGCCTTACGTGCCAGCGGGGACGGTCTTCCGGCCCAAAGGTTTTATCCCGAACCAACCAAACAACGTGCCGCCTTACGATCACACGTCGGTCATCCAAACGCTGCGCTATTTCTTTGGCGCTGGGTTTATAACCATGCGCGATGCCCGCGCGCCATCGCTTGCGCCCGTGCTGAGTCTCCCCGCAAATAACCTGAACATGGGGCCGACATCGGTGAAGCCGCCCGCGCCGCCAGGCGTCTCGGCTGAGGCGCGGCAAGCGATGCGGCAGCACCCGACTCATTTGTCGCGTATGCTTGCGGTCTTGCGCGAGTTGCTGCGGGATAAACGTTAGCCGTGCTGCGATCTGCCGGCATCAGGCAGAGGGTCAATGACACCGACTGGCAAGTAGTGGTTCAATTTGAAGTTGAGTGTGATGGGAACAGCCATTCACCACAGAGGCACAGAGGACACGGAGGGAGCACGGAGGTTTGAGTGATATTCAAGCCTCCGTGCTCCCTCCGTGCGCTCTGTGCCTCTGTGGTGAACTTCAACGCGAGCATACTCAATTGTCCAAACTGAACCGCTACCGAGTGGCAGAGAGGGGCTGCGAATCATTTATGGGAGTGTCGATCAGTCGAAGAACTCTTTGATCGCGCTCACGACGGCCTGTAGCTGCGCGGCCGAGAGCTCAGGGTAAATCGGTAGCGCAAGGGTCTGCCTTGCAGCGCGCTCGCTGTGCGGGAAATCGCCCTCACTGTAATTAAGCTCCGCGAAGCACTCCTGCAAGTGAAGAGGCAGGGGATAGTAGATTTCAGTGCCGATCCGGCGCTCCGTTAGAAAACTCTGCAACTCATCGCGGCGTCGGCTGCCGATCACGAACTGATTGTAGATATGACGCCTCTCGCGGGCCTCTACAGGTAGACGAATGTCGCTTCTTAATGCTGATCGTGTCTCTTCGCCGGTCTCCTGCGCTATCTGCGCTTCGGCGAAAAGGGCACGATAACTCTCAGCATTACGCTGGCGGCCCTGTGTCCAGCCGTCAAGGTATTTCAGCTTGACGCGTAAGACCGCCGCCTGTAGCGCATCCAGTCGAAAATTCCCGCCGACCTCCTGATTGTAATATCTGGACGAGTACCCGTGATTGCGCAGACGCCTGACGCGCTCCGCCAGCTCAGGATCGTTGGCCGTCACCATCCCGCCGTCGCCGAAGCCGCCGAGGTTTTTCGTCGGATAAAAACTGAGGCAGCCGAGGTCTCCGATTGTGCCTGCTCGCCGCCCCTTGTACTCTGCGCCGATGGCCTGCGCGGCATCCTCTATGACGTACAGGTGATGACGGCGCGCGATCTCCATGATCGCATCCATCTCGGCCATCTGCCCGTAGAGATGCACGGGCATGATCGCGCGTGTCCGCTCTGTGATAGAGGCTTCGATCAGCTCCGGCGCGATGTTGAAGGTTGCCGGGTCAATATCTACGAAGACGGTGCGCGCGCCAAGGCGAGCTATCGAGCCCGCCGTGGCGAAGAAGCTGTAGGGCGTGGTGATGATCTCGTCGCCGGGCTTGATGTCGAGCGCCATCAGCGAGACCAGCAACGCGTCCGTGCCCGAAGAGACGCCGATGCCATATGCGCACTGCGAGTAGTCCGCCACTTCACGCTCAAGCGCCTCGACCTCCGGGCCAAGAATGAAATGCTGTGACTCTATGACACGATCAATGGCTTCTCTTATCTCGCCACTGATTTGACGGTACTGCTCCTTCAAATCCAGAAGGGGGACGGGTTCGTTTGCGACTGCCGTTGATTTAACCTTGCTCATTTTACTTATCATTGATTTGATAGAGCGCTCGCTTAACGGTTGCTTCGCGTGGCCGATCTGGGATTGCGGTGCAAGGCATTTTGCCTGCGCATTTCTTCCACCTGTTGCAGCTCGCGTTGACGCCGCGATTCTGCCGCGCGCAGTATCTGGCCGCGCACGTTCAGCGTCAGGAAGATCGCTGCGACGACCAGCAAACCCACGAACGACAGTGTAAGCACATCCATTAAAACAGACCTCCCACAGGCTTTCTAACGATTCCTTCGTGCGATTGTACTACAGGGACAGGCATCTTTGAGAGGTCTGCGCGTTCTCCTCGCTGAGCGAATCGCCAGCATCATCTAGTCAAATTTGCAGTAGAGCCCGGGCCTTGCGCTTCCATACCGCTTGCGTGTAGGGTTTTTTAAAGCTCTACAGAATCCTGAGAGAGAGTGCGCGCTCGCCTCTGCGTTTGCTATGATCTCTTTTTGATGAACCGATGACGACTTCCTCGACACCGATGCTCAGGCAGTACCATGAGCTTAAGCGACAGCATCCGGGCACTCTACTCTTTTTTCGTCTGGGCGATTTCTACGAGCTGTTTTTCGATGACGCTATAGTTGGCGCGCGCGAGCTGGAGATTACGCTGACGGCGCGGCATAAGGAGCGTGGCGATCCCATACCGATGTGCGGCGTCCCGCATCATGCCGCCTCGACACACATCGCCAGACTGGTACGCAAAGGCTATCGCGTCGCTATCTGCGAGCAGACGGAAGATGCGCAGCTTGCCAAAAAGCTTGTCCGGCGTGAAGTGGTGCGTATCATCACGCCGGGCACGGCCATTGATCCGCAACTGATAGAGGCGCGCGAGACTATTTATCTGGCGGCCGTGACGGGCAGCGGCAACGTGATGGGCGCGGCCTTCCTCGATCTTTCGACCGGAGAGTTTCGCGCGACCGAAGCCACTGGCCCCGACGCATGGGCGCGCATCTGCGCCGATCTGGAATCCTACGCACCGCGCGAGATACTTTTTCCAGCCTCGCTCGCCACACTCATCAAGCACCCGCACCAGACGACAAAACACACAGAGCCTCTTCCCCTCTCTAAAAAGGAGACTGCCAAAGCGCAGTCTCAGACGTTATCGGACGCTGGGGGCCGGAAGACTGATGAATTAAGAGGCGAGGGCGCGGCGTTCGGCGGGGCGACACTGACGGCCCTAGACGACTGGCAGTGGCAGGAGGAATCCTGCGCCAACAGTCTACGCGAGCAGTTCGGCTCTCTCTCTCTTGAAGGATACGGGCTCGAAGGCAAATATGCTGCGGTGTGTGCCGCAGGGGTCTGTCTACGCTATGCACACGAGATGCAGCGCGCGGCGGCCGCACACGTCACGGACATACAGTATTTCGAGCCGCAGGATCATTTAATCCTCGACTCCGTCACGGTGCGCAATCTTGAGCTGACCGAATCTCAGGGCGCATCGAAGCGTGCAAGCGCGCTGCTGGACGTGATTGACGAGACGGTCACGGGCATGGGCGCGCGGCTGCTGCGCTCATGGCTTCTGCGCCCGTCCATTCGGCGCGGCGAGATAGAAGCGCGACAGGGCGCAATCTCCGACCTTTATGCTTCGCAGATCAAAAGGGATCGCCTGCGCGCGCAGCTTAAAGAGGTCGCCGATCTGGAGCGCTTGACGGGCCGTCTCAATATGAGCGCGGCGACGCCGCGTGATCTGGCGGCGCTGCGGCGCTCGCTCGATCAAGCGCCGCTTATTCGCCAGACGATAGCGGGCTCCGACTCTTCGCTTTTGCAGATTCTGCACGAGAGCCTGGACGAGCTTGAAGATGTTCGCTCGCTGATTGCCCGCGCCATCAGCGATGACCCGCCCGCCAAGCTCTCGGACGGCGGCGTATTGCGCGATGGCTACAAGAGCGAGCTGGACGAGCTGCGCACGCTGAGCAGCGATGCCAAGCGAACAATCGCCGCAATGGAAGCGCGCGAGCGCGCGCGAAGCGGCATCTCTTCCCTGAGGATTCGCTACAACGGCGTCTTCGGTTATTTCATAGAGGTCTCGAAGGCAGCCTCCGTGCGCGTCCCCGAGAATTATGAGCGCAGGCAAACTCTGGCGAACGCCGAAAGGTATACGACGCCCGAGCTGAAACAATGGGAGACGCGCGTGCTCGGCGCTGAAGAGCGCATGCTGCAACTGGAGACGGAAATCTTTGGCGAGGTCTGCGCTGAGGTCGCCGCCGAGACGCGACGCATACAGGCGACTGCGCGTGCGCTCTCTTCGCTCGATGCTCTGGCCTCGCTCGCGGAAGTCGCCGTGCGCCGCCGATACGTTCGCCCCGCGATGCACGACGGCGACGAGATAGAGGTCGTAGGGGGACGCCATCCGGTCATCGAAGCCGTCAGCGATCAGCCTTTTATCCCCAACGATCTATACATGAACAACTCCACGGATCGCCTGCTGATCATCACTGGCCCGAACATGGGCGGAAAGTCCACTGTGCTGCGGCAGACGGCGATCATCTCTATCCTCGCGCAGATGGGCTCGTTCGTTCCGGCCGAGAAGGCGCGGCTTCCCATCTTTGAACGCATCTGGACGCGTGTCGGCGCATCGGATGATCTGGCGGGCGGGCGCTCGACCTTTATGGTCGAGATGACTGAGACGGCGGCGATCCTGCATCACGCGACTCCACGCTCGCTCGTGCTGCTCGACGAGATCGGGCGTGGAACGGCCACCTTCGACGGGCTCTCGATTGCGTGGGCCGTCGCCGAACACCTGCACGATTCGCCGGAGCACGCCGCAAAGACTCTGTTCGCCACGCATTATCACGAGCTGACGGAGCTGGCCGAACGTCTTCCCGGCGCGCAGAACTACCAGATCACGGCCGCCGAGCGCGAGGGCGAAGTCGTCTTTCTGCATCGCCTTGAGCGTGGTCGCGCCTCCAAATCTTACGGTATAGAGGTCGCGCGCCTTGCAGGATTGCCGCCCGCCGTGCTTGAGCGTGCGCGCGATGTGCTCGCACGCCTTGAGCGCTATGAGCTGGATGTGTTCGCCGAAGAGGAAGCGGAGACGACTGACAGCGAGGATGGGTCGGCGCAAGCGGCAGCAGTCCCGTCGGATCAATGGGAGGATTGGGCGCTCGACGAAGCGGGTTTGAAGCGGGCCGCGCTTCGCGCTCGTCGCCGCGCGATAGCCGCACAGGCGACGCTTTTCGACGCGACGAATCAAACCCTGCTTGACGAGTTGCGCGACGTTAATGTAGAAACCATTTCAGCAGATGAAGCGCGCGAACTTCTCCTCAGTTTACGCAAACGAATGGTGTGATCTTCAGGCGGCAAGTTTCAATCGTCGCCTTCGCTTGCACTTACTGAAAACACCGGGGTGCGCTACCGGAGCAAATATCTTTTAGCATGATTGATTCTTTAACTTCTCTCTCTCTCGAACAACAGATCGGGCAAATCTTTTTTATCGGGCTGCCGGGCATGGAGCTGGATGCGACGGCTCGCTCGCTCATCGAAGACGTTTCGCCGGGGGGCGTGATCATCTTCGGCCGCAACGTCGGAGCGCCAGAACAACTGCGCAAGCTGCTCGACGACGTGCGCGCCATCTCCAACGTCGAGCCGCTCTTCGGCATAGATCAGGAGGGCGGCCTCGTTGATCGTCTGCGACGCATCTGCACGCCTATGCCATCTGCGCGCACGATTCGCCAGCACGGCGATCTGGCTGCGGCGCGCGCCCTCGGACGGATCACCGGCGAAGTCCTGCGCATGCTCGGCTTCAACCTGAACTTTGCGCCCGTCATGTCGATCATGACGGACGAGCGCGATCTGCTCTCCAACGGTCTCTACTCGCGCTCCTACGGTCGCTCGCCCGGAGAAGTCCTCGGCTACACGATGGTCTACCTGCGCGCGCTTCAGGGCGCTGGCTGTCTGGGCTGCCTCAAGCACTTTCCGGGGATCGGCGCGGGCGAAGTGGACTCGCACGAAGAGATGCCGATGGTGCATCTCTCGCACGACGACCTGATGGCGCAAGACCTCGCGCCCTATATAGAGCTGTTCCAGCGCGAAGACGACCGCGTGACCGCCGTCATGGTCAGCCACGGCGGCTTTCCCAATATTGATATTCGCCAGAATGTGGCGGGCGGCTACATCGAGCCCGCCTCGCTCAACTACAACGTCGTGACCAAACTCTTGAGGGATGAGCTGGGCTACAAAAATCTGGTTGTCACAGATGATCTTGAGATGGGCGCGATCAGCAAACACTGCGAGATCGAAGAGGCGACCGTGCGCGCGTTTCAGGCCGGTCAGGATATGCTCCTGATCTGCTCGCGGCCGGACATTATTCGTCGCGGTTATCAGGCTCTGCTGGCGGCGGCCCGTGCGGGCGAGATTTCCAGAGAGCGCATCAATGCGTCGCTTGAGCGTATACGTAGCTTCAAAGCCCTGATTCAGCCGCAGATTCCCTTCGATAGCGGGCGGTTTCGCGAACTGTCCGAAGAGGTGGGCGAGCTGAATCGTAAACTCAACTACACTTATGGAGGGACGATTTGATGCGGGCTCGACTGATCACTTTGGTCTCTCTGGTGATGCTCCTCCTCGTGGCCTGCTCGCCGGGTTGTCGAACTTCGAGCGATGCCTTCGTGATCGCGCTCTCGGGCAACATCGCCACGCTCGACCCTATCGGCGCAGCTTCGGTTGATGCCGCGTCAGAGCGTGTGCGCGTCCTGATGTTCAACTCCTTAGTTCGTAAAAATGAGAAGTTCGATTACGTCCCAGAGCTGGCAGAGAAGATCGAGCCCTCTGCCGACGGCCTGTCATACACTTTTACCCTGCGCGACGGCGTGACGTTTCATGACGGTAAGGCTTTCACCTCTGCCGATGCCAAATACACGCTCGATGCACTGCTACAGTCATCTTCCGCCAAGGCTTCCAGTTTTTTCGAGGGCTCGGGTGCTAGCAAGCAGTCTTTTGTAACAGGCATCGAAGCGCCGGATGCGCGCACGCTCGTCATACGCCTGCGTAAGCCCTGGCTCTCGCTGCTGCCCAACCTCGTGCCCATAGGGATGATCCCTAAGGACAGCGCGGCGACGCAGAAGGATCACCCTGTCGGTACAGGGCCCTTCAAGTTCGCGCGCTTCGATACGGCTCAACAGGTGCTCGATCTGGAAGCCCATCCCGGCTACTGGGAAGGCGCGCCGCAGATCAAAAATTTGCGCGTGCGTGTCATCGCCGACGCCAATGCGTTGCAGGCGGAATTGAGGACGGGGCGCATTCATCTGGCCCCGCTGCCGACCAACATGACGCCCGATGCCCTGAAGGTGCTCGGTCAGGACGCGAATCTGAAGGTCGAGCAGTTCGCGGGCGCAAACATCGTCCACATTACATTCAATACGGAGAGCGCGCCGCTCGACAAAGTCGCTGTGCGTCAGGCCATCAGTTACGGCATAGATCGCGAAGGCATCATCCGCGACCTTCTGCTCGGGCAGGCAAAGATCGCGTATTCGATTCTGCCAGAGGAGTCGTGGGCCTATGCGTCCGGCCAGAAATATAATTATGATCCCGAGCGCGCCAAAAAGATTCTGGACGACGCCGGCTTTCGCGATCCCGATGGCGACGGCCCGCAGATGCGTTTTCCGAAGCCCATCGTCTTTAAAATATCTTCGAGCAGCGGCACGGCACGCCAGTACTCCGGAGTCATCCAGAATCAGCTCAAGCAGATCGGTATTCCCATCGAGATCGAAACGGTTGAGAGCAGCACGCTCACGGATCAACTGGTCAAAAGTAATTACCAGATGACGACGGGCAGTTGGGTCGGCGGCAATCAGGACCCTATCTTTCTGCGTGATCTCTTCGCCTCGACGGGCATTCCTAAACCTGATCGCGTGGGCTTTAACCGCAGCCGCTATAACAACCCCGAGCTTGATCCGATTTTGCAGGAAGCGGTCGAGACGGCGGATCGTCAAAAAGCGATGGCCCTCTATCAACGCGCGCAGGAGATCATCAGCCGCGATGTCCCGATGCTGCCGCTCTGGTATCCGGCCAACATGGTCGTCGCGCGCCGCAACGTCGGCAATATCAAGATTGACGGGAGCGGCGACTGGCGATTCGTGCGCAGCCTGACGGTCGAAAAATAGCCCGCAAGAGCGTTAGCAGGAAATAGCTTGGAAGAGCGTGGGCGTTGCCCCCTTCCTGACTGTGAGATGATGGGAGTTGAGAGCTTAAGACTCAACTTTCATCAATTGGCAGGTCTGGAAGTGGGCAACGCCCACGCTCTTTCTGTCCTTTATTCCAGCGGTATTTTCACCAACGCAAGATGCTTCTCAAATTATCTTTGAAAGCCGCGAAAAACGGCCGTTTTTTGGGCATTTCAATGGCTTCCCTGCCCTTTCGACAGGCAACCGAACAGAGCCTCGGGCATCTAAGTTTAGCGTGTTTGAGAAGGACAAAATCATCTCCATCATCGCTCAAAGCGCGTGACCGATAAGCCGTCCCCCTTCCATTTAATCAACAGCAGAATTTTCAGGAGATAAAGAATGCGTAAGCTATTCCTCGTAACGCTTATTATCTGTGCGTCGTTGACGGCAGGGTTGGCCCAACAGAATTCCGGCCCTCAGAATATGGGTCGTGCGCCGAGAGGCGAGGACGGCGTCGGACGTGTGGATGCGCGCGTTCTGGATGCCGAGGGCAATCCCGTCAAAGGGGCCAAGGTCGAGCTGAAATCGAAACGCACGGGCGGGCGCTTGTGCGAAGCGTGGAACTGGTCGAACGATGCCGGGCAGGCAGTATTGCCTCCGCTTCACATGGGCCAGGAGTTGCGTCTGACTATTCAGGCTCCCGGATTTGAGAAGCAGACAGTCACACTCGACGCGAGCAATCTGAATGAGCCCGTCGTCATACACCTGCTCAGAAAGAGCTAAGCTTTCTTTGAGCGACTTTAACATTTGAAGGGCCCAGCCTGATGTTAGATAAGGCTGGGCCCTTTTCCTTTACATCCTTTTTCAATTGAGAGTATGGCAAGAGGCGTTCACCACAGAGGCACAACTGAGGTTTACACTAAATATCACCGCCGAACGGACGCAGCGTCTCCTGCAACTGGCGGGCAGAGAGTGCGCCTTCGCGTATCAGGCGCGGCACGGGGCCGCTCGTATCGAGCACTGTTGACGGCGCGAGGCTTTGGGCCACGCCCGCGTCAACGATGAGGTCTAACAGTTGCGGGAAATAGCCGTCCACCTCGGCCGCTGTGCGTGCGGGCTCCTCGCCTGCCGGGTTCGCGCTGGTCGCCGTCAGCGCGCCGCCGCAACTGCGCACCAGCTCGCGCACGCTTTCGTCAAAGGGCAGGCGCAACCCCACCGTCCCGCTTCCTCCTGTCAGCTCTTCAGGTACTTCCCTGCGCGCTTTGACGACCAGCGTCAACGCGCCCGGCCAGTGTTTACGGCTGACGGCCTCGAACAATTCCGAACGGCTCAGGATAAAGCGCTCCGCCTCCGCGCGGTCGCTTAAGACGACGAGGATCGGCTTGCCCTCTTCTCTTCCCTTGAGGGCATTGATTCTCTGAAGCGCCCCACGGTTGAAGGGGTCTGCGCCCAGCCCGTAAAAAGTATCCGTGAGAAACGCCATCACGCCGCCGCGCGCGATTACGCTCTTCGCCAACTGGCGCGTCTGCGGGCTGTCCTTGAGGATCGTCATAAGAGAGCCGCTCTCTGTGTTCATCCACTTCGAGGCTGCGATTTATTTCGGTTGATTAATTCTTCGCCGTAGCGCCGCTTTGTTTGACGGCGTAGCCGAGGCCGTCGCCGATTGAAAGAATCTCGGCGCGAAGTTGCGGATGACGCACGAACTTTTGATTAAACTCGCGCAGCGCCTCGGTCGAGGCCCTTTGATCCGGCGAGCGAATTTCGCCTGCGACCTGTCCGCCCCATAACAGATTATCGACGATGAGGACGCCGCCATCGCGCAGCATCGGCAACGCCAGATCGAGATACTGGCCGTACTCTTCCTTAAGCGCATCAATAAAGACGAGGTCGAAGGTCTCTTCGAGGCGCGGCATAACTTCCAGCGCGCGGCCGCGCTCAATTCGCACGCGCTCTCTCAAGCCTGCGCGCACTAGATAACCTTCCGAAGCAGCAATCATCTCTTCGCTCGGCTCGATGGTCACGACCATGCCGTCGGCCTCCATCCCCTGCGCCAGATGAACGACGGAATAACCTATGGCCATACCTATCTCCAGCGCGCGGCGGGCGCGTATGGCGCGCGCTGTGATCTCCAGAAACAAAGCCACTTCGCGGTCGGCAATCGGAACTCTATGCGCGGCGGCATACTCTTCCATCTCTTTGACGAGGCCCGTGCTGGCGGGGAGCAGTTGTTCAAGATATTCGGCCTGCTCGCGCTGGATAATGGCATCAAGGCGTGCTTTCATCTCTTTTATTTCCTCTGTCAGGGATTATCTTGCGATTACAGGCGACAAGTCTATACGCAGGGGTTGCGCTTAAGCAATGAAGGCGGGACAGGAATCAACAGGGATGGACAGAGATTGTCAGGATAAAGAGAGGTCAGTACCGCCTGCGGTAGCGGGCGGGTGGTAGCGTGAATAATACCCGCCCGCTACCGCAGGCGGTACTGACATAGATTTTTATCCTGCTTATCCTGTCTATCCTGTTTGCATTTACCGTTAGTATTTTGCCGGTCTCGATTTTGTCACCGGCTACGTGTCGCATCTGAAGCCTTTGTGCGCGCGTTCGCTTCCAACACGCCCTGCTTCTGTAAACGAGGCGAGCCGATTGTCTGCCAGACATCGCGGGCGCGGACGTAGGCGGGCAGGTCGAGCGAAGTGCTCAGGACGAAGCCTAAGCTCTGTTCGCGGCCGAGGTTGCCGTGCGTCGCTTGCAGGAAAGCGAAGACATCGAGCGAAAAGCTTCCGGTGTAATATCCGTCTTCGAGATTGACGATCAGATTGGCCCGGTTGCGTACGGGCGCGTTCATGCCCTCGAAGACGCGCGCGACCGGATCGGGGCGCTCGCCCTCGCGCGTGGCCTCGAACCAATCCCGCTCGGCCACGAAGCCGTCCGCATCAATTTTGCCCTGCGTCTTTAATTCCCCGACGACCCTTTCCAGAAGGAGCGGATCGCCTTTGATCGTCCTGTAACGAAAACGCTCGCCCATACGCTCTATTGTGGCCTCTGTATTGTTACGCCCGACGACGTGAACTACTCCGCCGGTCTCGTAAGCCGTAAAATCCAGACCGCGCACACCCGAGAGAGCCTGCGCCAGTCTCGCTTCGTTCGTCTCTTTCGTAAACAAAACGGCGCTGCCGACGAGCCCGTATTGCGGAAAGACGACGCTTCTGTCATCGCGCACGCGGCTTTCCAGGCGCATCCCCGCGCGCCGCAGCGCAGCTTTTAAAGAGACGCGCCTGTACTTGCGAAAGTCGTTGCCGTGATCGGAGAAGATAGAGACTTCGACAGGCGCGGAGCTATCGCGCATGATGTCCGTCAAAGTATCGTCCAGACGCGAAAGAAAACTGCGCAGCAGCCACTCGCCCCCCAGATGCGCCAGAGAATCTGTCGCGCCCGTGTAAGCGAAAAAGACGGGCTCGCGCGAGGCGCGAAATTTCTGTCGCAGGCGAACCAGATCGGTCAGCGATTCGATGTAAGTGCTGACGGGCGGCGCAGCATACCCGAGGCCGCTTTTGATCGCCGAAGGATGATAATCGAATAGCTCGCGAAATGTTCCCTTGATAAATTGCCCGCTGCGGAAACGGTCTAACAGCCCGCCGCTCATCCGATTATTCTCGACATCGTAAAAACTGTCTTCATAACCCGGAGCGGGCTCTGCGCCGACAGGCGTCAGAATCTCCGTCATCGAAACGTTGGTCAAGGTCGGAAACGGCGCGATCATTCGCGCGGGCTCGCGAAACTGTTTAAAGTGCCCTTCCCGTCGCATCTTCTCGATCAAAGAGAAGCCTACGCCGTCAACGCAAACAATAAGACGCCGCGCCTGCGCTGAAGAAGGATGCGCAACACCAGTCCGCTCTTCAGCCAGAACAGGCGTCGTCCCCGAACCCGAGAAAGAAATATGGATACATAACAGGATAAGCAGAAGCAGTGTGATACGACGCTGGCAGGATAATTTCATAATCATCTTCTTCGTATGGGTACAGGCATTCACCACAGAGGCACGGAGGGCACAGAGGAAGCACGGAGGCTTGAATTTTTTCTCTGTGCCCCCTCTGTGTTCTCTGTGTCTCTGTGGTGAGTTTGCAACTCTTCCTCCGACGTAAAACTTCCCCGATAAATCAAAACCCGCGCTGAACAGGCATAGCAATGCCCATGCCGGTCAGGGCTCCGGCGCAGGGGTCAAAAAAATTTCTATTTCTCAGTCGTGTTTGTTTGAGGCTGGAGGCGGTGAGGCCCGCGTTTTTCTTTCAGATGTCGGATTTATCCTGCGCATCCGGGCCCACGGAAACATAGCGGCGGGCGAGACCCAGCTCGCGTAGCTTGTGTTGCAGCGATTGCCTGTGCATCCCCAGCATGGCGGCGGCGCGCGTCACATTGCCGCCCGATTCCTCAAGACAGCGCGCGATATAACGCCGCTCGAATTCGCGACGGTCTTCACGGAAATCCGCCGTAAACGGCACCACCAGCCCGCTCATCTCTGCGGCCGCCACGTTGAGCGGCGCTTCCGCCGTCTGTTGGCCCTTGCCGTTCGTGTTCAGCTCTTCGGGCAGATCGCGCGCCGTCAGCTCATCGCCTTCGGCCAGAATGGTTGCGCGCTCGATGACATTACGCAGCTCGCGCACATTGCCGGGCCATTCATATTCGAGCAGGCGGCGTATGGCCGACGGCGCGAGCGCACGCTGAGGCAAGCCATAACGCTCGGAAGCCTGCCGCACAAAGTTTCCGGCGAGCACAGGGATGTCCTCGCGTCTTTCCCTGAGCGGCGGAATGTCTATCGTCACGACGCGAAGGCGATAAAAGAGGTCTGCGCGGAAATTCCCCGCCGTGATCTCCTGTTCGAGCGGGCGATGCGTGGCGCTGACGATGCGTACATCCACGCTGATTGATTCGTTGCCGCCGAGCCGCTCGATACGTCGCTCTTCGAGCGCGCGCAGCAGCTTGGCCTGTACGTTCGGGCTCATATCGCCTATCTCGTCGAGAAAAAGCGTCCCTCCGTCGGCCTGCTCGAACTTTCCCTGACGGCGTGCCGCAGCGCCCGTAAAAGCGCCCTTCTCGTGGCCGAACAGCTCGGACTCGATCAATTCCGAAGGCAGCGCGGCACAGTTGACGGCGACGAAGGCCCCGCGCCGGCGCGACGTGCTGCGCTCGTGAATCTCGCGCGCGACCAATTCTTTGCCCGTGCCGCTTTCGCCGCGCACGAGGATCGTCGCATCCGTCTCGGCGACCTTGTCTATCAAAGAGCGAACACGCTCCATCGCCTGCGATGCGCCGATCAAAGAGCCGCGAACAGCGCCCTCGATCTCTATACGGCGACGCAGGCTCTGATTTTCGCGCCGCAGGCGTATCGTCTCCGAAGCGTTTTTGACGGCGAGGCGCAGGTCATCAACCTCGAAGGGTTTAGCCAAGTAATCATGCGCGCCCGCCTTGATAGCCTCGACGGCCGTACGCTCAGAGCCGTGCGCCGTAATCAGTATCACGAGCGGCGCTTCTTCCGGCGCGCCGTGCAGCTCGCGCAGAAAATCTAGGCCGCTTGCGCCGGGCAGATTCACGTCCAGCAGGAGCAGATCGGCCTGCTCTTTCTGTAAAGCGAGGCGCGCCGCCTCGACGCTTCCGGCCTCTTCAATCGCGTAGCCGAACCCGCCCAGAGCGCGCCGCATGCCGTAGCGCGCAGCTTCCTCGTCGTCAACGATCAGTAATCTCAATTCCTCTTCTGTCCTTTGCGTCATGCAGGATTCTCCAAAAGCGATCTGGGCAGCACTTTGCGTGCCATGCGGTGAATTAGAACGAACCTAAATGAAGCGTGTGCATAAATCGGCCGCGCTAGCGGCGGATTGAATTTAGCCCGGCGTTTCAACGCCGGGAACCACGCACGCCACAGCGCCCCGCGTCGCGTGAGCGACGCCTGAGCCTCTCGCGTCCAAGGCGATTCACGCGTCGCTGACGCGACGCCGCCATCATTATCTGCCCGTTTTCCCGTGCGTTAAAACGCACGGCTAAATTCACCGCGCCGCTACGCGGCAGCAAGCAGAAGCAGCCCGGGATTTATCCCCGCTCTTGATATAAATTTAATCTTCACTCTGCTCTGAGAGGCAGCCGCAATTCAAAGCGTGCGCCCTCGCGTGCTTCACCGTTGGCGAGCAGCCGCGTCGTGCCGCCGATGTCCTCCATACGCTTGCGCACGATGGCGAGGCCGAGTCCAGTGCCGCGCTGGCGTGTAGTAAAGAATGGTTCCCAGATACGCTCGCGCAGCTCCTTCGCGATGCCCGGGCCGTTGTCCGTCACTGTAAAGAGCAGGAATAGCTCGTCGGCGCGCGTCTCGACAAGTATGCGCCCACCCGTCGGCGTCGCCTGCAACGCATTGAGCAGAAGATTCGAGAGCGCGTCGCGCGTGGCCGCTGCGCGCACGCCGTCAAGCTCCTGCGATGTTTCCGTCAAGCATTCCAGCTCGATTGAGCGAGCGGCTGCTTCCGCACGAAAAAGCTCTGCGACGGATTGGGCCAACTCGTCCGCGCGGCACGGCGCGATGGCCGGCGGAGTGGTGCGGGCGTAGCTCAGCAGCTGTGTGACGCTGCGGCTCAGGCGGTCTGTCTCGCCGACGATCAGGTTAAGATCGCGCCCGTATTCGCTCGATAATTGTTTGTCTTCGCGCATCACCTGCGCGATGGATTTGATGGCCGAAAGCGGATTGCGTACCTCGTGCGCGACCGTGGCGGCCATCTGTCCGAGAGCAGCGAGACGCTCGCCCTGCGCCAGTCTACGCTCAAGCCACACGTTCTCCTCGATCAGCCGGCAATCTTCGATGGCAATCGCGACCTGCCCGGCCAGCACCTCAAGCACAGCGCGCGCGTCCGGCGTCAGCGTATCCTTCGCCGCATCAATCAACATCAATCCCACAGTGCGGTCTTCGCGCCGCAGGGCGTAACTGATCTCGAACCCAAGCTCGCGTAACTTTCGCTCGCCCTCGATGGCCGTCCATCCGTGCGCCTGTGCCTGCTCAAGCACGCGCCCCATCAGCTCGAACAAAGCCGCGTCTTCACCTTCCTCCCGCTCTTCTTCGAGCAGGCGCGCATGACCGTAAGAATCATTGCCCTCTGGCCTGACCAGAATACGCACGCGGCGCAGGCCCAGAGCCTGAGCCGTGCGCGCTTCGACAAATTGCAGCAGCTCCGGCAGTTGCCTGTACTGGCCCGCCTGTCGCGCGATGCTCGCGACTACTTCGCGATAGAGCGTCGCCTCTCGCTGGAAAAGATTATGGAAGCGTTTCTCTATCCAGCGGCGCAGGGGCGCGGCGACCAGCGCCAGCGCGAGGATCAGTAATGACTCGACGATCCCCGTGCGCAGGTTGTAACGCGCCGTCAGCCATGTCCCGATAGTGCGTATCCCGTAAAGGTAGGCCGTCAACACCACGACCGCGAACGAGGCCGCGATTAAACTTTCCTTGATGATCAATTCAAGATAGCGATAACGATAGATGTAGTAAGCGATCAGGGCCGAGGGCAGGAGCGAGCCCAGATTGGCGACCGTCTTCAGATAGAGTCCCCAAGTCGTATCGTGCCCGAGGCCCAGCGCATAGACGGTGACGAGCAGCAGGCCGATGACGACGAACGAGACGGCCAGAGTTTGCATCGCGCGACGCTCTTCGATTGAAGTCGACTTTCCAGCACAGTGGGATCCGAAGCTTGGAATTCACGTGACTTGAAGTCGCG
>JADMIO011227194.1_pt1 | contig 42260 bp, 44 predicted proteins | sample 8958161 | NCBI WGS metagenome assembly JADMIO01 (sample SAMN16585339, study PRJNA669376) | soil metagenome | isolation source: Crop rotation soil | place: USA: Cullars Rotation, Alabama | collected 2011 | reverse complement strand
ATAATATAAAAAGAAGCTTTTTTTGCAAACTTTATTTAGTTTTCTTTTCTCCTGGTTTTGCGCCTGTTCTAATACGTGCAACTAAAGTACGAAGTTTACGAGTAGATGGTAGGCTTCCTTTCTTATCAAGTCAGCAGACAGTATCAACCTGTTTGGCATTTTCCCGTGCCCCATTATCACCTACAATATCTCGTCTAAGGTTAGAAAGTGCCATATTATTTTATTAATATACAATAAATTATTGTGGTTTTATGTTTGGAATATAAATGTCAAATATATATTTTTCTTTTTGAAAGAGAATATATCAAGCTATAATTATTTTATAAAAATATTTCTAAATTATAACTATGACTGATGAAAATAATTGAAAACCGGATATTTTCCTATTAGAAGATCATGAGCCAGATCTGACAAGAGTTCATCTAGGTTATCCTGATTTGAGATTTATCACGGCAGTAACAGTAAGATGAGCTATGCAGGCCTTGGATCATATGGACAAAAGTAGCGTATTCCCTCCTCGTGCAATTATTGTAGATGGTAGTTTAGAAATAGCGAATTGGGCTTGAGAAAGCGTCGAATATTTCGATCATACTCTAAAAAGTAGTGATGATTATAATTCATGGGCTCAAGAAAAAAAGACAACAGCTAGAAAAGTACCTTCTAGTTGACGACCTCCATGAGCTGAATATTTCAGTGAGATAGGTCAAACGCGCCCAACATGGAATCGAGATTTATTATTTCAATGGCTCGAAAATCATAGAGGAAATCATGGTGGTTTTATAACAGGTCTCCTAATAGAATTAATAAAATCCAAGTGAATGGAAGCTGTGCCTTTATGTTTTTTACTTAATTCTTCTAAAGCACAGATGAATGATATAAATGCAGGACTCGTAGATGATGCCAATTTATCAAATGCAACAGTCATAAAAGTACCCCGCATTTCAGAACCAGATTGAGAATGGTCTCAAAAAAATCACCTCGATGCTCTTAAGGAACTCCATAGATGGTTGCTTGCAAATCCTCAAACAAGCTAACTCATAGAAATACCACTTCTCAGCATCGCTTCATGAACTGAGTGTGCTGCGAGACAGCCTTCTGCTGCAGACATAATAGTCTGACGAAATTTCGCAGAGCCAGTAGTCACATCTCCTGCAGCATAGATACGATCATGGGAGGATTTCTGGTGTTTATCTATTTTTATGCAGCCTTCTTCATCGATTTCTACTCAGAGATCTTTGATAAGTTCAGTACTTGGGATCGAGCCAACAGCGATAAATATTCCTTGTGTTGGAATGATCCTCCCATCGGTCGTTGTGACTGATTCGATCACAAATTCACCATTTATTGAAGCGACTTCTGTATTAAAGATAACTTCCATGTTTTTTTCTTCTGCGACTTTTTTGACCCAGATTTCTTCTGCTTTTGGTTTATCTTTTCGGACGAGGATTTTCACACTCTTGCAGAGATGAGCCAGATAGAGTGCTTCTGTAAATGCTGAATCCCCTCCTCCTGCAACGATCACATCTTTATTCTTGAAGAAATTTCCATCACAGGTTGCGCAGTAGGAAACACCTGAACCGAGCAAACGATCCTCACCGGGCACATTTAAATGGCGGTAAGCATTTCCTGTCGCGTAAATAAGGAAATCACACGTATAGATTTCTTTTCTTGCAGTGGTTATTTGCAGTATATTCCCAGGAAGTTCTTCGATTTTCTTCACCATATCATAGGTGATCTCTGATCCAGAGATTTTCGCATGTTCCTCAAATCGTTTCATGATAGCACCACCGGATTCACTGAGAGTGCCGGGATAATTTTCGACGCAATGAGAAGTCGCAAGAGCGCCACCAGGTTGTGCACCGATGATGAGATTACGAATGCCATACCGGCTCGCATACATTCCCGCAGGGAGACCAGCTGAGCCAGTACCGATAATAATAAGAGGAAAGTGAGTCACGAAAATCCGAGAAGTTAAAAGATGAGTTTAGAGTCCGCCAAATCCCTCAGAATATCCATTATATACAACGACCACGATAACGCCAAGGTACAAGAGACCTATCAAAGCTAAAAGTACAAAACCGATTTTACCGATAATATCTGTTTTGTGATAAAATCTATCGAGCCCTACGTACCAGAGAACAATTGAAGTATAAGTGGAGAGTCCGAGCGCAGTAGTAGTGTCTCATTTTATATAGCGTGAAATAATGAAGGCACGCCAGAAATTCATAGCAATGATGCTGAGCATTCCTAGAATACCCACACAACCAAAGACGATAGAAACTATTGATAAATCATCTGTACCTGATTGAGAAGTAATGATCCCCCCGACGATTACTCCAATTATTCCTATGATGACGACGAGCCACGGAAGTACTGTGACATAAAATGCGGTTTGATCTGAGTTAGTAGCATTTTTCACAATGTTGTAATATCTGGCAAAGGGCACCCATGAAATACCTGAGCGCTCTTTCTTTTTGTAATTCCTGTCGATCAATGCAAGACCATAAGAACCAATAATATACACAATTATGGGTCATATTCAGTACATGATAATTCCAATTATTCCTATTGCAACTGCTGCTAAAGCACTGTCTCACAACCCGCCAAATTGATCATTTACTTCAGAGGCATAAGGATCAGCATAGTCATCAGTATAGGCTTCAGAATAATCATGAGTATCGCCTTGAACTAATATATCTCCATCAACAGTATGTGCAAAAGAAATAAATGAATACATGACTAGGAGACAGAGGATTTTTTTCATACGAGAAAAGGTTAAGATGTTGCTAGTGTATTCCTTTTCATAAATCCGCAAATGGTCACTATTTACTTTTTTACTGTTTTCTATTTACTAGATTTGTCAAGATATTCCTTTTTTGATGAAACGATTTTTTTTCTAGTCTTACGCTCATGACAAAAAACCTCGTAATTGTTGAGTCTCCTGCCAAAGCAAAGACTATTGAAAAGTATCTCGGATCTGATTACACCGTCAAAGCATCTGTCGGTCACATCCGAGATCTCGAGAAGAAAAAAATGGGAATTGATATCAAAAATGGTTTCAAACCATCCTATATTGTCGATGAGGATAAAAAGAAAATCGTAGCTGATCTCAAGAAGCTCGCAAAATCTGCTGACAATGTCTGGATTGCTACGGATGAAGATCGTGAATGAGAGGCTATTGGTTGGCATCTGTGCGAAGCCATCTGACTCGATGTCAAAACCACAAAGCGAATAGTCTTCCATGAGATCACCAAAAATGCTATTGAGAATGCCATCAAGCACCCGCGTACTATTGATACTGATCTTGTCGATGCACAACAAGCGCGAAGAATTCTCGATCGAATTGTAGGATTTGAAGTTTCGCCAATCCTCTGGAGAAAAGTCCCAAGTGGTACGACGCTTTCTGCTGGTCGAGTACAATCAGTTGCGATGCGTCTCGTCGTCGATCGTGAGAAAGAAATCGAAGCGTTTGTACCGGTTGAGTCATGGAAAGTACGTGTAAAACTGGATAAAAATGTCATTGCAGAATTATCAAAACTCAATGGCAAGGCACCGAATTTGAAGACCCAAGCGCAGATCGAGGAATTCTTGAAAACTTTTGGAAACGCTATTGAAGTAAAACCAGGAGAAAAAGAGAAAACACTTGTTGCCACTCTCAAACAACAATATCCATTTACGCTTGATGAAGTTGATACCAATGAAACTTTCCGTCTTCCAGGAGCGCCATTTACGACTTCTACACTTCAGCAAGAAGCGAGCCGTAAACTCGGATTCTCTGTGAAACAAACTATGTCAACAGCTCAGATGCTCTATCAAAATGGACACATTAGTTATATGCGTACTGACTCTGTCAATCTCTCAGCAGAAGCTCTCGCCGCTTGTAAACAATATATTGAGAAAAATTATGGTGCGAATTATAGCATGCAGGATGGACGTAAATACAGCAATAAAACTGCTAATGCTCAGGAAGCGCACGAAGCAATTCGTCCGACACATATGGATAATGACCCGAACAAGATCAATCTCGACGGCAATGATCTTCGCCTCTATAAGCTCATCTGGGAACGAACCGTCGCTTCTCAAATGCAGGCTGCAAAAGTCGAGACAACAACGTATACATTTGTTCCAAAGGATCAAGATTCTAAATGGCAGACAAAAGGTCAGGTCATTCTCTTCGATGGATTTCTCAAGCTCTACGAAGAAGGTACTGATGATGAGGAAGAAAAGGAAGGCGAAGTCACGCTTCCAGCGATCAAAAAATGAACAGAAATGCAATCAGAGTATTTCACAGGTCTTCAGATGTTCTCTCGCCCCCCAGGACGATATACAGAAGCGACGCTTGTCAAAAAACTCGAATCAGAAGGCATCGGTCGTCCGTCTACCTATGCTCCAACCATCACAACAGTTATAGATCGTGGATATGTCGAGAAGCGAAATAAATACCTCTTCCCGACTTCCCTTGCACGAATTGTATGTGAATATCTTGAGAAAAATTTCGCAGAAATGATGGACTACAAATTCACGGCAAATGTTGAGGAAGAATTCGATAAAATCTCGCGCGGAGAAGAAAAATGGGGAAAAATGCTTAAGGTTTTTTATGAAGGATTTCATCCTCAAGTAGAGAAAGCTGGCGGTTCTGAACGAGTTACAGGCGAGAGAATTCTCGGGAAGCATCCGAGAACTGGCGAGCAAATTTCTGTCAGAATGGGGCGATTTGGTCCTTGTATACAAATCGGTGAAAAAAGTGAAGACAAGAAACCAACATTTGCGAGTATTCCTGCTGGCGTAGAAATGGAAACTATTACCCTTGAGCAGGCTATTGAGCTCTCTGTACTTCCCCGCACTCTCGGACAAAAGGATGGAGAAGATGTGAAAGCCAGTATCGGGAAATTTGGTCCTTATGTTGTTATCGGGAAAACGTATGTTTCCGTTCCTGCTGATGCGCCTTTTACTGTATACAATGTCACTCTTGAAGATGCACTCAAGCTTATTGAAGCAAAGCAATCTGGAACTGGAAATGTTATTTCTACATTTGGGGATATCCAGGTTCTTCGTGGTAAATTTGGCCCATATTTGAAACGAGATAAAGACAACTTCCCTCTTCCGAAGAAATTCAAAGACGATCCAACTCTCCTTGATGAGCTCACTTGTAATGAGATCATTGAAAAGAAACTTGCGGAGTGAGACACAGGAAAAAAGAAATTTGGAAGATTCGCTTCAAAAACTCCAGAAAAGACTGAAAAGAAAGCTCCCGTAAAGGCTATGAAGAAGTCCACTAAGAAGAAAAAGTAATATTTGACACAAATTATCCAGTGGTATAATAATTACAATTTACTGAGTAATTTTTAAACTATGGCTAAATTAGATATTGCTGTTGGTCTAGGATTAGTTGCTGGAATGGTAGCACTGGTAAAGAATTGAAAATGATTTGAAGATCCAGCTCCAAGAATAACTAGGCGCGTGAACGAGATCTGTCAGATGAATGCTTCCTTGGGAGATCAATGGAATGGACATCTTACTTTTCCAAAAGGGGATATTTATATTACTATCGGAGAAACTGGAGAAGTTCAAGCAACTCGATATACTTTTAAGGCTGGTGAAGAAGAGAATGGTTTTATTAGAGAAATTACTGACTCTGATCCTTTTGATGGAAATCCCGATACAGTTACCTTCTTTAATGGGCCAACAGTAAATGCTAATGTGTTGAGCAGAGAGAATCATCACTTAGCAAAAGGAGTGATGTTTTATTACCTAGGAAGTCATTCTCAACCAGCTTTACGAGAAGAAGGAAAATAATTATTTATTATTATAGTATGTCTAGATTTTGACAAATATTACCAACAATAACAACTGTCTGCGCTCTAGCAGCAAGTGGATGCTCCAAATCTCCTGAAAACGCTAATACATCGACACAGCAAAGTTGAACAAAAGTTGATCCCCTGACACAACAAATTGCAACAAGAGTTGGGGAGCTGTATAACCTCAATGCACAAGCAGCTCATACATGAAATATTAATCTGTCTTTTGCAGATGGTGCTGTTCAGATCAATATTGGTCAACAATGATCAATAACAGGTGTATTTTATACTTTTAAGGACTGAACTAACCATCATTATGATTCAATTATTGATGTCAGCGGTAATGGTACTCCTGATGTTGTCATTACGTCTCCCGGAAGGAGAAGATATGAGTGAGACAGTATATTCCCAATGATAGAAGAAACACAAGATCTTATGTTGAAAGTACTTATGGGCAGATTGGATCCAGTAATTCAGGAGGAAGAAACAAAATAGTCACTTGCAAAGATCTGTAATTCGAGACAATAGAGGAAATGAAAAAAACCATTCTCCTCTTTTTTGTAATTGGTCTCGATATCCTCACTAAATACTGGGTAAATATTTCGGATCCAAGTTTTTCATTGATTGGAAATTTTCTCACAATAACTCACTTGAAAAATACCGGCGTAGCCTTTGGCACACCACTTCCTGGAATTAGCTGGATTATTCCTGCGATTCTCGTATGTATTGGTATATTTCTGTGGAAATCCTGGAAAAAAATTCCAGAAATAGAAAAAATAGGATTTCTACTTATTGTCATTTGAGGTCTCCTGAATGCGCTTGAGAGGATATTTTTTGGTTCTGTGACTGATTTTATCAGCGTACAATATTTCGCTGTTTTTAATGTAGCAGATATTTCTATAACTCTTGGCGTCATCATCCTTCTGATCTGAAGTTTCTGGTGAAAAGCTAGAGAAAGTAAAGAATAATTGCTTGTCTTCGAAATTGGTAGCATATACTTTTTTATATCATCATAATCGTATCTTATGACGAACATCAAAAAACTCCTAGGGACAGAAGCTAGTTCACTTCTTGGAAAATTTAAACCAAAGATTCCAAAAGAAATGCTCATACTTCCGGGGAAAAACTTTATTCACGATTCATTTGAACAATCAGATAGATCACAAAAAGTAATTCGAAGCCTCAAAAAACTCTATGGGCACGGGAGGCTCGCAAATACTGGATATCTCTCTATTTTACCTGTTGATCAAGGTGTAGAGCATTCAGCGAATGCTTCGTTTACGAAAAATCCCCTCTACTTCGATCCTGCAAATATTTTCAAGCTCGCTATAGAAGCAGAATGTAATGCTGTTGCAACAACATTTGGTACGTTTGCTTCCGTCGCACGGATGTTTGCATGAAAGATTCCAGTCATTGTGAAAATCAATCACAACGAGAGCCTCACCTATCCAAATACTCCAAGACAAATCATGTTTGGAAGTGTCCGTGAGGCATTTAATATGTGAGCAACAGCAGTTGGGGCAACAATTTATTTTGGGTCAGAAACAAGTCGAGAAGAGCTGGTGGAAGTGGCTGAAGCATTTGAAGAAGCGCACACGCTCGGCATGGCAACTGTACTCTGGTGTTATGTGAGAAACAATGATTTTAAAAAAAATTGAGTGAATTATGAAACGGCAACTGATCTCACTTCACAAGCTGTTCATCTCGGAGTCACCATCAAAGCTGACATCATCAAACAAAAACTCGCTGATTGTAACGGAGGATTTAAAGCTATTGGATTTGGTAAAGAGAGCAAAGATTCATATGACAAACATATTGGAGAGCATCAGATTGATATGTGTCGTTATCAGGTGTTAAATTGTTATGCTGGAAGAATTGGACTGATTAATTCAGGTGGTCCAAGTGTTGGGAAGGATGACCTTGCTCAGGTTGTACGCGCTGCAGTGATCAACAAGCGCGCTGGAGGTCATGGGCTTATCGTCGGAAGGAAAGCATTTCAGCGTCCGATGAAAGAAGGAATTGAGCTAATCCAGGCGATTCAGGATGTGTATTTGGATGAGAGTATTACTATTGTTTAAATATGATCCTCCTTATTCTCGATTACGACAATACGCTCGGTGATACGTACGGTCCTTATGGTGAAGGAAATATTTTTCGCACCAAGACCTTGTCTGATGTTACAAAAGCAACAGAGATCTACGAGAAATACCGTCGATGACCTGACGATATTCTTGTGTATCAGAAACTTATCGAAGAACTTCAGATCAAAAATCCTGAACAGTTTTTCATTAATAACTGAATGCCAAAACAGCTCTTTCCAGATGTGATACCGTTTTTAAAATCACTACAAATGCGAAAAGATATTACAACTGTTGTTCTGACAGCGGGAGATGAAATATTTCATTCTATGAAAGTAAAAATCTCTGGCGTCACTGATCTCGTCCACCAAGTGGTTGTCACGAGAATTCGAGATAAGAGTGGCATGATTCAGAGGCTCCATGCGCATTATCAGCCCGAACATACAATTGTTGTGGATGATCGAATCAATATGGTTTGAACTGATTTTGACTTCCCTATTACGATTTACGAAATGGATCGAGCACATAAAAAGGAGTGACCATGAATTATTCATAAATTGGATGAGTCTCTGATTTCTAAAATATAAAATAATATCAACCTGAAGGACGCTTTTTTGTCGAGAATAAATGCTTGAGACTTGGTGAGTACCGCTATCATCTATTGCAATCGTGTACGTATGAAAAAAATTGTTATTCTTAACTGGAAAAATTCTCTTCTCGTCGATGAGCAGATTTCATTGCTCGACGATATTGAGCATTTTTTTCATAAAATAGATTCTGTAGACTTGATTATATTGCCGAGTCTCGATGCGTTAGAAGAAATAAAAACTGCCCCACGACGTATTGCTATTGGTACCCAAGAAGTGATTCGTGAAATGGCCGATAACGAATCTGCGTATTCACGATATGTTACCTACGCTATGATCGCTCATCCAGATTCACGAAATAAATGACTGAATGAGCGTGAATTAGCCACACAATTTGGCATCATAGCTGCTTCCAAGATGATACCAATCTTTGTAGTTAGTGATGACGGGAAAGACAATTCATTCTCCGAGATAAGAAAGCAATTAGAACTTTTGCAGTTTTGGTGAAATCGAGAAATAATGATTGCCTATGAACCTCTGGACTCTATTGGTACTGGGGAAGCGACTTCGATGGAGCATATTGCTCGGGCGATGAACTGTCTCTCAAAAGTACTCACAGAATATGGGATCAAGAAATATAATCTCGTCTACGGTGGAAGCGTAAACCATACAAATATCAGAGAGATACTGGATATCAATTATGTTGATGGAGTGATTGTTGGCACAGCATCTCGATCAATAACCAGCGTTTCATCGTTACTTAAAACTATTCGCTAGATTATGAATCGTCCAAAAATCTGAGAATTTTATACACACTACAAGAAATGATGACGATATGAAATCGTCTGCATCGGGAAGATGAAGGAAACAAAAGAAGATGTTGTTGCTTATCGGGCACTCTACCCTGTTACAGATTTGGGCGAGGAATTTTCTGAGGATCCCGTATTTATGAGAAAATTAGAAGATTTCTGTCATATTTTCCCTGATGGAACATCCAGATTTCAAAAAATAGACTAAATTTGCCTTAAAATAGTTGAAATCAGACACAAAATATGGTGAAATGAGGGTATGAAAAAGATACTTCCGCATATTATCATCGATTGTGATCCCGGTGCAGATGATTTCTTCGCATTGATCTGGGCTCTCGGACTGCATAAGAAAGGTATTATTGAAATACTAGCGATCACAACGACTGGAGGCAATGTCTGAGCTGATAAAACGTATCTTAATGCACTTCGTGCATGCCAATTCATGGGAACTACAGGAATTCCAGTTGGGAAATCCGATTCTAAAGCTCTTGGACAAGATGCAAGCCATATTCACGGCACTGATGGTCTCGGTAATGCGAGCTCGTTTCTCCCTCACGTAAAACTCCCCAAAAAACCACATTTAAGCCATGAACTCCTAGAGACACTTATCAAGAAGCATCCGGAGGTGCAAATTCTCACTTTTGGCCCACTTACCAATATTGCTCATCTGCTCAAAAAAGGTTTAAAACCCAATCGTATCATCTCTATGGGTGGAGCAATCAGAGTGCCCGGAAATGTCACTCCAGTAGCTGAATTCAATGTTTCTTATGATCCTATCTCTGCCGATAGTACTTTTACGAATAGTAATAACTCAATACTTCTCCCCCTTGATGTCACGAGCCAGTTAATATTCACGCGTCACGAGATGCAGACTATCCTGCACACCATGAATGGGAAGAAAGCTAAATTTCTGGAAGCACTCTCACTCCATACATTTAAAACAAACATGGCATTTCGAGAAACTGCCGGAACTGAAGGATTTCTTGTTCATGATGCCAGTGTCGTCGCAATGCTTGTCTATCCTCAACTCTTTCGCGGGCAACTTCTCCCGATAAGAGTAGAGACAGAAGGGAAATTTACTCGAGGACAAACCGTTACTGATTTACGAAACACTTCTCATCCTGAGAAAAACACTTTTGTCGTTACAGATGTAGATCGTGATCGATTTATGGAAGCAATGGTTCAGGATTTCCTTAGTTTCTTATAATTCTTATGTATCTCATCAATCTCATTGGCTGAAGTGGCTCTGGTAAGTGATTCCTTGCCGAGAAAATCATAGAAACCCTCGGCGCAGATCGTGTCGATACTATTCCCTACGACATGTATTACTATCCTGATGCGGATTTTCCCAAGAATCTTTATTTCGATTTTGAAGGGAAAAAATTTAAAAATTTCGATACTCCAGAAGCGCTCGAGACTCCCCTCCTCATTAAACATATCAAAGCTCTTAAAAACGGCGAGGAAGTTCAGATACCTGAATATGATTTCGGGAATAATCCAACTGGTAAATCCCAGAGAAAACCGGGAAAAATTATTCAACCAAAGGACTTCATCATTCTTGATGGACTATTCGGATTGTGTGATGAGGAAATTCGCGCTCTGAGTGATGTAAGTATTTACATTGAGCTCTCTGCAGTAAATCGTCTAGCACGTCGTATGATACGAGATTGGGGCAAATGACAGGCCCGCTCTGATATGGGTGACCCCGGTCTGGCTGATGATGTACTTTTTTATATCAAATACGTCCAAGCAGGTTATGAAAAATATGTGGAAGCAAATCAACAATTTGCTGATCTCATCGTAAATAATGATAAATGGATACAGTGAGATGAGTTGCCAAAAATGGTGGATATAACGCTCAATTACCTTCGCGGAAAATTTAGCATAGAAGCTCAGAGCATCAAACAAAGACAAAGAGTAAGGAATTCTTATAATGTCAGCCTCTCAGGAAAAAAACAGCTTCAAACTTCAGAGACATAATTTTTGAAATTATCTCAAAAAGAAGCCTAGTTTTTGCAATTTCTGGATTTTTCATACTATAAACCCATGAAATTTGACCTCTCAAATCTTGTTGAAGAAAGCAAAAAGATAGATGAGCTCCTGACCCAAGGAGATATTTTTAGTGATCAGAAGAAGTTGAAATCAACCATGATTCGCAAGAAACATCTCGACGCGATACTGAAGCTCTATAACGAATATAGTAAAGCTTTTCATGATCTCGAAGAAGGAAAAAAAATCCTCCAAAATGAATCCGATGAAGAGTTGCGTGAGATGGCCAAAATGGAAGTATCAGCCTTAGAGCCAAAGATTCCAGAACTCGAAGAAAAAATCAAAGTAGCACTCATCCCTCCTGATCCAAATGATGAGAAAAATGTGATGGTAGAAGTCCGAGCAGGTGCTGGTGGAGATGAAGCGAGCCTCTTCGGTGCGGAACTCGTCGAGTGTTACAAACTCTTCGCTGCTAAGCAAAACTATCAAGTCGAGATTGTATCCGAGTCAAAAAACGATGCTGGTGGTATCAAAGAAGTAATCATGAAAATATCCGGTGAGGGCGCATACTCAAGATTTAAATTCGAAGGTGGTACACATCGTGTTCAGAGAATTCCTGAAACAGAGAATAAAGGTCGTGTACACACCAGTACTGTCACTGTTGCGGTTTTGCCAGAGGTTGATGAGCTCGATATCGTGATTCGCGATGAAGACCTCGAAGTATCGGTCAGTAGAGCGGGTGGAGCAGGGGGTCAGCATGTCAATAAAACTGAATCAGCTGTACGAATGGTGCATATTCCGACAGGTATAGTGGTCGAATGTCAGGATGAGCGATCACAAATCAAGAATCGAGAAAAAGCTCTCGGAATTCTTCGAAATCGTGTGTATGCTTTTGAAGAAGAAAAACGAAACAAAGCACTCAGTACTGCGCGACTCGCACAAGTAGGTACTGGTGATCGAAGTGAAAAAATTCGTACATACAATTTCCCACAGGACCGTGTGACTGATCATCGCATCGGTGAGAACTACAGCAATCTCCCTTCTATTATGATGGGTAACATCGATGATATTGTGAATGCTCTCGGAGCCCACGAACAAACAGAAAAATTGAACCATGTAACGGGTGCGACTTCTGTTGCATAGATGACAAAAACATCTATACTTCCGATATGTTTGAATTCCTCAAAAAACCACCTCTGCAATCAATCCCTGAGTACGATACAAGAGACGTCCCTATTGAGTCACGTGATGATTCTTATCCATCTGATGTTGGTCAAATTGCTGTCGATATTCTTGAGACGCATGAATGATATCTGATCGTTGCGCCGCTTGCAGGTGTTCCCAGAAATGACGTTGACGTAACTGTTTCCCATAATGTACTCACTATTACTGGAAATCGTCCTGAACCTGAGCTTACAAAGAAGCTTACAAAATCCCAATCAAAGAGTGTTTCTATGGTCCATTTTCTCGATCTATTATTCTCCCAGAAAATCTCGTTATGGATGCCGTTCGTGCAACGATCGAGAGAGGTATGCTCATGGTCACAATTCCGTTTTATTCAGTTGATACTCACTCGGTAAAAGTAGAAAACATGGAAGATATAGACAGTTAGAGCGATCAGTTACTGTACATTTATTATCACAACTATGTTTTTCAGAAAAAAATCAAAAGAAAAAATCAAAAAAATAGATGTACTTATCACGAGTGTGGTACTAGGAACTATTATTGCAGGCGCATTTTGACTTAGGAAAAAACCTGTTGAGAAACCAAAACCATGGTGGAAAAGAGCATTCTATAAAATCATATGAAAAAAGTAATATTCTTCCTTTCTCTCGGATTTTTGTACTCACTTGCCTGGGGAGAGGATTGTAGTTACCTCAAAAATATCACATGATTTGTACCAGATAGTGCTCCGGGACAGTTTAATTATCTCTACAACATCAATCTCTGTGAGGAAAACGCTCCTATTCACGCAGAAATAGAAGAATACCTCCAATGAATTAGAAAAACTGAGAATAAGAAACCGGTTGATCTCATCCGTGATGCAGGAAATGTGTTTTGTCGTGGATACTTCTGAGGTTGTGATGAGAAATCATTTTACGGGAGATTCCTCCTCTCCTGTCAGAATGCACGCGTGAAAGCAGTGAATAATCTCAGTACTGAAAATAGAATTGCTTCTGTAAATACAGAATTTTATCTCGATAGTTTCGCTGGTTGTTCGACACTCGCTGAGTCTTACCTCATAGCCTACAAACAAGCAGCATTTGAAGAAATTGCCCTCCATCACAAAAATATGGTCGAGCAATCAAATGAGAAATATTTCCAATCTACCTACGAAAAAAAGAATGCACTCCTCGGAACTATGCAGACATTCCTTAAGAAAATGGGGAATATTTCGAGATCATTTGAGGGATACGCACGAGAAGTATTCAAATAACATGACTATACAAGCCAAGAAACATCTCGGACAAAATTTCCTCAGAAATCCTGATATACTTGCAAAAATAGTCGGCATTGATAATCTCTCGACTACTCATGTAGTTGAAATCGGTCCAGGCCCTGGAGATCTCACATTAGAGATCATTAAAACAAAACCAAAATCACTCACACTTGTTGAGCTCGATGGAGATATGATTCCGCTACTGTATAATCGATTTTGAAAAGATAAATTTCAATTAATCCAAAATGATGTCCTCAAAGTAAATATTTCGAATAAAAAATCTGATAAAAATCGAACTCTTTCATTTGATGCATACCGTGTATATTGAAATATCCCCTACTATATAACTTCGCCGATTATTCATCATTTCCTCTATGATGTTGATTTTGCTCCAGATGTGATGATTCTCACAATGCAAAAGGAAGTCGCTGATCGAATCCTTGCTCGTGATGGCAAACACACCGTACTCTCCCTTGCTTGTCAATTAGTTGCTGATATAACCAAAATTTGTGACATTAATCCCAATAATTTCACACCTGCTCCAAAAGTCTGGTCCTCATGTCTGCGCTTTGATCTAAAGAACTGAATTGATCGGATAAGATCAAGAAAAATTCTTAAGTTTATTCAACTCGGCTTCATCCAAAAGAGAAAGAAATTGATCAGTAATCTGTCTTCTCAATACAAAGAAGAAGATGTTGAAAGAGTTTTCAAAGCATTGAAAATCGATGACAATATTCGTGCAGAAGATATCAAACTCAATATGTGGGCAGAAATCTTTGAACAGTTAGTTCATCAATAAAAATGTTACTTTTGTTTCTTTAGACACCGAGCTTTTCTCTGAGTGAATAAATATCACTGGTGAGTCTCTGGTCTTTTTTCATAAGGAGATCAAGTTTTTTGCAAGAATACATAACCGCAGAGTGCTCACGACCGTTGAAGATATTCCCAATGCGCTCATAGGTAAATCGGAGCTTGTTCTTGAGAATATGCATTGCTACCTGGCGAGGTATCATAAGGTCACGAGATCTATTGTCACCAAGAAGTGCTTCTTCTTCGATGCCAAAGTACTCTGCTACTATTCGAATCACATCTTGGTAGGAAACAGACTTGAGTGTATTTTTGATGCGGTTCTCTGAAGAGCCTACTTGTGTGTGACGGATCGAGAGACGATCAAAACGAGATGAAATAGAGGCAATAGTTGGCATAGCTCCGGTGAGCTCGTATTCAGCAATCATTTGATTCAGGATGCCTTCGATTTCACGGACATTTTTACCAAGATTGTAAGCAATATACTCTCCTACTTCTTGTGGAACAATGAATTCTTTTTCACGAGCTTTTTGTTGAATAATTGCTAAACGAGTCTCAAAATCAGGAACATCAATATCTACCATGATACCCCATTCGAAGCGACTAACAAGACGTGGCTCAATCTCGGAGAGTTCTTTTGGAGGGCGATCAGAGCTGAGAATGATCTGTTTTCCAGAATCGTAGAGGATGTTAAAGAGTGTGTAGAGCTCTTCTTGTGTTTGTTTTTTGCCAGCGAGGAATTGTACATCATCCATAAGGAGGACATCAATAGAGCGAAATCGTGCACGCATCTGGTCTATTTTTCGATCCTTCACAGCATTGACGTACTCAGTTACGAATTGGTCTGAAGTAAGATAGACAATTTTTTTCTCTGGATTTTTTCTCTTAATTTCCAGCGCTGACCCCTGAAGTAAATGCGTCTTACCGAGGCCAACATCAGAGTAAATAAAAAGTGGATTGTATTGAGAACCAGGCTTGCGAATAACAGCGTCACATGCCGAGAAAGCAAGTTGATTACCAGGTCCTACGACAAAATGTGAGAGATCGAATCGAGAAGAAAAATCTTCTCGTCCCTGTGTTTGAATAAGTTTCTTTTCTGCCTCTTTTGATTTTTCTTTTGTTGAATTATGAGTTTTGAGGACTTTACGACAATCAATAACTTGAGTGTAGCTTGGATTTTCTATCTGACTGTCTATTTCAATTTTAATTATCTCTGTTCATTCCCAGATTTCACAAGCGATCTCGAGAAGTATGCTAGAAAAACGAAAACTAATATTATCACGGATAAAATCAGAAACAACTCCAATCACGACCTCTCCTCACTCTGATCGGATGAGGCTGATTTTTTGGAAATACGTCAAGAAATCCTGTTTGCGCATCTTCTCAGAAAGACGTTCAACAAATGATTGTAGATGCGTAAGGGATACTATCGAATTCATAGGGATGATTATCGATTTTGGGTATTCAAAGTCAAAGAAAATCCCCCTTGATTTTTGTATTCTCTTGATTTCGAGTTTGGTACGATGATTTTCCAAAATTGACTTATTTATATATATATTTCACTATTGTATTGTGGACTGACTCGCACACTTTCAAGAGTAGGACAATTTTTAGTTTCTAAATTCCATTAATTATTATACTACAGTCACAAATTCCTATGAAAAAAAAGTTTCTTCTTCCATTCTTTGCTCTTATCCCGATAGTACTCTCATCTTGTACTCAGACTCCGCCATCCAGAGTCTCACCAGCACAAAACGAACCAATATCAGTCTATACTCAGGATGATTATCTTCTATCTTCGCTCACAATGATTGGTGGAGATAATATAGTACTTCTTCGTGATAAAATCCTTCTAAATTCTCCAGTAAATCCAAAAACTCTTCAGGCTATATCAAATAGTCATTTAATTGTAGTAACACGGCCAACACAAAAAGCTCTCCTCGACGATGCTTTTAAGAATTTTAATGGTCGATTTCTCGATATGTCACCACTTATGTCCGATGTTACAACTCCCAGAACTCAGGATGATTTCATCAAGCAGATCAATATCATTCGTGACACTCTCGACGAGATGAATCCTGCAAATCATGGATATTATTTTGACCATGCTGGAAACTATATCCATCTGATAGAAGAAACATATAAAGCACTTAAGCAACGTATGCAACAGTATAATCTGCTCTCATTTATTACGTTAGGCGATGATTATTCAAATATTATTGATGATTTTGGACTCGAGAAGTACCACGCACGACATTTTTCTGTCACAGAAACATTAAATGATGAATTTTACGATAACTTTGAAGACTCGTTAAAGTCTAAGAATATTAGAATTATATTTGTCGGCCCCCGTACTCCAAGAGATGTTGTAAAAAAGCTTAAGAACTACGATATAAGTGTTTATTATTTTCCTATTGTCACTGAAGACGTAGGCAACTGGTGATATGTGAATTATTTAGGCAAAATGGCTGACACATTTATTCAGGCATTTGATACATACGATTAGTGATGATCATCGTGTCAGACATGTTGTTCATCTCCTATGACATCATGCATTGGAGCAGCATCAAAGCTCTTCTTGCCAAAAAGGCGATTTCATTGACTCGCCAAGACGCCACCGACCAGCATGACACGACTAATCCAGTGAGAGAAGAGAACTTTGTAGAGAACTAAGAGAAAAGCTCCAATAAGTATGAGCACCGAGCGATCAGCAATGAGAGGGAGAAACCAAGAATTCTTGAAATACGCAGATTCCAAAAATTCATTTGGAATAAGACCCACTTGCCCAAAGATCCCGGAAGAAGTTGAAAGAAGTGAAAAAAGCACTATTCCAAAAATAATGTAAAAAGCTGAAAGTACGAAGACTTTTAAGCAAAACCAAAATGTTCCCCGTACTGCCCCGGTTACATTGATTCCCATAGTGAGTGGAGAAAATAAAAAAAGTGCTACCGTCGCAATCTTGCCAATCCAAAGAAGAATTCCTCGATGATCAATCATCCATTGTCCAAAAACATATGTCTTTGTGAGCTCAACATAGGTAAATGTTGTCTGATAAATAAAAAGATAAATACCGAGTCAGAGTAATGCGCCAAAAATAGCCTCGTACACTTTGTGTGGACCAAAAAGAAAAAATAACACCAATGCTACCACATACAGGAGCAGCAATAATGCATCACCAGAATGTGTCAGACTATCGAACATAGATTTTTAGACTACAGTACCACGGAGACTGAAAAAGTGAAACATGAGAAATACGCAAGCACATAAGAGAACAAATACACCGATCATAAGACATGTTGAGATAAATTTCTCACGTTGAAATTTTCGTTCCATATCTTTCTTTGCCTGAACTAAAACTCCCATGTCCTGAACTCGCATATGTTGTGCTTCTTCGAGAAGAAGGACAGTTTTCTTGTGTTCAAGCTTTGGAACAGTATTCAGAAGCTCTGCCTCGATCTTCCCAAGTTTAAATGAAAGCTCCTGAATAAGAGCATCTTTATCTCGAATAATTGTTTCAAGCGTTCGGAGGATCTCATTTTGAGCATCACGGGCATCATAGCCAACGCTAGGCATCAGTGTAGGTTTTGGAGCAATGACTTCATAATCAGTTTGTGTACCTCCATTTTTCGCTTGATTAACGTCATCCTGACTGAGCATGATGAGCTTACCTTCGCGTTTTGTACGGATCTTCCCAGAATGGATATATCTGTCAATTGTACGAGTTGATACACCAAGTATACGAGACGCATCTTCGCGAGTGAGAGAAAAAACCATAAGAATATAAAAATAGTACTACACTGATAATAATCGAGGTAGTTCCATTGCAACTAAAAAGACTTGCAAAATTGCCAATTAAAATGTGAAAGTATTCTCATCATGAAAAAACTCATTCGGCAGAAATATAGGAATTAATTTTTTCGAGAAGTAATTATGTATTTTTGAACGAAAATATATCGTTAGACAAAGGTCTTTTTATTCATATACTCATGATATATTTCACTGATTAATATAATTTGTCAAAATGTTCATCGATGCCGTCAACGTCCGATTTCGAGCTGGTAATGGAGGCAATGGTATTGTCTCCTGGAGGCGAGAAGCGCGCATTGCAAAAGGTGGGCCATTTGGTGGTGATGGTGGACGCGGCGGCGATCTCATTGTGATTGCTGATGAGAATATTAATACACTTTCTGACTTCCGATACGTGAAGGAAGTAGCCGCAGAAGATGGTGAGCGAGGTGGTATCCAACTCATGCACGGAGCAAACGCTCCAGATAAGATCGTGAAGCTCCCTGTTGGGACACTGATTTATGATATGCAGGACAATCTCCTTCACGATCTTGCGAAGCCTGGAGAAATGGTGCGATTGTGTGTCGGAGGACGAGGTTGATATGGAAACGCTCATTTCGTCGCATCAACTCGTAGAACACCAAAATTTGCTGAGAATGGAGATACAGGAACAAGTCTCGATGTGCATCTAGAATTAAAACTGGTCGCAGATGTAGGAATTATCGGAATTCCCTCTGCTGGGAAATCGACGCTCATCTCCTGTCTCACTTCTGTTCGTCCAAAAATTGCTGACTACCCTTTCACTACGCTCATTCCCAATCTCGGTGTGATGGAGTACAAGGGAAAAAATATGGTACTGGAAGACGTACCAGGACTTATTCCTGGTGCTCACAGAGGTGAAGGTCTCGGAATCGAATTTCTCAAACATATCGAGCGAACTCGTGTCCTTATGCATCTCCTCGATGCTGGGAAATATGAGGATTGTATTGCTGATTATGATGCAATCCGTACTGAGCTCGAACTCTTCAATCCTGCACTTCTCGAAAAGGAAGAAATCATCGTCCTCGCAAAGTGTGATCTCCTCGATCCGGAAATGGTTGAAGATCTAAAGTTACAGGTAGAGAAAAAAACGAAGAAAAAGGTCTTCCCTATTTCTGCACCGATTGGTGAGGGGCTTGAAGCACTTCAAAATGAGCTTATTAAGCACATTGTTATCGAAGAGACACCGATTGAAAAAATCGATGAACGAGCAATTATCGATCTCAGAAATGAGAAAGATCCAAATGATTTTGAAATAATTGATGAATGAAAACATAATTATCGCGTCAAGAGCGTACGAGTCGAACAAATCGTACGTATGACTCCGATGAAATATACAGAAGCCATTGATCGTGTTTGGAATGTTTTACACAAGAGAAAAATAATCCCTGCTATCGAGAAACTCGTACGTAGAAATCTTTCCGAAACTCTCGACTCTGAACTCTCGACTCTGAACTCTGACATTTGGTATACCGTTCCAGGAAAAATCCTGATAGGAGATGCTGTGTTTAAATTTTCTGATTACCGGTAATTATATTTTACAAACAATACCATTACATTGCATATTGCGTGTGAGACTTTTATTACAGCGTTTACCGGCAATGACGTCATAGATATCTCCAGGCGCTGGAGCAACAATACTTGTCCCTGAAAGATTTGGCAACTCTTGCATACCTGATTTGAGAGCATCCATAGCTTCGGTTTCACCATGTACAAGGAAGATTTGTTTCGGAGAACCACAATTTGCTGCGAAATCGAGGAGGCCATGGCGGTCAGCATGTCCAGAAAAAGCATTAAAAATCTCAATCTGCATCTTCACTGGTTTGATTTCATCAAAAATCCGGACTTCTTTTGCTCATTCAACGAGTTTGCGTCCGAGAGTGTTTTCAGCCATATAACCAATTGCAAGAAGAAGATTTCTCTCGTCTTCGATATTATTTGAGACATGATGAACTATACGACCATATTCAACCATTCATGAAGCGGCAATGATGATAGCTGGGTAATTAATTTTATCGAGCGATTTAGATTCTTCTACTGTACGCATAAATCGTACACCTTCTCCCTCTAGAAAATGATAGATTCCTGCATTATTCTCTGAGAGTAATTCATCATCGAAACATTCAGGATGGATTTTGAAAATATCTGTTGCGTCAGAAGCAAGTGGTGAATCAATGTAAATTGGTAATTTCATGATCTTATTCTGTCCCATAAGGAGCTTCAAAACATAGAGTATTTCTTGTGTACGCTCTACTGCAAAGGCAGGAATAAAGATTTTACCTCATCGATCCACGGTTTCATTGATCACTTTTGTGAGCCGCTCTTCTACTTCTGCGAGTTCTTCATGAAAACGATTTCAGTAGGTAGACTCTGTGATGAGGAAATCAATATTTTTGAGTTGAGTTGGTTCGCGGAGAATTGGAAGGTGCTTACGTCCGAGATCGCCTGTGAAACAAAAGCGAATATCTTCTCCAGTATCTTTATCGTGAATTTCCCACTCTTCGAGCGCAGAGCCAAGAATATGTCCTGCATCATGAAATGTCATAGTCACTCCTTCATCAAGAGGGACAGCTTGATTATATCCTACAGAGCGAAACTGTGTTAGGCAAGCTTGTGCGTCTTCGACGGTATAGAGAGGTTCTATTTTTTTACCAGTTTTCTTGGTCATATGCTCAGCATCATGTGTCTGAATACGAGCCGAATCAGCGAGCATAATCGAGCAAAGATCTCGAGTTGCATGAGTACAATAAATAGGTCATTTATAGCCATTCTTGACAAGAAGAGGGATCAATCCTGCATGATCAATATGTGCATGCGAGAGAATCATTGCGTCTACTTCATTGGTTTTTATCGGGAGAAACTTATTTGCATCGTTTGCTTCTTTGCGATGTCATTGGAACATACCACAATCAAGAAGATACGTCTTACCATTAACACGGAGAATATGCTTGGAACCAGTAACAGTCTGGGCAGCTCCGACGAATTCAAATTGCATAGGGGAAAGTTATTGAAAATGCCTAAATAAGGCTATGATTTCATAGTATCATTCTTTCTTTTTGAAAGCAAGTTGACGAAGTTATTTTTGAGATATTCGTGGCAAAACTATATTTTATGCCATTTTCCTCCAAAACTGACACTTTTCCACTCCATTCATCAGATTTTTCTTGCTCCATCCGGTCTGATCCTTTGGGAAGTCTTCAAAAGTGGTAATAACGCCTCCGGTAAGTTTCTGTTCAACAAAGAGTCGCTCTAAATTGTCATACAGATCTCAAAGCTCTTCTCAGCCCATTCGCTTACCGTACGGAGGATTTGTGACAATATGAGCGCCTTCTGGGATTTTTACTTCGTCAACTAAATTCTCTGAAAATCGAATTGTATCAATTACTCCAGCATTTCTTGCATTGGCACAGGCGATTTCTACCATGTCAGACGAAATATCGCTTCCGAATATCTGGTATGATTTATCAAACTTTTTCGCTCTTGCCTCTTTTTTAACCATTTCATGAATATCGAGGTCATACCAAGGGAAATAGAGAGCATCAAATTCACGATTGAGTCATGGAGCAATATTTCTCGCAATCATGGCTGCCTCAATGAGGATAGTTCCACTTCCACAGAGTGGATCGTAGAGCGGAGTTCAGAATTTCCAAGAACTGAAGAGGACGAGTGCTGCTGCAAGAGATTCTTTGAGAGGAGCTTCCCCTGCTTGTTCGCGGTAGCCGCGTTTGTGAAGTGCATCGCCGGAAGTATTGATAAGTACACGTAATTCATCGGCAACAAGAAGGAGCAAAATCTCAATTGGTTGATTGCCTTCCACTTCATTCCATTTTCCATCATTACCGCGAAGTGAACGAATTATAGCTTTCTTACCAACAGATTGCATCGATGGAGTATGCGTCACGGCAGAACGAATAGTTGTAGCAGAGATGTTAATTGGTGTACCAAATGGAATCCAATCATTCCAGTGAATGTTTTCTACAACGGCAAAAAGTGACTCCAAAGAAGTAATAGAAATTTTCTCCAACTGAATATATACACGGTTCGCTGTTCGGAGCCAGATGTTCGCTTCTGCAAGGGTCTTCATATCTCACTCAAACTCGACCAAACGATCTTGTCCATGAGTAATATTGATCCCGAGACGTTCGAGTTCTTTACGAGTGATGGATTCAACTCATGAGATACAGGTAGCGAGAAATTGCATATTTTTTATTTATGAGTTGCAGCTCTGAGACACTCTTGAGGCTTGAGGTCAGTATTGAAGTCTATTCACGCATTTACTTCAATCACGTATTGTGCAGGCTTTCTGGATTTACGTCTCATGGGATCCTTGGTTTCACCCATCGGTCTCATATTGAGCATATTTTCTGTGAAGCGTCATTGCGCATCAAAGAAATAAATATCAAGCGGAATAAGTGTGTCTTTCATCCAGAAACTTCGGATTTGCTCATCTGGATACACAAAAATCATTCCACAATTCGCGCAGAGATTTTTTCTATTCATTAATCCTTGGGCTTTTTCTGCATCAGTTTGAGCGATTTCAAAAGTGAATTGATCAATAGTACAAGTAGGAATCTTTGGTGCTGATCGAGTCGCAACAAATACTGCGACAGCAATTGCTATGACAACTCCGGCAGAAATATGTTTTTTTGGTGTTTTCATTTCTTATTTTGATTTCTCGCGATAACCAAGAGCCTCAGTAATATGTTCCGGAAGAATATCGTCTGCATTTGCCAAGTCAGCAATAGTGCGAGCGAGTTTGAGTGTACGGTAGTAGGCTCGCGTCGAGAGATCGAGACGTTGGACAGCTTTTTGAAGAATCTCTGTCGCAGTATCACCGAGTTTGCAATGAGTATCAATATCTTTATTGGTCATCTCGGCATTGCACGTCTTCCCCATCTCGCGAAGACGTCAGAGTTGTCTCTCACGAGCTACAATAACTTGTTCACGAAGCTCAGCGGAAGAAGTCGTTGGCTGAGATTTCGCAGAGATATCATCGATCGTTACTCTCGGTACATGGATAAAGATATCCATTCGGTCTAGTAATGGCCCTGAGAGTCTTCCGCGATAGCGCTCTATCTGAAAAGGCTGACATGTGCACTTCTTGGTGGCATCTCCGAGAAATCCACAAGGACATGGATTCATCGCCCCAACAAGCATAAATCTCGCAGGATATTCACAGCTATTTTGTACACGATTGATTGAAATCACTCCATCTTCAAGTGGCTGACGAAGGGTTTCAAGAACTGTCTGTGGAAATTCGAGCATTTCATCCAAAAAAAGGACTCATTTATGCGCAAGTGAAATCTCTCCAGGCTTAGAATCGCGTCCTCACCCAATAATAGAAATGGCAGAAGCAGTATGGTGAATACGGCGAAATGGACGCTCAGTAATCAGCGGATGATCTTTGGTGAGTTTTCCAGCAACAGAATAGATTTTACTCACCTCCACAATTTCTTCGTAAACCATCGGAGGAAGAATTGTTCCCAGTGCTTTTGAGAGCATAGTCTTCCCTGATCATGGAGGTCATTCCATGAGGATGTTATGTCCTCCTGCTGCAGCGATGAGGGAAGCACGTTTTGCAAAAGCTTGACCGACAATTTGAGCAAAATCAACGAGCTCGTGAGGATTGTGCGAAGCAATATCATCAATCGAAGAAGTCGGTTGGACGACGAAAGGAATTTTACCTGAAAGCATCGAAACAATTTCAGCAATATTTTTTGCAGGAATGATCTCTACATCTGGAATCAGAGCAGCCTCAATAGCATTATCAATTGGAACTATTACGCGCTTGTATCCATGTTCTTTTGCGAAAATAACGGTTGGGAGAATCGCCTGTACATTTCGTATGGCACCATCGAGGGCAAGTTCTCAAATAACAAGAGTTTCATTAAGTAAATCTTGATTAATATCACATTCTTCCAGAAGTATTCACAGTGCTATTGCAAGATCAAAACTGGGTCATGACTTACGGATATCAGCAGGCGCGAGATTGACCGTGATTTTTGTTCGTGGAAATGGGAGGTCTGAGTTTTTTATCGCTGACCGAATGCGTTCTCTACTTTCTTGAATCGCTGTATCTGGAAGTCAGACAATAGTAAATGCTGGCATTCCATTATGAATATCCACTTCGATCTCAACGAGCTGACCATCAAGTCCAGAAACAGCTACGCAATATACTTTTGCAATCATGAAACCATTTTATGGGTTCCGAGGGAATTGTAAAATTACTATGTTACTTCTCTAAGCAATACTTAATGAGCGCCATTCTCACTGGTACGCCATTTTTTGCCTGCTCAAAATATGCTGCCTGAGGAAGTGAATCAACCTCTGATGGGAGCTCATTGACTCTCGGAAGTGGATGCATCAGAATAGCGTCCTGTCTCATTCATCTGACAGCTTTCGCATCGAGGATAAAGAGATTTTTCACAGCATTGTAAGAAACAAGATCAGGAAAGCGCTCTTTCTGAACTCTCGTCATATAAATCACATCACTCTCGGCTACAAGTTCAGGCGAGAGAGTATTTCTCAGTGTGTCATTTTCGTACGTATACTCAGTTGGGATATTGAGATTTTCTGGTGCTACGAAGGTGATCTGTACCTGAGGGAAATTGCGAAGGAGGAGCGTCAGAGAATGAACGGTACGACCATATCTCAAATCTCACACAAAAGTCACCCGCAGCGGTTTATCGGTCAAAATATCCGGAAAATGCTTCGTGATAGTGTAGAGATCGAGAAGAGCCTGTGTAGGATGTTCTCCAGGGCCATCTCATGCATTAATAATTGGCACTCGTGAACACTGGCTTGCCATCTCAGCATCTCAGACATTTTTGGATCTCAAGGCAATGACATCAGAATAGCCTGAGACTATACGAATCGTATCACATAGTATTTCTCCTTTTGATTGGCTCGAAAATGTCACGTCAGTTTCAGAGATAATTCTCCCGCCCAATCGATGCATCGCACATTCAAATGAAAGCCTCGTACGAGTCGAGGGTTCATAAAACAGTGTCGCGAGTATTTTCCCTTCCATGATAGAGCTATGCCCTGCAGCAAGGATTTGATCCATGGCTCGTGACTCTGAGATGATGTGTTCGAGATCAGCTCTTGTGAACTGTTTAGCAGAGAGAATATGGCGCATAAAATGTATACGAGTTAAGTGTAGAAACGCAGTACTTCTACTTTTTGATTTCCTGAGAATCTCTCTCGATTTTGCGGAATGGTATCCGTTGTGTAGAGTCTGTCAAATGCTTCAAGAAAATCAGATTTAAGCCCTTCTGCGAAGACACTATGTGGCACAAAGGCTATCACACTTTTGGCTCATTTGTCTCGAGCATAATTAGCCGCTTCGCGAAGAGTACCACCTGTGCGCAGATGATCATCGATGATACAGACATCACGACCATGAAACGTATCACATTCAAAGCACATTTCTACTTCCGTTGGAGATTTTCGGATTTTCCGACATGTTACAATTTCGTAGTCTTTGAAAAACCGTGAGAATCATTTCTTCGCTCATTCATCTGGGAAAAGTATTATGGGTTTCTCAGTAAAAGAAGCGATCACATCACGGAAAATATCCGTCGTTGTGTGGTGATGGATTTGAAGTGATGGCGGGAAATAAAAAACCTCTCGCTCATCATGAATGTCATAGAGATGCAAATGAACACGCCCAGGATGTCTCTCTCATATAAGTCCGAATGTGCGAGCAAAAACATTGGCTATAGAGAGTTCTCCATTTGGAGTGTCGCGCTCCATAGAAGCCGCTGGGAAAAATGGAATCACAATATGAAGCGTATCAATATGATGTCGCGAGAGACCGTCGAGAAATGCGATCTGCGAGAAAAAATCTTCAACATTACGAAAATCTCCGATGTAGGTGATTTCTTTGCCTACGAGGGCTGATTTGTACTCAAGAAAAATACGAGGCCATCCATCAGAAAATTTCTCAAAACGAACAACCTGAGCATCCGGGAGAGAGTCAGCGAGATAAGAAAAGTGTGGGTGAAGAAAGAACATATGATGATTATTTATTTCTCATGCTCTCTACCAAGGATTTCCATTCATTTTTTGGCTTCTCTGAAATAGTAGCTCATTCTGGAAGATGTGGATATTGTAATTGAATATTTTTTACTGCTTCTTCTGCTTGCTCGGGAGTTTTGCCTGCTGCAAGCTCATTTGAGCGAGTTTTTTCGAGTGATTTCTCATCCCACCACATCTTAAACTCTGGTGGTTGCGAGCAATAGAAGAGAGGAATTCCCTCATAATTATCCTGACCAAAATAATTCACAATACAGGTAATTGCCACGACTTCCCCACCGCTTTTCCTGACTATCTCAATCATTTTTCTAATAGTAGACGCTTTTGAAATGGTATCTTCTGAGAGAATTATTCTTTTCCCTGCCAATGATCATTCACCCAAATCATGACGCTTCAGAACCATTGTATCTCAGTCTTTTTCTGTATAAATACTTTCGTGCACGCCAAGAGCTTTCGCCAAAAAAAGAGAAAGTCTTATCGATCCCATCTGTGCACCCATGACAATGTCTGGTGCAGAAATACCCTTCGCTGCAATGGAGCGAGAAAGTTCTCGACAGGCACGACCAAAAATACGATAATCTCTCTCAGCAACTGCAACATTGTTGTAGGTATCTGAGAGAAGTCAGCTTGTCCAACGCGCATACTTACCATTTTCAGGTCTTTGATAGAGAATGCCGGAATAATTGAGAAAACTTTTCCAGTCACCAGTGTGAAGCAATTTTTCAAAGATAAAATCATTGCTTTCATTTTGTGATGGTTTTGCTTCGCTCATCTGTGCAAGCATTTCACGAATAACTCCACCTGGATTCTCTGCCTGAAATATCGGACGACCAACGACGATATCGCTCGCACCATTTTCGATCGCTCATCGTGGAGTACTCGTGAGTGACATATTTTGATCGTCATTGCGAGCAACTCATTCACGAGATATGTTTGGCGTGACAAGAAGAAAATCTTTTCCAAAAACTTCTCGGAGCATCGGTACATCAGCAGGTGAACAAACGAGCCCATCTGCACCAGCAGAGAGTGCCCATTTTGCAAGACGAAGAATTGATTCTGAGCGATTGGCATCATAAATATCTATCACTTCATCTTGCTGCATGCTTGTCAGGACTGTAACAGCGAGAAGCTTGATCTCTGGTACTGCTTTTTTGGCGGCCCGTATCATCTCAGGCCCACCGCTCGCATGGACGGTGTAATAGGCAACAGGAAGACCTTTGAGTCGCTCAACATAATGCGCAACAGTATTGGGAATATCAAACCACTTTCCATCGATCATCCAATTAAAAGTAATTCAGGTTTCAGTAATAATTCTCTCGTGCAATCGACGAATCCCCTCAATACCTATTTCTGCGAGAAGGTCATTAAATTTGATATGTATTCTCGTGTGTTCTTCTGGGGAAAGTGGAGCGATATATTTCTGTATAAAAATCACTACCTCATCTGGCGTCATAGCATCAAATGGGAGATTGAGTTGAGGCATAATAAATTATTAGAGAACTTGAAGTTTACCCTTGGCTGCATCGATATTTTCCCAACCTTGTTTGTGAGTATATTCTTGGGCCTCTTGCTTGACTCGACCGAAAACTCCATACCCCTCCTCATTATACGCTGTGGCCATTTGGACAGCTGAAGCTCAACAAAGTGCATATTCATAAGCATCGATACCATTTGTAACGCCTCCACAACCCACAATCTGGATTTTATCACCGATGAGCTCATAAAATTTACGGACATTCGCAAGTGCTATAGGCTTCACAACAGGTCATGCTAATCCTCCAAATCCTCATTTTGGTTTCAATACTGGTTTATGATGAATTGGATCCAATATAAGCGTGTTTCCGACAGTATTGATACAGGTGATAAAATCAATCGGGAAATCAAGCAATACCTTTACCATCATTTCGTAGTAAGCAAAATCAAAATACGGTGGAAGTTTTACGCCAAAAGCGAGGCGATTTTTATACCGACAAACCTTCTCGAGCACATCTCTTGTGTCATCGAAATCGTAGCCTACTTGAGCTTTGCCAATAACATTTGGGCACGAGAGATTGATTTCTATCGCAACACAAGCACTGTGTAATTCAAAGGCTTCCACCATCACCGGGAAATCCTCCGGATTCATGGCTATCAAGCTCCCTATAATCGGCTTACTATATTTCTCTGCCAGTATATGCGAGAATTTTATATATTTCTGATATCCTAGATTTGGCAGTCCCATGGAGTTGATGGATCCTCCGGGAAAAACATAATATCTCGGCTCTTCATTCCCTTCTCTAGGCTCAAGTGTCGCGGATTTCATTACGACATAATCAGACTCTGATGTCGCTATTTTCTCAAGTTCTTCGAGAGTCGTACACAGTGGGCCAGAGGCATTCATGACAGCAAATTTCTGAAAAAAAGACATGGTTTTAACCTATGAAATGAGCTGTGAAATTTTCTTAACATGGATTATACAAAAGAGAGAAGAATGTCCAAATTATTTGATTTTCAAATAATTATTGCTACATTTACTTTAATCTCTAAACAGAAATAGTATGACACAAAAAACAGTTATATCACCAGAGCCTTGAATCGTGATAGAAAGTGGTCCAGAAGAATCAATAATGGATATAACAAAAAAATCTGTTTGAAATCATTTACTTCTCATTTTTAGTTTGCCTACAGGATTGTCGGAAAATGAGCAGAGAGCTTTAACAGCAAATAGCAATGCTGCACTAGATGCAGCCATTCATGACCTTGAAATACAAATAGAAAGCGCAATTATGATGATTTCTTTGTTTGCAAAGGCAGATGACTGAACTAAGGAAAAATTAAATCAAGATTTACTGAGATTAAGATCGGAATATAAATGAGTACGTTTATTAAGGTGGAGACGGGAGTCACTTAGTAGCGACAAATCATGAGCTTGAGCCAAAGAATTAGGAGAACACTTTCAAATCGATACTAATGATCAAAATGGCATCAATAATAAAATTGCTGCCTAGTTCATATTTTCATGAAAATTCAACTCAAATCTCCTTGTGACTTCCATACTCACCTTCGTTGATACAATGGAGACCCAGGTGATTCAGCTGCTCGCAATCCTGAAGCAATTCTGCGGGCTGTATGTCCTCTGCAAGGACATTTCTCTCGTGTGCTTGCGATGCCCAATCTCCTTCCCAATCACATCTGCACTGCAGAGGAAGTAGAGATATATCGTGCGAAATTGGAAAAATTCTTGCCACAAGGAACGACTCCGATCATGACTATTTCGCTGAAACCTGCAACAACACCTGAGACTATCTACGCCTGTAAATGAAAAATCGGTGCTGTGAAATATTATCCAGGAGGTGTCACGACCAATAGTGGTGGTTCAACAGGCGATATTGATCCAGAAGATCCAGAAACCGGAAAAGTATTTGAAGCAATGATCGAATGTGATATCATTCTGTCTCTTCATCCTGAAACTACGCTGACCAAGGATTCGCACGGACATATCACCAAAGGGTTTGTCCATAGAGCTGAGCGAGAATTTCGCACACTCGCTGAGAGAATCGCGGAGAAATTCCCAAAACTTACCGTCATCATCGAGCACATCTCTACTCGTGATATGGCAGAACTCGTGTGATCAGAGAAATATCCAAATCTCTATGGTACTGTCACTCCCCAACACCTCCTCCTCACTGCTCATGACAAAGAAGGTGGTCATGCCCTCGATCCACATCTTCATTGCAAACCGACTCTTAAAGAACCAGAAGATCTTAGGGCTATTCAGAAATTCGTATTTTCAGGAAGCAAGAAAGTATTTTTTGGTTCTGATTCAGCGCCACATCCACAGAATACTAAGGAATGCGCACATTGCTCAGCTTGAGTTTTCTCTTCACCAATCGCTCTCCAAATAGTGACAGAGTGGTGGATGAGTGATGCGACGAATACTTGGTGGTATGCTGAGTCCGGAGAAACATTAAGCGAAGAAGAAAAAATCAAAAGATTACAATCGTTCTTCGCAGATAACGGAGAAGCTGTCTACGGAAAATCAGAAAAAGAAACCACTATAACGCTTGAGAAAAAACCTTTTACAATCCCAACTGCCTATGATACAGAATTTCCTGATCTCAAAATCGTCCCGATCTGGGCAGGCAAAGGTATAGGTTGGAGTGTAGCCTAAAATCTATTTTTGTTCTCAGAGTGCTAAAATATCTGGATCAGTAATCCATGGAGGAAATTTAACAATACGAAAAGAAGGAGATGATAAACAAGAACGTAGCTTTAATAAATATCTCCCAATAGGCTCATATTCCCGAATCTTTCTTTTTCTGAGCCAGGCTCATCTAAGTGCCGAAATATTTCAAGAATTGAGCACTTCAAGCTTTTTTTCAGAAAATTGAGAGAAAATGAAGTATTCAAGAGCGCCAGCGATTCATTTTCTGAGAAGATTCCTTCTCCACGGTCGTTCTTGAAAATGAATTCATCGACCTTTTTTCTCAAATTTATCTCAAAAAGGATGTATAAACCAAGGAATAATAATACCTTGGTTTGCGACATTACGAAGATTTATACATCCAAGAGGATTTGCCTCTAGATCATGATCATCTAGAATCTGGAGAGCACATACGGCATGCTCACGAAGACGGATGGTAAGAATTGTGTCATAAGAGACAACCTCTTGTCCTTTTCTCTTTCAGTTTTGGCATACTTCTAAAAACATATTCAAAATTACGCAGCTAAACCAAGTTCGTTATTTCATGGTGCAATTTTCAAAACATTTACTGCCTTATCAGCAGTATTTTTCTGAACAACCTTCCACTCATTTCCTTCATTTTTCTTTTCTAAAGTATCTCCAAAAATATTCACTCCTGTGTTGGTATTCTTTTTTGCTTCAGGCCTAAAAGGATCCTCGATAGTCACTCCTATTTTAGTAATTCTGTCTCTGACTGAAACAGTTGTTGTCGCAACTCAAATAGGAGTAGTTTTGAGCGCATTTTCTGCTTCTTCGAGAGTTTCGAAGACTTTGCCATTTCGCATATTCTCACGAGCAATAAATGATATCTTGGTAGCCAAAGCATCATCTACTTTTACTCAGAGATTTCCTGCCGCTTCTTCCAGCATCAGTTGGTTTGCGGTCAGAATCATTGCTTCTTCGAATTGTTCTCGAGAACCATCCTGTCACATATTGTTAAATGCCTGTGAAGTAGAGAGGGTTTTACCAGAAAGTTTTGAACGATTCTCCACCAAGGCATTAAATCGTCCTGCTAGTGGCACTTCGTGAAGATTGTAGGAGCAATCTGGATCATATTCTGTTTCTGCTGTTGCTTTTGTTTCTGTGTGTCATTCAAGAAGTTCTCGCTCAGTCAAAGCTGTACCAAGGGCATCTGCAAAACAAGATTGAGCGACTGAAGAAAGTCTATTGAAACCTGGAACATCTGTATTTCCCCATTTAGCTTGATGTTCGAGATGTATAGATTCATGACGGACAATATGTTCGTGATCAGCATTTCGACCAAGCGTATGGAGGTTGTAGCTGATTACATTTGAATTCCACGGAGTTACAAAAGCCGCAACTCATGGAGGTGCGAGGACGAAATTAACTGGATATTTGGAGAGTTGTTGTACTTTTCTGGCTTCTTGTGCAAGTTGATTCTGACCGATCGATTCTAGATATGTTGCTGCAATTTCTGCTGATACTCATGATGAAAAATCTGGCCGTTCCCATTGTTGAATGAGCGACTCATTTTCCATGTAATCTGTAGCAAAAGCAACCATACGTAAGATTATTGTTCCTGCCTGACGGTAGGCAGGTCTTACCAGTTGATTGTAGGGATTTTTATATTTTGACAAGCAGAAAAAATGTTCTACCAACAATTAACCGAGAAGTCAAACGGCATAGAGTGCTCCGCACACAATAAATATGATCCCAATAAGTTTAAGTGCTGTTACTGTGCCTCCCATTCCGAAAAATTTCTCCGCCCAGACAAATGAACCTACGAACTCATACGTTTGACGAATGTATTTCAAAATGAGGACGCCGAGACCTGCAACGAGAAGTCCAATAATAAATGACATAAGAGAAAATTATAATGTTTAAAAACTTTTGTATCAGATGCCTCGTACAGTAAGAATGACGTCATCGCCAACTTTATGACGTATATTTTTGATATGTGTATCAATGGTTCTGTCATAGAGAAAGTTCGCATATCCCATGATCTCATGCATAAGATCTTCTCGAGGAACCACTTTTCCTTCTCGTGAAACAATATATTTGAGAATTTGGAATTCAGATTTTGTCAGAGTCGCTTCTTGAGTACCACGAATAGCCTTCAGATCGGATTCAATAAGTCGGAGATCGCGATACACAAGTGAACCTTTATCTGTTTTTGTAACACTTCATCGACGAAGCACAGCTCGGATGCGCATGACTACTTCTTTGGGGCTAAAGGGTTTTCCTATGTAGTCATCTGCTTCGAACTCAAAGGAAGTACTGATGTTATCGTGATCATCTCGTGCTGACAGCATGAGAATCGGGACGGCGGAAGTGCTTCTGATAGATTTGAGAATACTGAGACCGTCTTCACCTGGGAGATTGATATCGAGAATGACAAGATCTGGATGAACTGATTGAAACATTTTAAGGGCCTCGTCTCCACGCATACAGGTGTGAACTTCAAAATCTGATTCGCGAAGATACAGCACAAGAGAATCCACTATACCCTGATCATCATCTACAAGAAGAATTGTCGTTTTTTTCGGAACCATAAAAAAAGTTTAACAAGTTTAGCCAGTTTAACAAGTTAATCAGGTTGTATCTACGCATCCTTACTTTATTATTTATTTTACTGAGCCACAAACATATTTCCCCCAATCCATGCGAGATCAAAGATCGCTCGCTGTGTACGGGCAAACGAAGCACTTTCAACGATAAAACCATAACTCTCATCCTTTTCGAGAGAGATGATAGCTACTTTATCCCCATAGATAAGCACATCTGAACCAAAGATAAATTCCTGATTGTTCACAAAAAGAATTTGTTCTCACTCAAAAAGTGTTCCACCAGTAACATATGATTTTGCTTCCGGAGAATAGGTAGAAATCGTACGCGAACTGACTTGAGACTGTTTTCTTTTTTTTCGAAATTCTGTCACTTGATCTCCAAAGATTGCTAGCATAGCTCATAAATTCGTGTAAGCAAGAGCTTCTCCGGGTGATTTCAGGACATCTTCCATAACCGTTTCGATTCCGGCCGTTCCCTGATACATTTTTACCTTTGCCTGTTTATTTCCTTTTTGATTCATCATTTGCTGAAGAAGTGGTACGGTCTTTGTAATCGTAAGAAGTCGGGATTCTGCCATAGTCACCAATTTCTCTGGTGGTTCTGCAGTATAAAAAGTCGCTCCTTCACGAAATATCGTTGAAACAAGGCCTTTTGAAACAAGTTTTTTCAAAGTATAGTTACAAGTCTCTCGCTTGAGGTCACAACTCCGAGCAATAGTAGAGGCAGGATTTGTCCCTACAGAAAGGCACGCAAGATATACTTTCGCTTCCTCGTCCGTAAGGCCGATTTCATTGAGTGTTTGAATGACAGGATACATAGTATGATTTTACAGTAAAAATTCCCTTATGAGGCCTATTATACGAACTTTTCCTCAAGGTGGAAAATTTTTTCACCAGCAATGCTTTGACTCTGGGACTTTAGTCCTACAATGAGAGATTGTATTCTAGTTGAGGAAAATCCTTTTTTCTCTATTTAATCAATACTATGACACCTCTCCCCTTTGGTGAAAAAGTTTCGGAAACCAAAAAATGCCGAATTTCTGGAAAAGATTTTTTTGTCACCAATAAAGATCTGGAATATCTCGAGAAGAAATCTCCGATTTTCGCAGGTCAGAAATATCTGATCCCCTCACCCACTCTCAGCCCTGAAGAGCGAAAGCGCCGTAGACTTACCTGGAGAAACGAGAGGAAACTCTATCACAGAAAATGCGACAAAACAGGAAATTCTGTTATCGGAATTTATTCACCGGAGAAGAAATATGTCGTATATGATCAGAAAGTCTGGTGGGGCGACGACTGGAATCCAAGTGATTATGGAAGAGTATTTGATTTTGAGAAGAAATTTTTCCCACAATTAGGAGAACTCCATCGAACAGTCCCGCAAATCAATGTCATCACCTCTCAAAACGAGAACTGCGAATTTACCAATCTCACAGCAAATTGCAGAAATTGTTATCTGATTTACGAATCTTCAAATAATGAGTTTTGTGAATACGGTTGCTGGTTTCAGAAGGCAGAGAACTGTATCGATTGTGCCTTTATCCATGAGTGCAAATACTGTTATAAGGTTAGTGACTGCTATAATTGTCATTCGCTCTTCTGGAGTCAGAACTGTGATAACTGCCGCGAAAGTCATTATCTGAGTAATTGTCTCTCTTGTGTGAAATGCTTCGGGTGCGTAAATCTCGTGAATAAAAATTACCATATCTTCAATCAGGAAGTGATTCCTGAGCAATACGATGCATTCCTGAAGAATTTTTTTGCGGCAAATACAGAAGAACAAAAAAAACTCCTCGAAAATCGAGAAAAATTAGTCAATGAATTACCAAAAAAATTCTGACATATTCTGCAAGGTGAAAATTGTACTGGCGACTATATCAGAAATGGGAAAAATTGTGTCGAATGTTATCACGTTCATGATGCTGAAAACTGTAAATATTCTTCACATGTATGGAGAAATTCGAGAAATAATATGGATGTATCAACTGTAGGGAGAAATTCTGAGTGGGCATACGAATGCATCAACACGGGAATTGATTCAACGAACAATAGCTTCTGCGTGCAAAACTGGACTTGTAGCAATCACCTCTACTGCATCTCATGTTTTAATTCTCATGATAATTTCTGATGCATATCTCTCAAGAAACACGATCACTGTATTCTGAATAAATCCTACTCTGTTGCAGAGTATGAAATCATGGTGTGAAAAATCATCGACCATATGCGGACAACCGGTGAATGGGGTGAGTTTTTTCCGTCTGAACTGTCTCCTTTTGGATATGATGAAACTGTAGCCCTCGAATATTTCCTGATGACTGAATCAGAAGTACGCGCAAAATGATGGAACTGGAAAGGTGAAGGAGAAACATCGTCGTACCATGGAACATTTGTGAAGCCCCTTCCGATCAAAGAGTATGATGAGAGAATTGTGTGATTTGAAATCGCTGATAAAAATATTAATGAAATTTTGGGATGAATTCTTCAGTGTGAAGTAACTGGTAAACCATTTAAGATCATCAAACAGGAATTGGTGTTTTATATTGAGAACTGAATCCCTCTTCCGACCAAGCATCCTGATCAACGACATAGAGAGAGAATGTCACTCAGGAATGGAGAAAATCTCCATCAGAGACCTTGTGATAACTGCGGAGTTGAAATTTCTACCACCTACGAGCCTGAAGTGAAAAATGTTGTTTGTGAAGCCTGTTATCTCAAATTGGTTCATTAATCTTTCTTATGTTTTTCATTCCTCCTGGAGAAAAAATTGTTGAAAAGAAAATCTGCGCTTTGAGCTGAGAGAAGTTTATCGTGACCGATCGTGATCTTGAATTTTATGAGAAGATTTCACCAATTTTTGATGGGAAAAAATATTCGATACCAAGTCCAACTCTATGTCCAGAAGAGCGGCTCAGAAGACGACTTTTTCAGAGAAATGAGCGGAAATTTTACCACCGGAAATGTGACCTCACGGGGAAACAATTTATATCCATGTACGATCCATCTTCGCCATACAAAGTATATGACCCAAAAGTTTGGTACTCAGACGATTGGGACAGAGGACAGTATTGAAGAAAGTTTGATTTTGATGTACCATTTTTTAAACAATTTCACGATTTATCACTTGTTGTGCCTCGAATTGGTATCGATCTCGTAAATTGTGAAAATAGTGATTTTTGTAATTATTGTGGAGATAATAAGGATTGTTATCTCGATATAGCCTGAGAATGAAATTATAAAAGTTTTTATAACCTTTTTACGAAGTATTCTGAATTTGCAGTGGATACGACATTCGTCTACAACAGCGTGACAATGTACGAGTGCCAATTTTGTTATAAATCCAACATGCTCCAGTACTGCACGTACACAGAAAGTTGTGATAACTGTTTCTATAGTTTCAATCTCAAGGGATGCTCTGAATGTGTTCTATGCAACAATTTGAGATCAAAGAAATTTCATATCTATAATCAGCCCTATTCCGAGGAAGAATATAAGAAACTCAAGGATAAAATACTACAAGATAGACCCCGAGCATGGAATGAGTATCTACGAATTACTCATGAAGCAATTCACCGAGATTATTATCGGCTCAACTGTGAAAACTGCACTGGTAACGATCTCGCGAATTCCAAGAATTGTTTCGATTGCTTCAATATCAATGACTGTGAAGAGAGCAAATATCTCTACGATGTTCTTGAAGCCAAACACTGCATGGATATGAATTATTCATTATATAATCCTGAGTGGTCGTACGAACTGATTTCTACACTGAGCCTGAAGAATAGTGCCTGGACTATGGCGAGCCACTATTGTCACGATATTTTTTATTCTGAACAATGTAATAATTCTGAGAATCTTTTTGGGTGCATCGCCATGAATCACGGCAATCACTGCATAATGAACATTGCTTATTCCGTCCAAGAATACGAATCTTTAGCTGGAAAAATCATCGATCACATGATTGCAACGAAAGAGTGGTGAGAATTCTTCCCTCATGAGTTATCTCCATTTGGCTACAATGAGACGGTCGCTCAAGAATATTTCCCACTCTCTGAAGAAGAAGTGAAAGAAAAAAAGTGGAAATGGAAAAAAGAAGAAGAGACCAGTTCGTATCATGGACTATACTACACTTCTCTCCCAATATCACAATATGACGAACGAGTTGTAGGATATGACGTAGCTCAGAAAAATATTGATGAATTGCTCGCTGGGATTCTCAAATGCGAGATCACCGGAAGACCTTTCAAAATCATTCGACAAGAACTCGCTTTTTACATAGAGAACTGACTCTCTATTCCGACGAAACATCCGGATCAGAGGCACAAAGAAAGAATGAATCTCAGAAATCCACGAAAACTTTTCACGAGAAACTGTTCTGGATGCAGTGAGGAAATAATTACCACCTACACTCCCGAGAGAACTGAAAAAGTTTATTGCGAAAAATGTTATAAAAAACTCGTTTATTAATCCTTCTATGTCTCAAAAAACTTGCCGCATTTCTTGAATACCTTTTACTATTGACCAATGGGAACAGGATTTCCTTGGAAAAATCAGTCCTACGTTTGATGGCAAACAATATCTGGTTCCTGAACCCACACTTTGTCCAACTGAACGGATGATCCGGCGTCTTGGATTTCGTAATGAGAGAAGTCTTTTTTATCGCAAGTGCGACCTCACAGGAAAACAAATCGTAGCGCAATATCCTACCAATAGCCCTTATAAAGTCTACGACAAGTCTGTGTGGTATAGCGACGACTGGAGCGCGAGCTCATTCTGACGTGACTTTGATTTCTCTCGGTCATTTTTTGACCAATTCCATGAGCTCATGCTCGATGTACCACGAATGGCTCGAGTACAGCAAGGAAATATTGAGAACAGTGAATTCTGCAATCGTGTTTCCGACTGTAAGAATTGTTACTTACTTTATTCCTCAAACCACGATGAAGATTCTTATTATGGATCCTTTGTAAATGATGGGTTTCAGTGTGTGGATAATACCAATGTCTACGGATGTCATGTATGCTATGAATCTGTCGATTGTTATGATTGTCAAAGGGTTTTCTGGTCAGAAGAATGTAAGAACTGTAACGATTCATATTTTCTCAAATCCTGTGTCGGATGCCGCGACTGCCTCTTCTGCACCAACCTCACACAAAAACAGTATTGCATAAGAAATAAACAGTTAACGAAAGAAGAATATGAGAAACAACTTGCTGGCACCGATTTCTCACGATCTGAAGTTCTCTGAAGTCTCAAACTGATATTTCAGAACATGAAAAAAACAATGGAGGTGAAATATTTCTCAGGAGTAAAAAACGAAAATGTCTCAGGAGATCACATCGATAGCTGTAAAAATGCTCTTGAAGTTTTTGACTGTAAAGAACTCGAAGATTGCAGGTATTGCCAAAATATTTTTTATTCCAAGAACTGCATGGATTTCTGTTATTGGTGACAAGATAGTTCGTGGATTTATGAAGTACATGCGACTGGGAGAGGATGTTCAAATCTTCTCTTCTGTAATGAATCATGGGACAGCAACAAAAATCTCATCTACTGTGACCAATCGATGTTTAGCTCAGATCTCTTCGGATGTTGCGGGATCAGGCATGGAAAAAATATGATCCTAAACAAGAGTTACAGCCAAAAAGACTACGAAGAGCAATGCGGAAAAATCATTGATCACATGAAATCAACAAATGAATGGGGAGAGTTTTTCCCGCTGGCGATTTCCCCTTTTGGATACAACGAAACAGTTGCCAATGATTATTTCCCGATTGATGAAGCGACAGTCAATAAAAAATGATACAAGTGGAAACAAGACGATGAAATCTCCAGCTACCATGGAGAATACTACATTCCCCTCCCAGTCGATGCATACGACGAGAGAAAGGTCGGATTTGAAACAGCAGAAAAAAATATCAATGCCTGTCTCGATGGAATTATCGAGTGTGCGACAACGAAGAAGCCATTTAAGATCATCAAACCAGAATTGGCATTTTATATCGAGAATCATCTTACTATTCCTGTGCTTTCTCCAAATGAGCGACACAAACATCGTATAGTTCTACGAAATCCACGGATTTTACACGAGAGAACTTGTGCCGAATGCTGACAAGCTCTTCGTACAGTTTATGGGCCAGAGAGAACCGAAAAAGTCCTCTGTGAATCATGTTTTCAGAAAAAAGTATTTTCTTAATTTTTCCTTATGCCATTCATTCCTCCAGGAGAAAACATCGCAGAAACCAAGAAATGCAAGATAAGTTGACAGGAGTTTCTTGTGACTGACAAAGATTCGGAATTCTACGAAAAAATTTCTCCAACTTTTACTGGAAAAAAATATCTCATTCCGAGTCCTACACTCTGTCCTGATGAGCGTCAGAGAAGGCGACTTTCTTTTCGAAATGAGAGGAAATTTTACCACAGAAAGTGTGATAAAACCTGAAATCAAATGATCTCAATCTATTCTCCGGATAAACCTTTTATCGTCTATGATCAAAAAGTCTGGTGGAGTGATGAGTGGTCACCAATGGAATTTGGGATGAAATTTGATTCGGAGAGATCGTTTTTCGAACAATTCCGTGATTTACAACTAAGAGTCCCCAGGGTAAATCTCTTTGCAAAAAATTGTGAAAATGCTGAATTCACAAACCATACAGACCATATCAAAAATTCCTATCTCTGTGTCGATGTCGCAGATTCGGAAAATATCTGTTACTCGAAATGGGTTATTAGCTGCAAAAACTGTACCGATTGTTACCAAATAGAAAAATGTCAATTTTGTTATGAATGCCAATTTTGCATCAACACTTATTGAAGCTCATTTTGTTTTCTCTGTGATGATTGCTCAGAATGCCTCTTCTCCTACAGGCTCCAGAACTGCAAGAATTGCATGTTTTGTACACATTTACGAGGGAAGCAGTATTGTATCTTTAATGAACAACTTACCAAAGAAGAATACGAGAAAAAAAGAAAAACTCTCGAAACAAAAAATCAGGAACAACTTAAGAAAATACAGGAAATTTTTCAAAACTTCAAAAAGAAATGAGTCGTCGAGCATCTCATCATAGATCAGTCAGAAAATGCATTTTGAGATTTCATTTACCATTCCAAAAATGCTTTTAATTGTTTTGAGGCGCTTGAATGTCACAATGTGCGATACTGTTTTGAAGACATAGATATGAAAGACAGCTACGATTCCTATGAATCATGATTTCAGTGCGAACAACAATACGAATGCCATGCCAGCAATCGTGTGAAATTTTCTTCATTTTGCAGTCTTGGCTATGATAATTCGTTTCTTCACTACACCGAGCTCTGTAATAATTCTACGAATTGCTTCGGATGTATAGGACTCAGAAAACAAAAAAACTGTATTTTTAATACTCCCTATTCAACACAAGAATATGAAACACTGTGCGGAAAAATGATTGAACATATGAATCAAACAAAAGAATGGGGAGAATTTTTTCCTCATGCACTCAGTCCCTTCGGATACAACGAAACAGTAGCTGAGGAATATTTTCCTATGACAGAATCAGAAGTACGAACAAAATGATGGAATTGGAAGAGTGATGAAGAGACTTCGTCGTATCATGGCCCCTATTATTCTCCTCAAAGTATTGATCAATACGATGAAAAAGTAGTCGGTTATGATATTGCACAAAAGAATATTGATGAGTTGCTGGCTGGGATTCTCTTATGTGAAGTCTCCAGAAAACCCTTTAAAGTCATCAAGCAAGAATTAGTGTTTTACATCGAAAATCATATTCCTATTCCAACGAAACATCCCGATCAGAGACACGTTGAGCGACTTGCTCAGAGAAATCCTCGAACACTCTATGAGAGAAAGTGCTCTGAATGCGGAAAAGAAGTGATCACAACATATTATCCAGAACGAAACGAAAGAATTGTCTGCGAGGAGTGTTACAGAAAATTTGTTTATTAATTTTCCTATGTCGTTTATCCCACCTTGAGAAAAAATTATCGAAAAGAAGATCTGTCGTTTCAGCTGACAGGAGTTTTTCGTAACAGATAAAGATATCGAATTTTATGAGAAAATCTCCCCAACTTTTGCTGGTCAGAAACATCTTATCCCCTCACCTACTCTGTGTCCGAGAGAACGTATGAGGAGAAGGCTTTCATGGAGAAATGAACGTAAACTCTATCACGGAAAATGTGCGAAAACCGGTAATCAGATTATTTCGACGTACTCGCACGACAAGGATTACACAGTCTATGATCCAAAGATCTGGAATAGCGATGACTGGGATCCACATGAATTCCGAGCTGAAATGAATTTCAACGAAGCATTTTTTCCTCAATTTGAAAAACTCTTAAAACGAACTCCAAAACCCGCGCTCGCTAATGGCTTCTGAGAAAATTCTGACTATTGTAATCAGTGTTATTTTTTGAAAGATTGTTATCTGTGTTTCTGTACAGACTACTCAGAAGATTGTGAGTATCTCTACGGCTCATTTGAATCGAAAAACTGTTTCGACTGTCTCAATGTAAGCAAATGTGAATATTGCTACGAATGTATCGGCTGTAATTCATGTTTTGGGTGTCAGCAATGTCTAGATTGCCGCGATGGCCGTGATCTTCTTTTTTGTTTTGATTGCAGCGGCTGTCATGACTGCTTTGGTTGTACTAATTTGAGAAATAAATCGTATTATTTTTTCAATGAAAAACTGGAACCAGAAGTGTACAAAAAACGTGTTGAGGAATATCGAAACTCTTCAGAGACGATTCAAAATCCTATCCGAAAGAGAGTAAAATCATATATGCTTCAAGCGATCTATCGTGATACGAATAATATCGGCTGCCAGTCGTGCACAGGAGACTTCCTCTATAACTGTAAGGATTCGTACGAATGTTTCGAATCAAAAGGACTGATCGAGTGTAAATATATTTCTGGCTGTCCTGCTGATGCTGAGACCTCTTATGATATTGTTGGCTCTCTCGGAGGATTAAACTATGAGAGTACTTCTATTGATGGGAATAATATTGCTTTCTCGGCCTATGTTTTCTCGGGAAATCAAAACGTGCTCTACAGTCATTTCTGCTCAAATGGAGGACACGATCTCTTCGGATGTTCATCGCTCAAGAAATCGGATCATTGTATCCTCAATACTGCCTATTCAAAG
>JADMIO010607056.1_pt1 | contig 42261 bp, 30 predicted proteins | sample 8958161 | NCBI WGS metagenome assembly JADMIO01 (sample SAMN16585339, study PRJNA669376) | soil metagenome | isolation source: Crop rotation soil | place: USA: Cullars Rotation, Alabama | collected 2011 | reverse complement strand
GCTCTTCCGATCTCTTGTCCACGTGGAATTCTAAGCTTAGGATCCCAATGTGCTGGAAAGTCAATAACTGCGCCCACAGAAGAAATACCGAACATGACCAGACGCACTAAGCAACCTCGGCATTGCATGATTGTCCTGAATTATTATCCGTTTTCCGAGGTTCGCGTTCGCAGGGAAGCGGAAGCCCTGTTGGAAGCCGGCCACTCCGTTGATGTAATTTGCCGTCGCCATAGTTCCGAACCGCGATGGGAGACCACCGGGGCACTGACGGTTCATCGGTTGACGGTCGGTGATAAAAGCTGGGGAGTCTTCTCCCAGCTCGTCGAGTATCTGACTTTCACGTTCCTCGCATTTCTCAAAGTCACCTCCCTTCATCTCAAGCAACGTTTCGATGTCGTCGAGGCTCACAATCTGCCGGACTTTCTGGTTTTTGCCGCGATCATCCCTCGTCTGACCGGGAGCCGGGTCCTTCTGAATATTCACGATCTGATGCCGGAGTTTTATTGCTCGAGATTCAAGCGGTCGATGGGTAGTTTGCCTGCGCGCCTCTTGAAGCTGATGGAGTGGCTGTCGTGTGCTTTCGCGCAGCATGTAATCACCGTGACCGACCTCTGGCGAGACACACTGATTAAACGCGGGGTTCCGGCCGCAAAGTGTTTTGTCGTGATGAATCTGGCGGATCCTGTTTACTTCAGGCGTGGCAATTCATCCTCCGAGTGTTCAAATCAGTCATTTTCCCCCGAGCCCGACACCTTCCGGCTGATTTACCACGGCACGATTGCGCACCGGTATGGCGTCGATCTTCTTCTGCTTGCTTTGCAACGCGTGAAGACAGAAATCCCCAATGTCTCATTGCGCATCCACGGACGCGGCGAGTATGTGGAGACGATCCGCCAGATGATTCATCAACTGGGTCTGGACGACAATGTGCAGTTCACGACGGATTTCCTGTCGCCGGATGCTCTTTCCGAACTCATTCAATCCGCAGATGTCGGCGTCGTTCCTTACAGGTCCGATATATTTACAGACGGCATTCTCCCGACGAAACTTTTGGAATACGTAGCGCTTGGCGTTCCCGCGATTGCAGCGCGTACTCAAGTGATATCGCATTATTTCGGAGAAGATTCCGTTGAGTTCTTTCGGCCCGGGGACGTCGACGACTTGAGCATGCATATTCTTGCCCTCTCTCAGGATCCGGAACGCCGCAGGCTTTTGGCTTTCAAGTCTGAACGATTCAACGACCGTTACAGTTGGGTTCTGCAGAAATCCAATTACGTACGGCTGGTGGAGGCCGGTTCCGAAATGAGTGCGCTGTCAGCCTGAGCCTCTTCACTAAAACTGCGACTAAGCGCTAGCGACAACAACCCTCGGTTTCTTCGGCAGCCCGCCAAATCCATTACCTTGAGTTCAGGAAAAAACCTACTTCGACGGGCAAGCAACCGGATTCTCCATCAATTGGCTCGCACGCTTCCGGGCGCAACATCGCTCCGCCCCTTTCTTCACCGTCTTCGGGGCGTGAAGATCGAAGGCAAGGTGTTCATCGGCGATGATGTTTACCTCGAAAACGAATATCCCGAGAACGTGGAAATTCATGACGGCGTTCAAATCGGTTTGCGATCGACAGTCATCGCCCACACTCGCGGCCGAAGCAGGATTGTTCTCGAAAAGAACGTTTTCATCGGCGCCAGCTGCATCATTGCCGCGCCGATTGGAAAGACTTTGACCATCGGCGAAGGCGCTGTCTTGAGCACCGGTTCCTGCGTCACGAACGACATTCCGCCGTTGATGTTCTTCGGCGGAGAAAAAGCCAAGCCGATTGCCAACGTTACCGTGCCGTTGACGATGGATACCAGTTATCAGAAATTTGTGGCTGGCCTCCGCCCTTTGCCGAAGCCAAAGCGTGACTAATCCTGTGATACCTGCTGAACCAACGCTGGTCCTGCACGGCGACCCGGCAACGATCGACACGAATGCCGCGCGATTGCTGGATTTTCTCGGCGTGCCCTGTAAACAACTGCGTCTCGATCGACCGGAAGGCCTCGCGGCTTTCTCCAGCCTCGACGCTTCCAAAGCTTGCATCGTCGCAGGTGCGAGTTCGCTGGCAAAGATTTTTGGCGACGAAGCGATCGCCGGTGGTCTCAAGGGCGCGTTGAGTCGGGCGCCATTCTGCATCGTTTATGGAATAACCGACGCAGACCAGGAGATAGAAGCCTTGCGGACTTTAACGTCCGGCACGGTTTCCTCGGTGGTTCGCCTCGCCGAATCGGACCATCCTTACGAGGTCAGCGCAGGTGACCGCGAATTCACGCGGGAATTCACAGGGTTGAGTTTTGGCCCCGCCAAAAGAGAAACGGACTTCCGAATTGTCGCGCGGCAGGGTGCGGCGGGTTTTGAGACGGTGGTTGCAATCGATGGGCTTCCGCTCTTCGCACGCCTGGACAAGCCCGGCGGTTCGAAGCTGTTCTTGATTTCGTGCGGCAAGGTTCTGGATGTACATTCTCTAACGGGCGGCTCCCTGTATGCCGCAGACTGCTTTTCCAGTCTCATCCCGCTGATGATGTGCGTGAAGCATGTGTTTGGAGATCGCGCCTGGCAGAATCCGATTCGCGGCGCTGCGTTCACGATTGACGATCCGTTGTTGAAGAAGTCTTACGGCTTTCTGAATTATGCGCGGATCGTCGAGGAGATGGACAAATACAATTTCAGCTGCACGCTGGCTTTCATCCCCTGGAACTACAAGCGCACGGATCCTTCGGTAGCGAAATTGATTACAGACCGCTCGGACCGGCTTTCTCTCTGCGTTCATGGCTGCGAGCATACGAAAGGGGAATTTGCGACGACGAGCGTTTCTGAACTGAGCTGGCGCATTCATGTCGCCACGCAGCAAATGAATGCTCATCAACGAAACACCGGCGTGCCCTACGCCGACGTGATGGTGTTTCCGCAAGGGAGGTTTTCCTCCGTATCGTTGAAGGTTCTGAAGGGACACAATTATCTGGCCGCCGTAAACTCGTCTTTAAAACCACAAGACCAGGAAGCCACGCACGGGCTAACCGTGAGCGATTTGCTCATGCCCGCGGTGACGAATTTTAGTTGTTTCCCCCTCTTTCTGAGACGCTATCCCACTAATATCGAAGACTTCGCGCTCGACCTGTTCGCGGGTCGCCCCGCGCTGCTCGTTGAGCATCACGGCTATTTCAAGGATGGGTATGAAAAGATCGGAAGCTTTGCCCGGCAGGTGTCGGCTTTGTCTCCGGATCTTCGATGGATGGGGCTCGGAGAACTTCTGCAGCGGACCTGTCTGGTAAAGTCGACCGCTTCAGGCGAGGTGGAGTGCCGCATTTTCGGAAACCGGCAGACGATCCGTAATCCGGAGTCAGTTGAAAAGAAGTTCGTCATTCTGAAAAAGGAAGATGGCTCTATACCGATCCGCAGGGTGTCGATTAACGGGACAGAGCAGAATTACGCGATCGAAGGAGGCGTGCTGCGTCTGGAAGTTCGCATCCCCGCTCTGAAATCGGCGGAAATCGCCATCGATTACGAAAGGACGCCGGACCATAGAATCGACGAGAGTCAGCGGCGGCCGATTAAGCATCATCTGAAAGTCTTTGTCCGGCGGCGCTTGTCCGAGGTGCGGGATAACTATTTATCGAAACACGAAAGGATTCTGGCGCTCGCATATCAAATCAAAGACGGACGCCATTTGACGGATCGGAGTGAGAAGAATGGACCTGAAAGAGAAGGTTAGCAAGGCTGTATATGAGGCGATCGATGTCCTCAACGAACAGCTGGACGGGGGCCAGAAACTGGAAAAGAAGCCGGAGACGCTTCTTCTCGGCAAGGGCGGTAAGCTCGATTCGATTGGATTCGTCAATTTAATTGTCCTGCTGGAAGAGCACTGCCAGGCCGAATGCGGCGTGACGATCTCCTTGACGGATTCGCTGGGAACCATGTCGGACGACAATCCGTTTCAGACGGTCCAAAGTCTGATCGATTATTTACACCAGCTCGTTCGGGACGCCGTTCTTCAAAGCAGCTAATCGTTCACATACCGGTCGAATGCAAGAGTACAAAGCGGTTCTGATATCCGATTTCACGTCGAATACCTTGAAGGGGTATCTCGAAAACGATTTGGATCTGCCAAAGATCCAGGTCGCGAGCGCTCCGTTTGGTCAGGTCATGCAGACGCTCATGGATGACCGGCACGAGTGCTGGGACATCAGGCCGGATCTTGTCGTTGTCTGGACGCGTCCAGAGGCAGTGATTGAAAAATTCGCACATGCGCTTCAATTCGAGACCGCCGGTCTCGACGAGATCCTGGCTGAAGTTGACGCCTACTGCGACGTCGTTCGGGGCATCAGCGATCGAGCGAAATGGATAATGATTCCGACCTGGACCTTGCCGCCGTCTCAGCGGGGCCTCGGCGCGCTGGACCTTCAGACGGGCGGCGCCGCTCATGCGCTCATGCACATGAATCTGCGTCTGATTCAGAACTTCCAGGCCGAGCCCAACTGCATTGTGCTCGATGCCCAAAGATGGGTTGCGCGGGTCGGCGAGCAGAAAGCCTTCAATCCGAAGCTCTGGTATCTCGGCAAGATTGCTTTTTCGACCGACGTCTACAAAGAGGCCGTCCGCGACATCAAAGCGGCGGCGCGCGGTTTGAGCGGCAAGGCGAAGAAGCTGATCATCCTGGATCTGGACGACACATTGTGGAGCGGTATCGTCGGCGAGGTCGGCTGGGAGCAGCTGGGCCTCGGCGGTCATGACGCCGTCGGCGAAGCGTTTGTCGATTTTCAGCGCGCGCTCAAAGCGCTGAAGAATCGCGGAATCCTGCTGGCGATCGTGAGCAAGAATGAGGAATCCGTCGCCCTCGAAGCAATCCGGAAGCATCCCGAGATGATTCTGAGAGAAGACGACTTTGCCGGCTGGAAGATCAACTGGCGGGACAAGGCCGCGAATGTGGCCGAACTCGTGTCGGAACTCAATCTTGGGCTGGATTCGGTGGTCTTCATCGACGACAACCCTGTCGAAAGAGCGCGGGTGAAGGAAGCGTTGCCCGGTGTTTTCGTGCCGGATTGGCCGAAAGACAAATTGTTATACGTTCAGATGCTGTCCTCTATGGATTGTTTCGACAGCGGATCGGTGAGTAACGAGGATCGTCTGCGCTCCGGGATGTACAAAGCCGAACGCGAGCGGATGGCCTTGCGCGATACAGTTGGTTCTATCGATGGCTGGCTTGAAACGCTGAATACGCGGGTTGTGGTTGAGCCGCTGCACAAAGAAAATCTTGCCAGGATCGCTCAGCTCTTCAACAAAACGAACCAGATGAACTTGAGCACGCGGCGAATGGCCGCGGGCGAGCTCCTCGACTGGGCATCGGGCAGCGAGCGGCAGATCTGGGGTTTCCGTACTTCCGACAGATTTGGCGATTCCGGTCTGACCGGTATTCTGGGCGTCGAAGGGAAAGGGGACACCCTCGAAATCGTAGACTTCATCCTCAGCTGCAGGGTCATGGGCCGCCGCATCGAGGAAGCGATGCTTTCCGTTTCCGCGGAATACGGCCGCGCCCGCGGACTGAAGCGGCTGTCCGCCCGATACATCGAAACTCCCAAGAACAAGCCGTGTTTTAGTTTCTTCGAGCGCTCCGGCTTCGCCGCTTCCGGCGCCGGGGATTTTTCATGGGACCTGGCTGCCGCCTATCCGGCGCCGGCGCACGTGCAGATCGTTGCGGAAGCTTCATGCTTATTCGCGAAGAGTTGACATCCAAATCTCGAACGCAGGCTCTGTTCGGGATGTTTGTGCGTCGGGAGTGCTGGACCCTGTCAGGCAGAGTCAGAATCCTTCTTCTGGCGCTCGTGCTGGCCGGGACGCTTACAGTCTGGTACGGAACATATCCTTTCCTGGCGCAGACTGTTCCGGTCGACTCGAATGTGCTCGTGGTTGAATCCTGGGTGCCGACCCATATGTTGAGCCTGGTCGCTCTCGAGTTTCAGCGCAATCATTACGAGAGGCTTCTCGTAATGCGAGCCACATATGACGGTCCCTACAGCTATGTCGAAGCGGTAGACTCGCGCGAGTTTGCGGCGAACACACTCGTCAGATACGGCGTGCCCCGCGGTGCAGTGGAGACGGTGTTTTATCCAGCCGCTGACCGGGATAGGACCTATCATGCCGCGATTGCCACAAAACAGTGGATCCGCGAGCACGGCATGCTGGGTACATCCTTGACCGTCGCAGCAGTAGGTCCTCATGCCCGAAGGACGCGAATGATGTTCATGAAAGCTCTCGGCAGCGACGTGAAACTGGGCACTCTGGCGCTTCAGGATCCTCTCTACGATCCAAAACGCTGGTGGCGTACGAGCGAAGGCGTGCGGGACATCATCGGAGAATCGATCGCTTACATCTACGCCCGCTTCTTTTTCTCCTGGGCCTGATTCCCTTTACACGATGTCAAAGACTTCAACAGTTCCGGCAACCGCGGCTCTGGACCTCGAGCTTCCGGCGGTGTTTGAACACTACCGCCCGGCGCCGAACTTCGCGATTTTCAATACGGCCGGAAATCTGGGAGGCCGAAACGGCTATTTCGCCTTTGGCGAAGGCGTCGTTTGTTACGGGCGATCGACGCGCGGCAAAGTGCAGTCGTCGGCGGCCAGGCCGCTCGCCGATGTTTCCAAGCACGTTCAGCTCGATGGCGGCGCCATCACGTTGCCGTTCGACATTTCCCAGGTCGCCGACAATTTGAGATACGAACGCTATGCAGATCATCCAACGTGGCGGTCGTGGATTCAGGAATCGTTCGTCAGGGATGTGTACTACTGGCTGAGGCCGTCGCTTCCGGTCGGGCTGCGCAAGCATCTCCAGAAGGCATACCTTTCGGACTGGAATGCCATTCCTTTTCCGGGCTGGCCGCTCGACAGGACGGTCGATGTTTTCTTCGAACGCCTCATCGCGCTGGCCATGCGGACCGTTGGCGTCGACCGGATGCCGTTCATATGGTTCTGGCCCGAAGGTTACGACGCGTGCGCGATTCTGACGCACGATGTGGAGACTGCCGCAGGCCGTGATTACTGCTGGCGTCTGATGGACATCGACGAGGAATTCGGCATCAAGGCCTCCTTTCAGATTGTTCCCGAGCAGCGTTACGAAGTGCCTCCGGATTTCCTGCGCTCGATTCGCCACCGGGGATTCGAGCTGAACGTTCACGGGCTCAACCATGACGCGAACCTCTTTCGAGGACGCGAGGAGTTTCTGGAGCGGGCACGGAAGATCAATCAATACATCGAGCAATACGGAGCTCTGGGTTTCCGGTCCCCCGTGCTGTACAGAAACATCGACTGGTTTCAGGATTTGCACATTTCATACGACATGACTGTGCCCAACGTGGCGCGCCTGGAACCGCAACGCGGCGGATGCTGCACGCTGATGCCTTATTTCCTGCCCGGTGGAGTCACCGAGCTTCCGCTGACGACGACCGAGGACTACAGCCTCTTTCACATTCTCGGAGATTACTCGGGGGCCTTGTGGGGAAAGCAAATGACCTCGATCCTCGCCGTTCATGGATTGATGAGTTTTCTGGTGCATCCGGATTACGTTTCCTCTTCGAGGGCCCTCGACACATACAGGAAGCTGCTCGCGGATATCGCGCGAGTACGGTCGGACCGGCGGGTCTGGGTGACGCTTCCGAAAGAGGTGGACCAGTGGTGGAGACAACGCAGCCATATGACGCTGATCCCGTCGGGCGCCGGCTGGAAGATTAACGGCGCCGGAAGCGATCGCGCCCGTATTGCATACGCCGTTTTAGATGGGGACCACCTCGTATACGAGGTGTAGACGACTTAACAATGACTTCTTCACAGAGACATATACTGTTCGCCGCGCTTGTTGCGATGCTCGCCGTGGCGGGCTTCGGCGTCATTCGGGGACTGACTGCCTTGTCTTTCGATCTGGAGAACAAGCATTCCTCGTACGTCGTATTGATCCCCGTCATCAGCGCGGTTTTGATTTTCTGGGATCGGAAAGCGGCGTTCGCGCGTACCGCGACCTCTGTCTGGCCGGCAATCGTGGCTTTTGGCGTAAGCGGTGTGTTTGCCAGCTTGAGTTGGATGTATGGCAGCCGGCTTGATTCCAACGACCGGCTGAGTCTGATGACGGCGACTCTGATCGCCGCCATTTACGGCGCATGGCTGTTGAGCTATGGCGCCGCTGCTTTCCGGAAGGCGCTGTTCCCGCTGCTGTTTTTTCTTTTGACGATTCCGATTCCGTCGCGGATCATGAACGCCATCGTTCACTTTCTTCAGATGGGATCGGCAGACGTGGTCTCTTTACTATTCACGCTTACCGGTACGCCCGCGTACCGGAATACCGACGTTGTATTCGTCCTGCCGGGCGCCACCATTGAAGTGGCCGAGGCTTGCAGCGGCATTCGTTCTACTTTGGCGATTCTTCTGATCACTCTTCTTGCAGCCCACATGTTACTGAGATCCAACTGGAAAAGGACGGCGTTGATGCTGGCCGTCGTCCCCATTTCGCTGGTCAAGAATGCCGTGCGTATCGTGACGCTGACATTGCTGGCGATTCATTTCGATATGGGATTTCTCACCGGCAATTTACACAACGACGGCGGAGTCGTTTTCATGATGATCGGGCTGTTTTTAGAGTATCCGGTGCTCTCGCTCCTTGCCAGGTCCGAGGCAAAACAGTCGTAGATTTGCGTTTGATTTTCGGGGTTCACTATATGAAAAGACTATTTTTCGCGGCGGTTCTCGCAGGGACGGTCCTGCTGGGGGGCGTTCTGGCCTATTCCATCTGGAAGTCGGCGCCTAAAAACGCTCAAGCCTATTTCGAGAGCGGTAAGAAGTATTACGAACAGAGCAAGTATCCTGAAGCGACAATTCAGCTGTTGAACGCGGTCCGAAGGGACGCGCGCAATCGTGATGCGCGCTATCTTCTCGCCATGACTTACATCGCGCAGCAGGATCTTGCGCGCGCAGGCGGGCAGCTCAAATCGTTGCTGGAATACTATCCGGACGATGTCGCCGCGAATCTGCAACTCGGCGGAGTCTACCTGGCCGCGGGCCGCGGCAATCCCGATTTCTTCAAACAGGCGAAGGAGATCGCCGCGAAGGTTCTCGAAAAAGATCCCAGCAATGTAAGCGCCTTGATCCTGTCGGGTAATGCCTCTTCAGGCCAGCAGGATTACCGCGCGTCGGTCGACTTTTTCGAAAAGGCGCTGAACCTGGATCCTCAGAACTACCCGGCATTCGTCAGCCTTGGAACGTCCCAGGCCCTTCAGAAAAATTATGCCGAGGCCGAACAGGCATTTTTGAAAGCGCGCGAAATCAATCCGAAAGATAAGAATGTTCTGATCTCGCTGGGCAACTATTACCGCGCGACCCAGCAAAACGACAAGGCCGAAGCAACGCTGAAAGAGGCGTTCTCCATTCTTCCCCAGGATCGAGAGGTTTATCTCCAACTGGTGGATTTCTATAACCATGCGAACCGCGTGGATGATGCGGAGAAAGTCCTGAGAGACGTGCAGGCCATGACCCCGCAGAGTCCTGAAGCTTCACTTCTGCTGGTCGATTTCTTTATGAGCAAAAACCGGACCGCGGATGCGCGCAAGTTGCTGCTCGACGTGAAACAGAAATATCCGAAAGACGTGGATGTGGCCGTCAAAGTTGCGCTGAACTTCCTTGAAGACCAGCCGGAACGGGCGAAAGTTGAGGTCGAGCAAATCCTGAAGGCGGATCCCAAGAACCCGATCGGCCCAGTCCTGCTTGGAGAGCTTCAATTCCTCAGCGGGCAATACGACGCCGCGGAAGCGACACTGAGTAAGCCGCCGGCGGCCGACAGCGCTTATCCGCAGGTCCACTACTTCCTCGGCAATATCGAAATCAGAAAGAATCAGCTCGACCAGGCGGTATTTCACTATCAGAAGTCTCTGGCCGTAAACAGCCGCTACGTGCCCGCCCGGGTTGCGCTTGCCGAAGCCCTGTTTGGCAAAGGCCGCTTGGACGATTCGCGCGAAGAAATTCGAAAGGCCCTGGACACGCGTTCCGACTATGCTCCGGCGCGTCTGCTCCAGGCCACGCTGGACGCCGCGGATAAGAATGGCGCAAAAGATGTCGAGCAGGAACTGACGTCGCTTGCCAAAGATCAGCCGCAGAGCGCCGCCGTTTATCGCCAGATGGGCCTCTACTATGAGTCTCGCGGCCGGACGGCCGATGCGGAAAAGAATCTAATTCGCGCGCTCGAACTGCAGCCGGAGTCCCCGCAGATCTTCCGGGATCTGACTCTGTTTTACGTCAGACAAAAACAAGGCGACAAGGCGATTCAACGAATCAACGCGGTGCCCGACGATAAGAAGCAGGCGTTTCATTATGAGCTTCTGGGAATCGTGTACTCTCAATCCGGCAAGCTGCAGGAAGCTGAAGCTGCCTTCAAGCGCGCGCAGGCGAAAGATCCGAAGAGCACGGCTTCCGACGTTTTTCTTTTCGCCGACTACATGAAGAACGGGCGCGTCGACGACGGCTTGAAGACGCTGGATGACATCATCAAACGCAGTCCGGAAAACACGAGCGCATACGGCGTGAAAGCGCAGGTGTATGAGAGCCAGGGAAAACTCGAGGAAGCCAAGCAGTACTACATGGAGGCTCTCAAAGCTAATCCGAAGTACGACGCCGCGGCGAACAATCTCGCCTTCATTCTGGCCGAACAGGGAAAGGATCTGAACACTGCGCTTGGTTATGCCCAGACGGCCCGCAAGGACCAACCGGACAATGCCGAGATCGCCGACACGTTAGGCTGGGTCTACTACAAGATCGGAAATTATGTTCTCGCCCAGGAGCAGGTTCGATTCGCCGTTTCGAAAGAGTCGGACAACGGCCAGTTTCAATATCATCTCGCCATGATTTACAAGCAGCTGAATCGGAACAGCGATGCCGCCGCCGCTTTGAAAAAGGCTCTCGGCAGCTCGAAAGATTTCAAAGAAAAGCGCCTAGCCGAGGCCGCTCTGAAAGAGGTCGCCAGTCTAAGGTAGGGCGGACCGGCCCCGAAGATTTATGCCAATTCCCGTCGTCATTTCGTACGCAGCGGCGTATTTCAGCCTGGTCGTCATACTGGGCGTGCTTCTACGCGACAGGCACTCGTTCGTCCACCGGGTGTTTGCCGCGGGAATGATCCTGTTCGCTGTGGAAGAGTTGCTTCGGGGCCTGAGCTACGGCGCGGTTTTGCCCTCCGACGCTTTGTATTGGCAGAAGCGGGTTTCTCTGATTTCGGCGTTCGTGCCCTCCGTCTGGCTTGCGTTCAGCATCAGCTATGGCCGCGTGAACGGATCCGCGGCTGTGTCCAAATGGAAATGGGCGCTCATCGGCGCCGGTCTGGCGCCGGCAACGTTCATCGCCGTTTTCCGCAAATCGCTTTTCGCCGGCGCCATCTACCTCGAGAATGCCGAGCGCTGGTCCATTCTGCTCGGCTGGCCGAGCCTGGTTCTGCGCTATTTTGCGGTAATCCTGGCGGTCCTGATCCTGTTCAATCTCGAGCGGACGGTCCGCGCATCGACGGGACGCATACGGTGGCAGATCAAATTCACGGTACTGGCCCTGGCCGGACTCTTCGCGCTGCGCATCTACATATCGAGCCAGGCGCTTCTTTATTCAACGGTCGACACCGGCTTTGTGACGATCAATGGCGTTGCCTTGATCGCGGCGAATTTGCTGCTGGCGGTTTCGCTGTTGCGGGGCAGTCTGTTGAACGCCGATCTCTATCTGTCGACCACGACGATTCAGAATTCGCTGACGCTGATTCTCGTCGGCATCTATCTCATTGCCGTCGGGGTTCTGGCCCGAATCGCGAAATATTTTTCTCCGAGCGATTCGCTGCCTCTCGACGGGTTCGTCGTATTTGTCGCTCTTACCGTTCTTGCCGTTCTGCTTCTGTCGAACCGGCTGCGCCGCCGGCTGCGGCTGTTCGTCAGCGAGCATTTTCGGCGGCCGGTCTACGACTACCGCAAGGTCTGGATGGAGTTGACACAGAGGACGGCATCGCTCGTGGACGTCAATGAACTCGGCGCTGTCGCCAGCCGGATCGTTTCGGATTCTCTGGAAATTCTCTCGGTCAGCGTCTGGGTCATCGACGACAACCGGAGACGGCTGACTCTGGTCGGATCGACGGCTATGCCGGTAGCGCACGCGAAAGAACTCGAAAAAGCGGGGAAGAGCGCGCCCGAATTGATCCGCTCGCTGCAGGAAAAACAAGGCTGCCTGGATCTCGAGGAGGTCGGCTGTACCTGGTCCGCTGAGATCATGCAGGCGGTTCCCGATCTGTTCCGCCGTTACCGGATCAAATATGCCGTCGGCCTGCGGGCCGCGGGCGAACTGGTCGGCGTCATGACGCTGAACAACGACCGCGTGGGAGAAGTCGAACTGACGGAGGAAGATTTCGTTCTTCTTGAAGCATTCGGCGCCCATCTGGCTTCGAGCCTTCTTACGCTGAAGCAGTCGGCGCGCCTGCGTCACGCGAAGGAAATCGAAACCTTCCAGACCGTCTCCACGTTTTTCGTGCACGACCTGAAGAATCTGGCGTCGCGGCTTTCGCTCACAATGCAGAACCTTCCGGCCAATTTCGCGAACCCGGAATTTCGCGCGGACGCGCTGCGGGTGATGTCGACCAGCGTCCAGAAGATCGACGATATGTGTGGCCGGCTTACGATTCTCAAGCAGAACATCGAACTGAAACCCGTCGAATGCGATTTGAATCAGCTTGTATCCGCGACGCTCGATGAATTCAAGTCGAGTCTCAAGGCCGAGTTGAAACGCGATTTTCAACCCGTACCGAAGATACTGATCGACTCCGAACAGATCCATAAGGTGCTCACCAATCTGGTCATCAATGCGAATGAAGCGGTGAACGGAAACGGACTGATCCAGGTGGTGACCATTCATGAAGGCAACACTGTCGCTTTTGCGGTTCGAGACAACGGCTCAGGCATGACAGAAGAGTTCATCGAGAAATCGTTATTTAAGCCGTTTCAAACAACGAAAAAACGAGGATTGGGAATCGGCCTGTTCCATAGCAAGCTCATCGTGGAGGCCCATCACGGCACGCTGGAAGTGAATAGCGCTGTCGGAGAAGGCACCGAGTTTCGAGTCGTCCTGCCTATTTCAAATTAAACAATGTTAAACGCACGGTTGTTTCGTTTTTCCTCCGCGCAAATAATGACGGCGGTGTTTCTCCTGACGGTGATCACGCGAGTGTTTTGTCTGGCAGCCACTTTCCGCGGGAATGGTTCCGTTGATTATTTCGAAGACGTGGTTATTGCGAATAACTTGCTCGCCGGGAATGGCTACTCGATTAGCGCCGGCTATCGCAATTTCTTATTTTACGAAGTGTTTCTCGGTGCTCCCATCCCTGACGCCGTGACCTCGGGGCACCACGCGACGGCGCTGAAAACGCCTGTTTATCCCTTCTTCGTATGGGGCGTGTTTGCCAGTTTTGGCGCTGGGAATTTTCTTGCACTCTTTCTCTTCCATATCCTGATTTCCGGAATAACATCTGTTCTCATTTATTTGCTGCTGGAGCCTTTTTCCCGATTGGCCGCAATGGTGGCGGCTGCGGGCTTCGCGGCATATCCGCCGTTTATCTACCATGCCGTGACGAGCCCGGAATCAACGATCCTGATACTCCTCTGGATCGTCTGGTGCCTTTTGCTCGCTGCAAGGATCACGCAAAGGGCGACGAATTTCCGTTGGATTCTTCTTGGAGTGGCGGGGGCTTGCATGATCCTCACAGACCCGACCAGTCTTCCGTTTTTCCTGATCTTGATCGGATACCTGGGTCTTGCGTGCTGGAAAAACGGGCTGTCGGTTCGCCCTGCGGCAGGTGCCTTCGCGGTGTTTTGTCTGCTGCTGACGCCATGGTGCCTGAGGAATACTGTCACTTTCCATCAGTTCGTTCTTTTGAAAACGCCAGTAGGACAGAACTTCGCTCGCGGCCTGCAAACCGCCAAAATCGATTTGCCGAAACAGGAACTGATCGCTCTGGAGAAGAAGGGGCGAAACCTGAACGAAGCTCAGGAAGACCAGGGAATTCGCGATCTCGTATGGCATGAGTTTTCCAAGGCTCCCGCGAGAATGCTGTTTGCCTTTCCACAGAATTTCTTAAATTTCTGGTGGGAAACCTCCCGCTACCGCGACGATACATCCCGGACCTATATGTGGGGAAGAAGGGTTCCGTATACCGCATTGTTGGTTCTTGGAATTGTGGCGATGGCGAGCGCTCTGTACAACTCGATCAGAGCCCGGAAGTCATTTCTGGAAAACGACACCGTCCGAAACCTTTGCCTGGCATTGGTAGTGAGTTACACGGCGGTCTTCACGGCGTTCGGCGCGTGGAATTTGCGGTATCACTTTCCAGTCGAGCTCGCGTTGATTGTGCTGGGAGGCGTGTTTCTCTGCGATCATGAAGGCGCAATCGTTTTGCGTGGGTTTTTGAGCCGGCAATTCGTTAATTGAGCACGGCTCACCTTTCTTCAGACAACGCGCTGAACTTCAAAGATCTCAATTTAAAAATAGAGGCCAAGATAGTGGACAAGCCAAAAGTTTTAATTGTTGACGACGATGATGAAGTAAGAGCCCAAATGAAATGGGGACTCAATCCTCATTATGAAGTCATTTTGGCCGAAGATCGCCGAAGCGCACTTGAACTGCTGCGAAAAGACAAGCCCTGTGCGGTGACTCTGGATTTAGGTTTACCGCCGTCACCCGGGGATACGCGGGAGGGATTCTGGGCTCTCTCAGAAATGCTGCAGGTTGACCCGCTGTTGAAGGTACTCGTCGTTACCGGGCAGGACGAAAAACAGAATGGTATCGAGGCCATCAGTCAGGGCGCATACGATTTTTTCTGCAAACCGGTCAACATCGACGAACTCAAAATCATACTCGATCGCGCAATTCATATTCGCGAACTTGAACAGGGCCGGCTCGACATGGCCGAGACTCAGTCTCAGCCCGGTTCGTTCGAAGAGATCATTGGCGTCAGCCCACAGATCCAGAGCGTGTTTGGAACGATCGACAAAGTCTCATCCACTGACGCCCCCGTACTGATTACAGGCGAGAGCGGAACGGGGAAGGAATTGGTCGCCAGCGCGATTCACCGCCGCAGCGCGCGTAAAGCTGCGCCGTTTGTTCCTATCAATTGCGGCGCGATCCCGGAAAATCTGCTGGAGAGCGAATTATTTGGTCATGAAAAGGGGGCGTTCACCGGAGCCCACGTTCAGCGGCAAGGCCGTGTCGAGATGGCGAACGGAGGGACCCTGTTCCTCGATGAAATCGGAGAACTGTCTGCGGCATTGCAGGTCAAACTCCTGCGTTTTTTGCAGCAGCACGAGATCGAACGCGTCGGCGGAAGGTCGCCGATTCGCATTGATGCCAGGATTATCGCCGCCACCAACATGGATCTTGTCAAAGCAATGTCGGAAGGCCGATTCCGGGAAGACCTTTATTACCGGCTCGCTGTTGTTGTGGTACCCATGCCCCCGCTGCGAGACCGCACCGGAGATGTTCAGCTGCTGGCGAACGCGTTTCTGCAAAGACAAGCCAAGACGCATCAGAAAAACCTGGTCTTTACTCCGAAAGCAGTCAAGGCGATCGAGTCGCACAACTGGCCCGGCAACGTGCGCGAGCTTGAAAACCGGATCCAGCGAGCCGCAATTATGGCGGAAAACGGGCGCATCACGCCGAAGGACCTGGGCATCTCTCACTATTCGGAATTTGAAGGACAAGGCCTGGGGAAAGTCCGGCAAGCCGTCGAGCGCCAGATGGTCGAAGCCGCCCTGGCGCGAAACAAAGGAAACCTCACGCGTGCAGCCGCCGAGCTGGAAATCAGCCGGCCCAGCCTCTACGAATTGATCGACAAGTTGGGAATTCCCCGCCGCTAGTTTCTTCTTCTAACAACTAAAACGGGTTTGGGAGTCACGATGACTGGAAATGAGAACCTTGTGTGCATCAGCGCTGACGTTCGTCTCGGAAAAGACGTCAAGCTATCGAAATTCATCAACCTTTATGGCTGTTCCATCGGCGACAACACGAAAATCGGCGCTTTCGTCGAGGTTCAGAAAAACGCCAGCGTGGGCAAAAACTGCAAGATATCCAGCCACTCGTTCATTTGCGAAGGCGTCGATATCGAAGACGATGTCTTCATCGGCCACGGCGTGATGTTCATCAACGACTCATACCCGAGGGCAACTGCGAATGGTCAGTTGCAGACGGAAGCCGACTGGAAAGTCGAACGGACGCGGGTCTGTAAAGGAGCCTCCATCGGATCCGGCGCGACCATACTCGCGAACGTCACGATCGGCGAAAAGGCGCTTGTCGGCGCCGGCGCTGTGGTGACCAAAGATGTCCCGGCGAATGCCGTGGTCGCAGGAAATCCCGCTCGGATCTTCAGGTATCTCGAATCAGGTAATTAGCCAGCAGCAGATTTATTTCAAGTTATTAAAGGAGATTTTAAATGGCATCAGGAACAGGAAAAGGAATTCCGTTTTTGGATCTTGTCAGTCCGCACGTCGAGTTGCAGGACGACCTCATGGATGCGATCAAAGGCGTCGTCACTTCGGCGATGTTTATCGGCGGTCCCGTTGTCGAAGCGTTCGAGAGGGAATTCGCCCAGTTCTGCGATACGAAATATTCGGTCGGAGTCAGCAGCGGCACCGATGCGCTGCGCTTTGTACTGATGGCCGCCGGAATCGGTCCCGGCGATGTTGTGGTTACCGTTCCCAATACTTTCGTTGCCACAGTTGAAGCGATCATTCAGGCCGGCGCGACTCCGGCATTTGTCGATGTCGACCCGCAGACCTTTAACATGAGTCCCGATGCGCTGAAGGAATATCTGCAGACGCATTCGAACGAACGCGTCAAGGCCGTCATTCCCGTCCATCTTTACGGTCAGATGTGCGACATGGATTCGATCATGGCACTGGCCGAAGAATACGGCCTGATCGTTTTCGAAGATGCGTGTCAGGCGCATGGAAGCAGATATTTTTCGACGAGGCAAAACCGCTGGCAGACGGCGGGCTCGATCGGAAAAGCCGCCGCGTTCAGTTTTTATCCCGGAAAAAATCTGGGAGCGTGCGGAGAGGCCGGGGCCGTCACGACGAATGACGAAGCTCTTGCGGCGCGCGTTCGTATGATTCGCGACCACGGTCAAAACAAGAAGTATCATCATATGGTCGAAGGCTATAACGGCCGGCTCGACGCGATGCAGGCCGCTATTCTTCGCGTGAAACTGCCTCATCTCAGCAGCTGGAACGCCAGCAGACGTGAAGCCGCCGAGATATATAACGGTCTGTTGGCCGGCAGCGATCTGAAGACTCCTTACGAGCCGACCTGGACCAAGGGCAACTATCATCTTTACGTGGTGACGTGCGGTCAGGAGCGTGATGAAATTCAGGCTCATCTGACTTCGAAGAACATCGGCACCGGTCTTCATTACCCTGTGCCGGTACACATGCAGAAGGCATACGCTCACATCGGCTATCGCGAGGGCGATTTCCCCGTATCCGAAAGGCTCTCGAACGAAATCCTTTCTCTTCCGATGTATCCCCAACTCGGCAGGAGCCAGCAACAGCAGGTCGCCGAAGCTTTGATGAACTTCTACCAGGGCCGTTCGGTAGCCGAAGCGAGCACAAAGGGCTGATAAGAGGTTTTTCTCTGTAGGGGCGGTCTATGACCGCCCCTACAATAATAGAACTGCAAACATGACCCGTCGCAAAGTTATCAAATTCGTTTCCGAAGTGGGGTCGAGAACGCGCGTCACTCGTGTCGTTGATCGAGTGAACCGTCGTCGAGGCGGAGTTATTCTGGTCTTCCATGAGATTGGAGCGGATGTTCTGGCAAAACATCTTGCTCAGATCGCTGAGATGTACACCTTTGTGTCTCTGGATGAATTTGTCGACCGGCTGGCGGCCGGCAAGTCCACTGTCGGGCTGGCGGCAATTACGTTCGACGATGGTCTCGACGCTGAAATCGAAGCGGCCGCGACGATCGCGCGTCAACACAGCTGGCCGATGACTTTTTTCCTTCCCACAAGATTCCTGGATAACCTCGAGCCTTATTGGTTTCTGGAAATCGATCAGCTTTTGAGCGGAGCTTTGAAGCGGCCGTTGCTATTCAACGGGCAGAGCTTTGAGCTGGATTCTCCAAAGGCGATAGGGGATGCTTCGTCAGTCCTTCGTCAGCACTTTAAAACTCTGCCAACCGTAGACGCCGTGGACTCTACTCTGCGCCGTATACGTCTTTCGTTATTTGGATCTGAGCAAAGGCCGAGCGGGCTGTCACTCCCGCGGCCGATTCCATGGGAACGCGTAAGACAGCTTGCGGTACGTCCCGAGTTGTTTTTCGAGTGCCATACGGTAAATCACCTTGCGGTTAGCCGTCTTACGGAGACCGGCCTGAGGGCGGAACTGGAAACTAGCCGGGCACGCATTCAGGAAATAACCAATCGTCCCGTTCAACACTTTTGTTATCCCTATGGCAGCCCCAACGAGGTCGGCCGCTCCGCTCCCGAAACGGTTCGCAAGCTTTTTCGCTCGGGGACAACCACGAGCAGGGGCAGGTGCGCTGCCGGTGTGGACATGGCGTTATTGCCGCGGGTTCCGATAGACGGAGCAGACTCCGAAGAGGTCGCTGCATTGAAGGTCAGTACTGCGCGATGACTGCGGTCTCAACTACATTGAAGTCCAACGAGGTTACTCCGCGACCGCTCCGGATTCTGTACCTGGTGGACAGCATGAGAGTGGGCGGCAAAGAGCGCCAAATCTGCGAACTGCTCAAATGTCTCAAAGCGGTTTCCCTGGAGTCGTTTGTTGTGACGATGGGAACGGAGCAATTCTACATACCGGAAGTCAAACGGCTCGGCGTGCCGCTGACCTATCTTCTCAGGTACGTGCGCTGGGATCCGACTGTTTTCCCTCGTCTCTTGAGGATTCTCATGCGCATCCGTCCCCATATCATTTATACGAACAGCGAAATGGCGATGGCTTATGCCTGGCCGCTGGCTCGTTTACTGAGAATCCGTGTGGTCAACGCGACAATCCGGAATGCGTTTTCCGGGCAAGGGCCGCGTTGGGAATGGCACAAGCTGATGTTGCGGCTGGCGGATGCGCGAGTGGCCAACTCACGCGCCGGCTTCGAAAGCCGCGGGCTGCTGCCCGCGTCGAGTGGAAATTACGTCATCTATAACGGCCTCGATATGCGCCGATTTCAAGAGAGCCCTAAGCGGTTGAAACAGGCGTTCGGTTTCGATTGCGGGGACCGTAAGGTCGTCGGGATGGTCGCCGAATTTTCGGACTACAAAGATTTTCCCACGTTTATCCGGGCGGCACAGCTGGTGCTCGCACGCCGCAACGACGTCGTTTTCGTTGCGGTAGGCGGCGGAAAAAATCTCGAGAACTGCAAAGCGCTGGCGCAAACACAAGGGCACATTCACTTCCTGGGTGAACGTTCTGATGTCGATGAACTCGTTCCGCAAATGGATATCGGGGTTCTGTGCACCTTCACAGAAGGCCTTCCCAATTCGGTTATGGAGTACATGGCTGCGGGCAAGCCGGTGATCGTTACGGACGGTGGCGGCAGCCGCGAGTTGGTGACCGATGGCGAGCATGGATTTCTCGTTCCGACGTCGAATCCCGAAGTGGTCGCTGAAAAAATCGAATTGCTGCTGGATGATGTAGAAAAAGCCAGACAGATGGGAACGCAGGGTCGTGCACGAGTGCAGGAGTTGTTCTCGTTAGAGCGTCTGGCCCAGAACAGTCTTCGCATGTACTCGGACATCGCGAACGTATCGGAGCTTCTCGAGCAAGCATGAAAGCCGGCGCACTTTCGGATTCACCGCTGAGGATTCTCGCAGTCACAGCCATGTATCCTCATGCTGGCAAGGAGGGCTTCGGCGCGTTCGTCATGCATCAGGTCGAAGAGCTGAGGGCGCTCGGCCACGAAGTTGACGTGGTGGACTTTCCTGGTTACCGCTCGAAGCTGGAGTACTTGAAAGCGGCGCTGAGAGTGTATCGCCGCACGCGGGAGCAGCGTTACTCGGTCGTGCATGCCCACTATGGGCTTACCGGATTGGTCGCTCTTTTCCGCAACTCAGCTCCATTGGTGGTGACTGTCCATGGGAGTGATGCGCTGGTGGGAGTGCTCGAGCCTTTCATAACGAAATGCATTACCCGAATAGCCGCTGCCACGATTGTTGTCAGCCCCAAGATCCACGCGAAACTGGGCGGTGACATTATTCCCTGCGGAGTGGATATGTCGTTATTCGCGCCCCGACCGAAAGCTGAGGCCCGGCGGCGGCTCGGCCTCGATGTCGCTCGGAAATACATTCTGTTTCCTTTTGATCCAAACCGTGCGATCAAGCGTTTTGACATTGCTCGCGACGCGGTGTCGCGAGTCGCCGGCGAGGGGCATGAAGTCGATCTGTTGACGGTGTCGAAAGTTCATTTCCGCGAGATGCCGTGGTACTACAGCGCCGCTGACGCGATGATCCTGTGTTCGGACTCTGAAGGATCTCCGACGTCCGTCAAGGAAGCGCTGGCTTGCAATCTGCCGGTCGTCAGCACCGATATCGGCGACGTCAGAGACATCATGAGCGGCATTTCCGGTGTCGAGATTGTGGGTCAGAGTGCAGACTCGCTTGCTCTCGCTTTGAAGCGGACGCTTGACCGATCGGCAGCCGGATCCGTATTCGAGGGCCGGCAGGCGATGAGCCGCTACAGTCAGCGCAAGACCGCGGACGCCATTGTTCAGGTCTATTCCCGAGTCATCGAAGCGACCTCCTCGAGGAAGCCCGCGATCGCCCGCATCGCCGGTTTGTTTACAAATCTTCGGTCAAACTGAATTCGACCAGCACGCTTCACAAAATATTGCCGTGGTTTAAGGAGAGGTATGAAATCGATCAGTATATTTGGATTAGGGTACGTTGGAGCCGTCACTGCTGCTTGCCTGGCATCTCGAGGCTACAAGGTTATCGGAGTTGATCCGAATCCTGTGAAGGTGGACCGCATTCGACAAGGGTCCAGTCCCATTATTGAAGCGGAAATGCAGTCGATGATCGAGTCGGCTCACCATACCGGCCTGCTCACAGCGACAACGGATCCGTCCGAGGCTGTCTCAAATTCGGATATTTCTTTCATTTCCGTCGGAACACCGACTTACCGGAACGGGAAGCTGGATCTTTCCCACATCGTCACAGTGTCCACAGACATCGGCCATGCGCTGCGAAAAAAAGACACGTTCCATTGGATTGTCCTTCGCAGTACCGTGCTTCCCGGAACAACTGAAGAGGTTGTTGTTCCGGCAATCGAGGCGGCGAGCGGAAAGAAATCAGGGCGCGACTTTGTCGTGTGCTTCAATCCCGAGTTTCTCCGCGAAGGCACGGCGGTCAAAGATTTTTTCAATCCGCCGTTCACTGTCATCGGAAGCGAGAATACGGCGCTGATTTCACCTGTAGTCGAGCTGTATAGTTTTCTGACCGCCCCCATTCATCAAACACCGATTCGGGCGGCAGAAATGATCAAATATTCGTGCAATGCGTTCCATGCCTTGAAGATTGCCTTTGCGAACGAAATGGGCAGCGTATGCAGCATGTCGGGCATCGATGCCAAGCTTGTGTTCGACATCTTCAAATCCGATACTCACTTGAACGTTTCTCCGGCGTATCTCAGTCCAGGTTTCGCTTTCGGGGGATCGTGCCTGCCGAAAGATTTACGAGCTCTAACTTATCGCGTAAGAGAACTCGACTTGAAGTTGCCGCTCCTGGATTCCATTTTGCCGAGTAATGAGGAGCACATCGACCGTGTTGCTTCCACCATTTTGACGTCGGGAAAGCGAAAGGTCGGTCTTCTCGGTTTGAGTTTCAAGCCTGGTACGGACGACCTTCGAGAGAGCCCGATGGTTCACCTGGTGAAAAAGCTGATTGCGGAAGGTTGTCAGGTGCGCATCTGGGACAGAAATGTGTCGTTGGGGCAGCTGATCGGTTCCAACCGGCAATTCATACACGAATATATTCCGCACATCGGAGCCTTACTGCAGGAAGACATGCATGAAGTGATTGATCATGCGGAACTGGTGGTGCTCGCTACCAATGCCGTTTCCTGTGAAGCATTGCGGGCGGAGCTCAGGGACGATCAGTCGATCATCGATGTGACCAACCTGGACCATATGGCGCCAAAATCAACGGCGGTTCTTGCAGCGCGATAAGAGTTGTGGCTGTGGCCGACAGATTCAATTCGCGAAGAAGTCCGATCGGCGGGAATGATGGCAATCCTGTTCTGAAGCAGGGCGCCGCCGTTTCTCAGGGGGTGACACTCGCGGATGGCCGGTCAAATCATTTGCATGGGAATTCCCGTTTCTCCGGCGGGAGGGCCGACGCACGCTTATCTTTGCCCGGGAGCGCTTCTGGAGAATTGCCGGTCAAGCTGATAGCCGTAACCCTCCTGGCACAGCTTTTTGCGGACGCCCCCAAAGACTCGATCTTTCGACTTATGCCGACCGCGCCCCACCGCGTGTTCTTTCTGCTCCTCTTGCTGGCGTGGGCCTTTCGGCCATCAAACTCTCACGACAAATCATCAGATCGACGGAGCGGTAAAACCGAACTCTATTTGATGATGGTGTACGGAGTGATATTGACGTTTTCCTGGGCGATAACGGGCATTGATTTTCAGAATGACGACAATCGTTGGTTTGCGACACTCTATGCGTTTAACTTTTGTCCCCTGGGTATGTACCTCGTTGTAAGGGGCACCAAATATAGTCGCGCCGCCTTGGTTGCGTTACTTCGGGCGATGATTGGCATCGGCGTTTACATTACTGTTAGCGGTCTTTGTCAGCACTACAAAATCAATTTTCTCGTCTGGCCGAGATATATGCTCGAGTACATCGGCGATCAGCGCGAGAGACTGCAAGGTCCGCTTGGTAATTCCGCTCATATGGGCGAGTGGTTGATCGTCACGTTTATATGTGTTTCGCTTGCGGAGGAGTTTCGCAAAACGAAATCGACGCTGTTAACGAACCTGTTTAAGCTCGCGCTCATGGCCTGCATTTACCTGACAGAAACTCGCAGTATCTGGGTGGACTTCGGCATTGTTTTGACGATCACACTGGTATTTGCAGGAGCAAAGTGGCGGAAGCAGTCGATGTTCGTCATTGTAATGCTTCTTTTGGGCTTCGTGCTTGGTGTCGGAAGCAAATTCTCGCTCGGTGAGGGAACGATTTTTTCAAAGCGAAGCGAAACCCTGGATTACCGCGCCGCGAATTTCGAAGTCGGAATGAAAATCGGCATGAGCAACTTTCTTTTCGGCGCCGGTTATGGAAGCTTCAGCAGGGAGTGGCGAAAGTATTTCGGCGGAGAAGAATTGGAATCTGTCAGAGATTTGAACTCCGGAAATGAAAATACCTATATCGGTTTGTTCTCGGAAGTCGGGATTGTCGGCCTTCTACTTTATGTCTCTTTGTTGGTTCGCGCTTTCATAAGATGCTTGTCGATTCGCGCAAGGCTCCGGTCGGAGCAGGAGTTCGAGAGACAATTCGTGCTCATGACTATGGCTCTTTTTCTTATGGCGTTTTTCCAGGGCTGGTTTGGAGATCTGCGGTTTGCTCTTGCGTTTAACACCATATTGTTTTTGTTTTTCGGCATCGTCGTAAGCATGGATCCTGGCGCGTCCGACCCTTCCGAGGCTCTGGCACATGAAGCTCGCTAATCCCACCCTGATGACCACTCTGTTTACATTACAGAGGAGGTTTGCTCAGGGTCATCGCCCAAAGCCAAAAGTCGTTTCTGGAATCGAAATCGCCCCGTACAGAAACAACGCCGCCGCAGCCTTTTGTGTTTCCGCGGACTTTGAGATGAGTTGGGCGTGGCGCACGCGCGGACAGCATGGGGCTGAGCTGATGGCAGCCACAGAACGCGAGAATGTTCCCGTGATTCTGCGGCTGTTGGAAGAGTATTCGATACCTATCACGTGGGCGACAGTGGGACACCTTCTCCTGGAAAGCTGCACAAGATCTTCCTGTGGGCTCCCGCATGCCGATATGCCCAGGCCGGCCGAAGATCTTTACTGGACGGGAGACTGGTATGTCCACGATCCTTGTTCAAATGTTGGCAAAGACCCGCTCTGGTATGCGCCCGATCTTGTCCAGCAAATCCTAGAGTGCCGGGTTCCTCAGGAAATCGGCACGCATTCGTTCAGCCACATCAATTTTTCTGCACGTCACTCCAATGCTGAATTGGTGCGCCGCGAACTGGAGAGTTGCATCGAGGTGATGCAGCAGTTCGGGCTTAAGCAGAGATCGCTGGTGTTTCCACTGAATATTGTTGAGTACTCATACATGCCGCTGCTTGCCGAGCTGGGCATTACCTCGCTGCGGCATCGGGACGAAAAGATCACGCTGTCGTACCCCGAACGGACATCCTCAGGCATATACCGTTTTTACGAAACCATGAGCCTGAGGACGACAAAGCACTACGACTACGTCGAAAAAGCACGGATTTTTATCGATAAAGCGATCCAGCGCCAGGCTGCATTTTCGTTCTGGTTCCACCCTTCCGATCCCGTGGAATGGTTCGACACCCAGTTTCGACCGATCCTGGATTACGTCAATTCCCAACGACAGAAGGGCCAGCTGTGGGTTGCATCCATGCAAAGTGTGACAGCTTATTGCGAAGCGCGGGAGCAATTGCAGCTGCGTGTCGAGCGCGAACAAAACAGGCTCTCGATCGAGTTCAGCACTGCGTTTGATAAGCAAAGGTATGGAGCCTCGGAGCTGACTCTGCTCATACCGGCACGCTCAAAACCTCTCACGGCGCTGTTACGACGATCGAATGGCGATTCGAGTCCGGTCTCTACAGAGACCGTGGCTGGTGGCTCACCGCATCTTCTCGTCAATATTCCCACTGATGCGAAGGTCCTGGAGTTTGTGTTTTAAGATGGAGCCATCCGTTGAATCCTAAACGAACGACTTACTTCGCCATTCTTCGCTTGATGGGACGCTCGCTGCCGGAGACATACACCAGGTTCCACAAGGAGGACGCATCGGCAATCGGCGCTGAAAAAACAACGCAGCTGCTCGGGCGCATGTTGTCGCACTGCCGCCAGCACGTTCCGTATTATGCGGAGATTCTTGGGCGGGTCTCGAACTCTCAGGCGCCTGAAGAAGTATTGTCGAAATTGCCCATCCTGACCAAAAGCCTCATACGCGAAAACTTTCAAGCGCTTCAGTCAGACGATTTGTCTCGACGGAAGTGGTATTACAACACATCGGGCGGTTCGACTGGCGAGCCGGTGCGTCTCATTCAAGATCGCGATTACCATGATCAGACGCGCGCGATCGCCTATCTGTACCAGAGTTGGACGGGTTGGGATATCGGCGATTCGGAATTGCGTCTCTGGGGATCCGAAAAAGAGATTTTTGCCGAGACAACGGGCGCCAGGCAGCGCCTGTCCAACTGGTTTACCGGCGTGAGTTGTTTAAATGCGTTTCGGATGTCCCCGGAACGGATGAATGAATTCATAGACGTGTTGAACCGAACACGGCCCAGATTGATTGTCGCGTATGCACAGGCAATTTACGAACTGGCGAAATTTGCGGATCGCAACGGTCTTAAGGTGGTTCCACAGTCCGCGATAATGACGTCCGCAGGCACTCTGTATCCTTTCATGCGGGAAAAGATCGAGAGTGTTTTCGGCTGCGATGTCTACAACTGTTATGGTTCGAGAGAAATCAGCGGACTGGCATGCCAATGCCGCGTCAAAGAAGGACTGCACGTCGCTCCGTGGGGCAGTTACGTCGAAGTGGTGAATGACCAGGGTCAAAAAGTTCCCGACGGCACGGAAGGCAACATCGTCGTTTCATGTTTGACGAATTTTGCGATGCCTCTGCTGCGCTATTCGATCGGAGATCGAGGAATCATTGCCACGAAGTCATGCCCTTGCGGACGCAAGGGGCAGGTGTTGCAGCATGTGCTCGGAAGGAATGTCGATGTGTTCCGGATGCGAGATGGGACGCTGATCGACGGCGAGTACTTTACTCATCTCCTGTATTACAGGGACTGGCTCTGGAAGTTCCAGGTTGTCCAAAAAAGCTATTCCGAGATTCTGTTCAAGTTGGTCGCATCGGATTCGAATCATTCATCACAGGACCTGGATGAGATTCGAGCCAAGACTCGATTGCTCATGGGATCCGATTGCCAGGTGAAGTTCGAGTTCCTGCCCGACATTCAGCCGAGTTCTTCGGGAAAATACCGTTATACGATTTCTGAAGTTGATGCCTAGCGTGAACAGTATCGGTAAGTATCGGTCTCTCGACGCCGGGTGCTCCGTGCATCCGAAGGGTTTCAAGATTTTCCTTCCGAAGGAACAGATCGAGGTTTCGGACGAATACGCGGGCGGCGATCCCTATGAAGTCGAGTTGGACACGCCGTTTCAACTGCGACGGATCAATTGCACCGTTCATCTGGCCAGGACGGCTTTGTCATCTTGCGGTGGACAGCCGCGGATTCTGGATATCGGTTGTGGGCTGGGGCATTTGACTGCAGCGCTAAGCCGCGAGTTTCCGCTCGCCGAAATGTCCGGGCTGGACTATTCGGTATCTGCCATCAACTCCGCTGTCGACCTATACAGCAACATCGACTTTGCCGTCGGCGACGCCCACGTTCTCCCGTACGATCGGAATTATTTCGATTTGGCCGTTTGCAACAACATCTGGGAGCACGTTCCCGACCCGCTGCGCGTTCTGGATTCGATTCGCGAAGTGCTGCGCCCGGGCGGCTTTGTCATTATCTCCACGCCCAGCCGTTATCGCTTCGAAAACCTCATTCGTTTGCTTCGCGGACGAGCCGTAGAGTTCAATTCCAAACTGCATGTGACCGAGTATTCCGTAGGGCAAGTTGTGGAGCAATTGCGCTATGGGAAGTTCGAGGTCGTTTCACACTATAGCGAGGCGATTCAGAATAAGCAGTCTTCACTCCGGAAAAAGATCGTCTACCGTATCCTGCTGCCGCTGCTGCGTCAGGCCGCCGCGCTATACGGGAGACAACACGATCTGGAAAGCACCGTATTTTTTCTGGCGAAGAAGATCTGAGAGACTCTTGTCGTTCCGTTCAGGCTCCGTTCTCGCTCTCATCTCATAGGTTCCCGAATACATAATGGCAAACAATTCCAGTCCCGGCACCCAGATGGGCCGGAACGCATTTTCGACCGTCGGCTCCGCGTCTTTTGGAATGATTACCAGCGTCCTGCTGGACGCGATCGTCATTGCCCGTTTCGGAATGGGTAAGCAAACGGATGCATTTTTCATCGCCAATACCATTCCTACGACGATCATAACGATCCTGATGCTGCAGGCGACGCGGGTCATCCAACCCATCTTTATCGCCAAGCGCCAGAAGGAAGGCGAGGCCGAAGCCTGGCGTTACCTGAACCTGGTGATGACCAGTGGCACGGTTATCGTTGCGGCGTTCTGCGCCGGCCTCATCTTGCTCTCTCCGGTTCTGATGGGTATGCAGGCGTTCGGGTCCGGTGCCGACGAGATCAAGATGACGATCAGTCTCGGAGTAATGCTTTTTGCAATTCTGCCGTTGTACTTTTCGATCGTCGTGCTCAGGGCGGCGCTGAATAGCCTTGGTGTGTTCGCGCTGCCCGGGGCAATGAAGCTTTTTGAAAATGTGTTCAAGATCTTCTTCGTGCTGGTTCTCGCGAGAAGGATTGGAATAGAGACTCTCGTGCTGGGCACACTGGCGAGCGTCTTATGGCAGATCCTGGTGTTCTATCTGGTATTGAGAAGGAAGGGGTTTCGCTTTCAGTTCGTGCTGGGTTTCAGACATCCGGATATGGTTCAGGCTTATCGTCTCGTTGGCTTTCAGCTGACAGGACAGCTCTGCGGCGTTGGCGTCGATATCGTCAATAACACAATGGGATCCATGCTCGGAGCCGGAAATGTAACAGCCCTGAGGTTGGCCACACGAATCATTGACTCTTTTGGCGGCCTGCTTCCCGCAAGCGTAGTATTCGCCGCAATGCCCGCTGTTGCCACCAGCGTCGCCAACCGCGACATGCCGGCGACCAAGAAACACTTGCAGCGCGCGATATATCTTCTTCTTTTAGTCAGCCTTCCGTTGTCGGTTTGGCTTGCTGTGGTCCACCGGCCTCTCATTGCGTTTTTGTACCAGAGAGCCAGTTTTTCGGTGAACGATACGATCATGGTGTCCAACCTGCTGCTCTTGATGATTCCATATCTGTTTCTCGGACGCTTCCATGGCTTGATGGAGCTTCCGTTCTTCGCCGACCAGGATACGCGGACGCCTTTAATGGCTTCCGTAGTAGCCGCCATGGCTTATGTTGCGGGTAGCCTGTTATTGATTTCCCATTTAGGCATCTTCGCGCTGCCTGTAGGGCGCATAACGTCGTCCATTTCCGGACCTTGTTTCCTCGGATACTTGTTGCGGCGGCGCATCGGGAGCCTGGGGTTACGAGCAATACGCACCTCTGCGTGGAAAGTCTGTGAAGCGTCATTCGTCATGGTAGCGTTTACCTTTCTCGGCTCCCTGGTTGCACCGGCAATACCGGTTCCAGGACTGGCCACGAAAATATTCGCGCTGGGTTTCCCTACCGCAGTCGGGTTTGTTGCAATGATCATTTCGTTTTTTGCGCTTGGGATCATGGACTCGACAATCCTCGATGTATATCTTCCCAACCGCCGGCAGTGGCTGACGCGACTTGGAGTAACGGCAGAATAAGTTGAGAGATCCTCTTATGAAAAGAATCCTCCTTGCTGCAGTGGCTGCTTGCTCTGTTATTACGGCGTGGTTGCTGAGTCCAGCTCAAGTGCTGGCTTCAGGGAATCCGCCGGTAGTGGATATTGATGGCGGCGTAAGCAAGGTGATTGCTTTCCCCGCAAAGGATCTAACGCTGTTTGGTCACGCCGTGGATCCGGAGTTTGATCACTTGATCGTCCAGTGGAAGCAGACCGGCGGTCCGGCGCCGGCGATGTTTTCTGCTGCCTGGGCTCTGACAACGACCGTGACGTTTACGACGCCTGGAACCTACACGTTCGGTTTGGCCGTCAGCGACGGCACCAATAATGTAACGAGCAGCACCACAGTGAACGTGCTTTCGGAGGCAAGCCAAACATCCTTCTTCGTGGATCCCACATATACCGGCGGCGGCAGTGACGGAAGCGCCCGGCGTCCCTGGGGCAGTCTGCACACGCCAAATGCCAATAACCCCGTTTGGAATGCCATCAACAGCGCACTGGCGAAAAACAACGTCGTCGTTTATTTCTCGGCTCGTGAAGCGGGTTCGGATACGCCGGAGACCGAGACACAGGAAATCGATATCTGGCGTTCGGATGCAAGCACGCACCGTCTCACATTGGACGGGATGTCGAAATACAACACCAATGATGCCTCTCCATCATGGGTTGACTATTCGGGCATGAGCAGGTTCAAGATCGCTGTTGCCCGGGGTTCGTTATCCATCGGGGTTCAAGGGCCGAACTCGAGTTTTCCCATGAACTATACGACCATACGCGGGTTCGACGTCAGCGGCGCAAGTGGTCGATTGTTGATCGCCGGCAACTATAGCGTGGTCGAGTACACGCATGTCCATGACATCTACGGCACCGGCCCCAACATCATGCTGGAGCCTTCGGTCAGAGACTATCCTCGCTGTACCGCATTGTTCGGCAATCTTCACGACATTACGGTCCGCGGAAATTCAGTGGATCACGGGTTCGGCGAAGGGATCTATCTCTCCGGGACTTACTTCAAAGCAAGACAGGGCGGTTGTCTCAACTGGGGAAATACACATAGTGACATCCTGGTCGAAGGGAATGTTGTCGATCAGACGGTTTCACACGGCGGCGAAGCCGACGATCTCGACATGAAGGCCGGTCTAACGAATGTGACGGTCCGCAATAATGATTTCTTCGGTGGAGTATTCGGGACGCGCGGGATCGTCACCAGCGGAGTCTTTCCCAATCCGGATGGAACGCCGAACACGCGAACCAACTTTCTAGTCGAAAACAATCGCATTCACGACAGAGCGGGCCGTGGAATTGACATGCAAAACCAAAACGGCACGATTATCAGAAATAATGTCATTTCAAATGTTGCCGCGTTAGGAATTAACATCGCTTCCATTGAGGGCGAAGCCTGGCCATACACCATCAGCAATGGAGTGGAGGTTTATAACAACACGATCTACAACACGCCAGCTCCTTTTGCCAATAGCGATGCAACACGGACGATCTTTCAAAACAACCTCATTGCGGGGGCGGCGGGCGCCAGCGAGTTCGTCAAGTCGCCTGCTGTGACGGTGACCAGCGATTACAATATCCTTATACAAGGGGGAAAGCTGATTGGAGACTGGGCGTTAGGTTCCCATTCGCTCAGTTTGCCGCCTGGAACGTCCTTCTTCATAGATCCGGGAAAAAATAACTTCCATCTGAGCCAAAATAGTCCTGCAATCAATAAGGGGTCGAATCTGAGTTCCCTGGGCGTTGCGACCGACATCACCGGCACTCCACGTCCACAGGTAAGCGCTTGGGATATCGGCGCTTATCAGCATTCGATTGGCCCGCCTTCACGATAGGTTTTTGGACCGAAAACAAGAAATTACAGTCCTCGTTCCGTTCATTCAATAGTCAGCCGCCAAATTTTCCCGATTATTTTCCATTGAATCGGCGATGCCGTTTGTGGATTATAGCCGGCAGCTTTGGCCAGGGTACCGGTTGCGTTGGTGCGCCGAGCCTGCATTATGCAGGGCTGAGCTTGCTCGCCTACCTATAGGAGGCTGACTTTGAAGAGGAACGTACTCGTCGCGGCGATCGTGTTTTGTTTTATGGCTGCGTGGTTTCTGTACCCGGAGCAGGTTTTGGCTTCGGGGAGTCCGCCGGTCGTGGATATTGATGGCGGCGTCAACAAAGTGATCGCCCTCCCTGCGAAGGACCTCACGCTGTTTGGACATGCCGTGGATCCGGAATTCGACCACTTGGCTGTGCAGTGGACGCAGACGAGCGGTCCGGCTGCGGTGACCTTCTCGGCTCCCTGGGCTCTGACGACGACGGTGACGTTCACGACGCCCGGAACCTACACTTTCAGCTTAGCGGTAAGCGACGGCACGAATTTCGTAACGAGCAGCAACAGCGTAACCGTCCTGTCGGCCGCAAGCCAAAAAGCCTTCTACGTAGATCCCACGTATACCGGTGGCAGCAATGACGGAAGTGCTTTGCATCCCTGGTTGACTTTGCACGCGTCGAATCCGACCACCAGCACAATCTGGAATACCATCAACGCAGCTCTGGCAACCAATAACGTCATCATCTATTTCTCGGCGCGCCAAGCGGGTTCGGATACGCCGGAAATCGAGACCAGGGAAATCGATATCTGGCGGACGGACGCAAGCGCGCACCGGTTCACATTGGACGGGATGTCCAAATACAACACCAATGATGCCACTCCATCGTGGGTCGACTATTCCGGTACGACGCGGTTCAGAATCGCCATCGCGAGTGATTCGCTATCCATAGGAGTTCAGGGGCCGAATACAGGTTATCCCATGAACTATACGACCATCCGCGGGTTCGACGTCAGCGGCGCAACGGGTCGGGTTTTGATCGCCGGCAACTATGCCGTGGTCGAGTACACGCATGTCCATGACATCTTCGGCAACGGCGCCAATATCATGGTGCAGCCCTCGGTGAAAGATTATCCGAACTGCTCGGCGTTGTTCGGCAATCTTCACGACATCACGATCCGCGGGAATTCGGTGGATCATGGATTTGGCGAAGGAATCTATGTATCCGGAACTTACTTCAAAGCAGCTCAGGGCGGCTGTCTGAATTGGGGAAACACCCATCGCGACATCCTTATCGAAGGCAATTCTGTAGATCAGACCATTTCCAACGGCGGCGAATCGGACGATGTCGATTTGAAGGCCGGCTTGACGAATGTGACGGTCCGTAACAATGACCTGTACGGCGGAGCATTCGGGACGCGCGGCATCGTCACAACCGGAGTCTTTCCCGATCCGGATGGAACACCGAACACCCGAACCAATTTCCTGATGGAGAACAATCGCATCCACGACAGAGCGGGCCGTGGAATCGACATGCAAAACCATAATGGCACCATCATCAGGAACAATGTCATTTACAATGTTGCGACGCTTGGCGTTAACGTTGCTTCTCCCGCTGGCGAAGTCTGGCCATATACCATCAGCAATCGAGTTGAGCTTTATAACAATACGATCTACAACACGCCCGCTCCCTTTGCGAGCAGTGATTCGACGCTTGCGGTTTTCAAGAATAATCTCGTCGCCGGGGCGGCGGTTACTCTCGGTTCGACTCAGTTGCTGAAGTCGTCCAATGGAACGCAGACATCCGATTACAACATACTGGTTCAGGGCGGCAAATTGATCGGGGGTTGGGTTGAAGGGCCGAATTCCATCACATTACCGGCGACAACTTCTTTCTTCGTCGATGCGGCAAACAATAACTTTCATCTGACTTCAAACAGTCCGGCCGTCAATGTCGGAGCAGATCTGAGTTCCACTGGTTTCTCGACCGATATCGTTGGTATTACTCGACCGCAGGGTCCCGGCTGGGACATTGGCGCGTATGAGTACTCTTCATCTTCCGACGCGATATCCCCTACGGTATCCATCACGTCGCCGACTGGCGGTGCCGTTTCGGGGGTGATCTCCATAACAGCTAATGCCGCAGATAATGTCGGAGTGGTCGGCGTACAGTTCAAACTCGATGGTGGCATTCTTGGGGGTGAGGTTAAGACGCCTCCATACTCCGTTACGTGGGACACTTCGACGGCAGCGAGTGGCGCACACACACTGACGGCGGTTGCGCGTGACGCGGCAGGGAATTCCACGACGTCCCTGGCTGTAAACGTAACTATGAGCAACGGTGTGGACTCGGTAGCGCCTGTCGTATCGATAACCTCACCGGGCAACGGTTCTAGCGTCTCTGGGGCGATAGCAGTGAATGCGAATGCGTCCGACAACGTCGGTGTTGTCGGAGTGCAATTCAAGCTTGACGGTGCCCTTCTGGGCAATGAAGACGCATTCGGTCCGTATACAGTTGCCTGGAACACGGCGACAGCGTCCAATGGTTCGCATACACTGACTGCGGTTGCGAGGGATGCGGCTGGAAATTCCACTACGTCCGCCGCCGTAACCGTGACTGTAAGTAACGGTTCTGCCGATACCACACCTCCTGTAGTGTCGATAACCTCGCCTCCGAATGGCACCACGCTATCTGGGCTGACGACTGTGTCAGCAAACGCCACTGATAACGTGGATGTTGTCGGAGTGCAATTCAAGCTGGACGGGGCTAATCTGGGATCCGAGCAGATTTTCCCATTCGTGCTCGTTTGGGACACGGCGACCGCACCCAATGGTACACACCTGCTGACTGCGGTTGCGAGAGATGCGGCAGGGAATTCCACGACATCAAAGACGGTTACTGTAACTCTTGTCAATCTCAGTTCGGACGTCACCCCTCCTACGGTTTCGATAACCGCGCCCGCCAATGGCGTCACGGTCTTTGGATTAACTACCGTAACTGCAGCCGCGGCGGATGATGTCGGCGTAGTGGGTGTGCAATTCAAGCTCGATGGTGCAATCATTGCCGGCGAAGTGCCCGCTGCCCCTTACTCGATTGTATGGAATACAACAAGCGCATCCAATGGCCAGCATATGCTCACTGCGGTCGCGCGCGATGCCGTCGGGCACGTCACGACATCGGCAGCGGTTACGATCATGATCAGCAATGTGGGGCCCACGACGACATTTAACATCCCGGCCAATGGCGGTATTTCATTTGTCACCGCGGCGGACATGATGAGTTCGTCCATTACCGTCTCTCACGCCCGAATTCAGCTGAATCCGTCCACCGCGCTTACTGCGGAGGACCCATCTTCCTTCGCCTTCGCCGACACGGGCGCCGTCGGTGCGGCATTGGCTGGTGTCGCGATCATCGGGCAGTCGCTTCCCGATGGTACGCTGATTTCGGAGACGGGAGTTCCCGCCGCTCCGGAGATCATGTCGGGCCGAACCTATGCCGAGATCAACACGAACGTGAATACCGGCGTCGCGATATCGAACTTGACAGGTCAAAACGCGACGATTGCGTTTTATTTCACGGATGCGTCGGGCAAGGACTTTGGTTTCGGCTCAATTCCTCTTCCGGCCTTTCACCAGATCGCGGGCTTTTTGAATCAATCAATGTTTGGTCAACCTTCCGGAATCCAGGGCAACTTCCAGGGAACATTCACGTTCAATTCGGACGTCCCAGTCGGTGTCATTGCTTTACGGATGGTCGTTAATGAACGTTCGGAATCGCTATTCACCGCGGTACCAGTGGCGCAGGTCGGCGTCTCGCCAAATGCGACTTTACTGCCCGAATTTGTTGACGGAGCGGGGTGGACCACCAGCATCCTGTTAACAAATGCTTCGGATTCTCTAGAGACTGGAAATATTCAATTCTTCGGGCAGGGTTCCGGGTCTACTCCCGCGCCCTTGTTGACCATGACGGTCAAGGGACAGACTGGAACAACGTTTAACTACTCGATTCCGGCGCACTCTTCGACGCGCTTTGATACGTCTGGAACTGGCGTGCTCCAAGTAGGTTCGGTTCGTGTAACAGCTGTCGCTCCTACTCCTTTCACTGCGGATGATGTTCCCTCGGCCGTCTCACTGTTCCAACTGCGAATGAACGGAATTACCGTGAGCCAGACCAGCGTTATCGGCGCGCCTGTCGGGCAAAATTTCCGCCTGTATATGGAAGCATCCGGGACAAACATGCAACCGGGTTCGATCCGGACCGGAGTGGCCCTCGTCAATACATCATCCAGCGCGATTAGTGTAACGTTTGGCCTGAATCGGCTCGATGGTACGGTTGCCGGACTACCGCTTCCGACAACGGTTAACGTGCCGCCAGGAGGGGAGATCTCGCAATTTCTGACCGACCTCTTTCCCACATTGCCACTTCCGTTCCAAGGAGTCGCGACCTTGACAGCGACTACTCCGGTGGCTGTTGCTGCTCTACGCGGAAGGTATAACCAGCGCGATGAATTCCTGATGACAACAACTCCCCCTCTCAATCAGGGGCTACCCAATCCGAGTTCCCTGGTCTTTCCGCACATTGTCAACGGCCAGGGTTATAGCACTCAAGTGCTTGTAATCGGGAGCTCGGGAAATGCGACCCTCTCGCTCGTCGGCCAGGACGGATCTTTGAGACAAGGGGCCAGCGTAAAGTAAAGTAGCACCAGACTCGATCGATCTAAGCTGAAGCCATCTCCGACGACCGTCGGAGATGGCCTGCATTTTCATCCAACATTTACCTGTCCTATGTCCTTTTTCTGACGCCGGACTTTACACTTTACACAATTTAACCGCCCGTCTGGATTGTATATTATTGAATATATTATATTTACGTGGCGGGTCGGTAATCTCTGATTTGGCGCTTGACCTGCTCTGCAAAGGATCAGCGTCGGGAAGTCGCTCGTTATGAAACAGATTTCGCGCGGAATTGAATTGGTCGCCCTTGGACAAGCCTCGCTTTTGAAGGCACAGAAGGTCCTTACAGGGTGTTCGGTTTGCAGCAGATCTGCATCGCGTTCGTTTGAGTCCGTGATTGCCGAGGCGCTAGGTAATGTTGTTTCCACCGAATATCTTTTATGTTTCCCGGTGGAATGTCCGGTGTGTTCGTCCGTGATCTCTGAAACAACCCTTGTCAGTATCGATTCTCAACGCAAACCCGCGATTGAAGAAACCGATGTCGTCTTCGTCGATGAACGTACTGTAAGCGAGGCTGAACGCTTTATTTCCGGTTGCGAAAACTGCCAGCCGGAGCGGGCCGAAATCAGTTTCGCTCATGTGCTGGATGCGATGACCTGTTGCGATCCGACTGTAACAGAGTATGTCATCTGCCGGCTGGCCAAGTGTGGCCGCTGCGAGGGTGCCGTTACGGAACAAACCCTCATTGTGACGGACTGAGCAGAATTTCACGAGCCGGAGCAATAGAAACTGTGGTGGCTCCGGCGCATGCTATCCTCGGCTTTCGCAGTGCGGTGACACTCTGAGCGCTGTGCAGCGAGAGGTACGGATGCCCCCCATTTTCGAGCTGAATCCCCTAACAGATCCCCGCTGGCGCGCACTTGTCGAGTCCCATGACCTGGCAACCGTCTTCCATACGCCGGAATGGCTCGAAGCACTGCATCGCACATATGGTTACAGGCCCTTTGTATTGACTACATGCCCGGACGGCCCGCTCCGTAACGGGATAGTTGTGTGCGAGGTAAATAGCTGGCTGACGGGATCGAAGTGGGTAGCGTTACCTTTTTCGGATCACTGCGACCCGCTTGCATCGGATCCAGCCGATCTGCCCGTCCTTCTTTCGGGAGTCGGCAGCAGTACGCATGGCCGCTTGAAATTCGCAGAGGTTCGGCCTGTTTCCATCGACTGGCCCGAGGTTTCCGGCTGGACACAGGAAGATCAATACTGTTTTCATGCAATCGACCTTCGCCCGGATCTCCAGGAACTGCATTCGCGCCTTCACAAGGATTCCATTCAAAGAAAGATCCGCCGCGCAGAACGTGAGCATATCGTTGTGGATCAAGGGCGGTCGGAACTCCTTCTCAAGCAATTTTATGAATTGATGATGCTGACGCGGCGCCGGCACGGAGTCCCTCCCCAACCGCTTTCGTGGTTTCGTAATCTCATATCCTGTCTGGGAAGCAAACTGACAATCTACGTGGCTAGTTCAGGCGGCCGGCCGGTCGCGAGCATTTTAACGCTGCGGCACGGGAGAACGCTGGTTTACAAGTATGGGTGTTCGGACGAGCGGTATCACAATATGGGAGGGACGCCGCGTCTATTCTGGCAGGCCATTCAAGACGCCAAGTTGGATGGATTATCAGAGCTCGATCTTGGGCGGTCGGATGAGGACAACGAAGGCTTAATCCGTTTTAAAGATCACCTCGGTGGGACGAAACGCATCATCAAGTACTACCGTTTTTCGGATAAGCCGGGTACTCCTTCCCGGGGCGGGAGCATCCTGAAGTCGACGCTGGCTCAAACGGTCCTCGCCCACCTTCCCGATCCTCTGTTTCGGCTTGCGGGTGCCATGTTGTATCGTCATGCTGGATAAACGATTGCGCGGATAGCGTTTCACCTCGTGGCAGGGCTCGGGACGGTATTTTCCGTTTGACAGAAACTCCAAGAGAGTCCGAAATAGAGATTCCTACGGTTCCGTTCCAGGGAGCCGACGGGCGGTAGCACACTTCGCCAGCCTTCGACCGATTGCATCCCACTAAAAACTGAAACAAGCAGCCCTTACATGACATCTTACAAATTGACCCATTTACAACGGCTTGAAGCAGAAAGCATCCATATCATGCGGGAGGTCGTTGCCGAGAGTGATAACCCCGTCATGATGTATTCCATCGGCAAGGACAGCAGTGTGATGCTCCACCTGGCTAGAAAAGCTTTCTATCCCGCGTCTCCGCCATTTCCCTTGCTGCACATCGATACGACCTGGAAGTTTCGGGAAATGTATGAATTCCGGGACAACATCACGAAAGCCTCAGGTATGAATCTCCTCGTCCACACCAATCACGAAGCACTTCGTCAGGGTGTGGGTCCGTTCACGCACGGATCGCGGATCTATACGGATATCATGAAGACCGAGGCTCTGAAACAGGCACTGAACCTGTACAGTTTCGACGCGGCATTTGGCGGCGCTCGACGGGATGAAGAGAAGAGTCGCGCGAAGGAGCGGGTTTTTTCATTCCGCTCGGCTCAACATCGATGGGACCCGAAGCAGCAGCGTCCGGAGCTCTGGTCTTTGTATAACGCGCGCAAGCATAAGGGCGAGAGTATCCGGGTGTTCCCGTTGTCCAACTGGACTGAACTTGACGTGTGGGAATACATCTACCTGGAGAACATACCCGTGGTGCCGCTGTATTTCGCTGCGGACCGGCCCGTAGTTGATCGCGATGGTTCATTGATTATGATCGACGATTCCCGATTCCCGTTGCGGGATGGCGAAAAACCGGTCCTCAAGAAAGTCCGTTTTCGCACACTGGGTTGTTATCCACTCACGGCGGCGGTCGAGAGTGAGGCTGCTACTGTTTCTGACATCGTTCGGGAAATGTTGCTGGAAACGCGTTCGGAACGGCAGGGTCGTTTGATTGACCACGATGCCGCGGCGTCGATGGAACAGAAAAAGAAGGAAGGATACTTCTAATGATGCGCAAACCGAGGCTGATCACGGGCAATGTCGATTCCGAACTGAAGTTCGAACGAAGTAAAAGCCTGCTGCGATTCATCACCTGCGGTTCCGTTGATGACGGCAAATCTACGTTGATCGGACGCCTCCTGTATGAATCGAAAATGATTTTCGAGGATCAACTGGCCGCGCTCGAGGTTGACTCGAAGAAGGCTGGTACTCGCGGCGAGGAATTGGATTTTGCCCTCCTGGTCGATGGTCTGGCGGCGGAACGCGAACAGGGCATCACGATCGATGTTGCCTACCGATTCTTCGCGACGGACAAACGCAAATTCATCGTGGCGGATACGCCAGGTCACGAGCAGTATACGCGCAACATGGTGACCGGCGCGTCCACTGCCGACCTTGCAGTGGTGTTGATCGATGCTCGTAAGGGCGTATTGACTCAAACACGCCGGCACAGTTATCTGGTGTCGACACTCGGAATTCGTCACATCGTCCTGGCTGTAAATAAGATGGATCTCGTCGGGTTCAGCCAGAAAACCTTCGACGACATCGAGGCTACCTATCGGAACTTCGCGGCGCAAATCGGCCTCGAAAACATCCAGGCAATCCCAATCTCGGCGGTGTACGGAGACAACATCGTAGAGAGCAGTTCTCAAATGCCCTGGTATGGCGGTCCAACCTTGATGAGTTTCCTCGAAACCGTCGTGACCGAAGCCGAACCGTCGTCGGCATCCTTTCGGATGCCCGTTCAGTGGGTTAATCGGCCCAACCATGAGTTTCGAGGCTTTGCGGGGACTATCGTGAGCGGCGCGGTTCGCCCCGGTGACCGGATTCGGGTTTTGCCTTCGGGGCGGGAGTCGGAGGTCGAGCGGATCGTTTCGTGGGAAGGAGATCTCGACCTGGCGTTTGCGGGGCAGGCGATAACCGTGACCTTGTCGACTGAAATCGACATCAGCCGCGGAGATATATTGACGTCACCTTCGGACCGCTCACAAGTGGCGGATCAGTTTCAGGCGACGATCGTGTGGATGGCCGACGAGCCCATGCTGCCCGGCCGAACCTATGTGATGAAAGTAGGTACGAGGACCACCCTGGCAACGGTAGGTTTCCTGAAATATCGCATCAATGTAAATTCGCTGGAGCACACAGCAGCAGAACGACTCGAATTGAACGATATCGGTGTCGTCGAGATACAACTCGATAGCGCCATCCCCTTTCTGCCGTACAAAGAGAGTCGTGAACTCGGCGGATTCATTTTGATCGACCGGCTGTCGCACAACACCATTGCTGCCGGACTCTTGAATTTTTCACTACGCCGCGCGGAGAACATTCACTGGCAAGCCTTGGATATCAACAAGAGTGTTCGCGCTCAGCAAAAAGAACAACAACCGTGTCTTGTCTGGTTCACGGGGTTGTCGGGCGCGGGAAAATCGACGGTCGCGAATCTGGTTGAGAAACGGTTGGTGTCGATGGGGCGGCATACCTATATGCTGGACGGTGACAACGTTCGTCACGGCCTCAATAAGGACCTGGGTTTCACGCAACAGGATCGCGTCGAAAACATACGGCGTGTCGGCGAGGTCGCAAAGCTCCTCGTAGACGCCGGTCTCATTGTTCTCGCCTCTTTCATTTCTCCTTTCGAGGCCGAACGACAGATGGTCCGGGATCTGCTTCAAGCGGATGAATTTCTGGAAGTGTTTGTCGACACGCCCCTGCACATCGCTGAACAGCGGGACCCGAAAGGCCTTTATAAGAAAGCGCGGCGCGGCGAGCTGAAGAATTTTACCGGCATCGATTCGCCTTATGAGCCGCCTGAAAAGCCGGACATCCGAATCGATACAGAACTGATGACCGCTGAACAGGCGGCCGAGGCCGTCATCCAGCAGATGTTGAGCCGAGGAATTTTGAGAGCCGACGATCTCTTCCGGCAGTTGGCTGTTCATTAAACAAGGGGGCGCACACCTGAATTCCGGAATTCAATTCGGGAATTCAGGTGTGCGCCCCCTTAGCTAGTAGTAAAGTATCTCGCAACTGTTTCCCGGCCCGAGCAGATATCCCACGAATTCTCCCACCGACCAGCTTCCGAAGAGCAGAAACTGAAGCGGCAGCGTCGTAATGAACTTGCTCCGGTAACGGCGCTTCATCCAATACTTGCTGCCCCAGCGCCAGAGGAAAAGGAACGGCAAGGCGGGAAACGTGATCGCGTGAACGAAACGCCCCGCGAAGCCAAGACTCGCCCCTCTCATTCCCGCGAAACACCTTCCGTGGTGATAGCGCGTCCGGAAAAAGTCGCCGATCGGGATCGGTTTCTTCAGGCGGACCAGGACGTTGGGTTCCAGCCACAGCGGGTGCCCGGCGGCTTCGAGCTCTTTGTTGACGAACGTCTTCCAGTACACGTCATGTTTCGGTTTGCCGCCGTTGAATAATGCCGCCCTCTTATACGAGATATTGCTTCCGGGCAGGATATCCCGCTCGCTCGCCGGCTGAGGCGGCATGAACATGCCGTACTCATTGATATAAACCGCCCAATTCAGTAGATCCTGCTTCGCAGCGTCATAAAGCTCGACCCCGCCTCCGATCGCCAGATTGGGCCGCTCGCGATGGGCTCGAAGCACTTCCGAAACCCAGTTATCCGCCACAATCGAAAACGCGTCGAGGATCGCGATGACGCTGCCCCGCGAAAGCGCGATGGCTTTGCTCCGCAAAACCGGAAGCGTCAGCGGATCCGAAAAATGCAGCAGCCGGATGTCGGGAAACCGCCGGCGCACGGTTTCGTCGGTACCGTCGTCTGAACTGTCCGCGACGATGATTTCAGTCGGTGTTGCCTGAGCTTGTGGATACAGCGCATCCAGGCATTCCAGGATTTGTGGAGCATTCCGCCCGGCAATGATGACGGACAAAGCGACGTCCGTCCCGCCAGCCTCAACCTTCATTTCCACCGCCTTGCACTAGACCCCGCCCGAAACAAATAACCGCAGAATTCCCCAAAACCCCAGGCGCTCATCAGCATAACGAGGTACGGCAATGCCGTTATCAGATGCGCGACGTGTCTCTTTTTTCGGACTGTCCGCATCGTGACCCGCGCCGGAAGCAGCACGGGCAGCGCCAGCGCGGTAATGGCCCGATAAATCCGTTCTTCCGCGGCCGCTGCCGAAGTTCGCTGGGCCGCGAAGAGCCGGCCATGGTGATAGTTTTCGACGATTGCACTCTTCAAGGAATAGTTTTTCCGATGATAAACAATCACCGACGGGGCCAGGAATAGTTCATAACCTCGCCGCTGCAATTCCTGGTTGGTGAATACCTCGAAGAACCCATCGCGGTAGACCTCTTTGACCTCCTCGAGGGCGGGCCGCTTGTAAGACACATTGAAACCGGTGAGCGCCGGCGCAACGTGAGGAATTTCGGGCAGCATATATGCGCCGTAGTCGAATAGATAGATCGCCCAGTCGAGCGGACTCTGCCCGTCGGAATTCTCGACGGCTCCGCCAATGGCGGAATAAGAACTTTCATGAGCCTTAAGGAGTTCGCTCGCCCAGGTCGGATGTGCCGTGCAGTGGTCTTCAAGAAGGGCGATGACGTCTCCGGACGCCTTCTGGATACCACGAGTTCGCAGTTCCGGCACAGTCGCGTCTGGAAAGTATTGAAAGTTGAGGGAGATGAGGGGCGATTTTAGAGCCTGAAGGTCGGCGACGGGGAAATTACAGGCGACGATAACCTGGCTCTCTGAACTTAACTGCGGTAGCAGGGAATTCAGGCACTGCTTCAATAAAGCCGGACTATTCCATGCCGCGATAACGACCGAAAGGGTCACAGTGCTCGCGCGGGAGATTGAAATCTCGCGCCGGAGATTGGAATCTCGCGCCGGAGATTGGAATCTCGCGCCGGAGATTGGAATCTCGCGCCGGAGATTGGAATCTCGCGCCGGAGATTGGAATCTCGCGCCGGAGATTGGAATCTCGCGCCGGAG
>JADMIO011406779.1_pt1 | contig 42262 bp, 42 predicted proteins | sample 8958161 | NCBI WGS metagenome assembly JADMIO01 (sample SAMN16585339, study PRJNA669376) | soil metagenome | isolation source: Crop rotation soil | place: USA: Cullars Rotation, Alabama | collected 2011 | reverse complement strand
CGCGACAACTTGTCCACGTGGAATTCTAAGCTTAGGATCCCAATGTGCTGGAAAGTTCGCGACTGCGTCGTCGGGCGAATCGCACACGACGACGCGGTAGTCGAGCTCGTAGCGCTGCAGCTCGCGCGCGAGATGTGTGCGCGCCTCGACCTCGTCGTCGACGGCCAGGATGACGGCACGCGTGTCGGACGGCACGTCAGTCGGCGAAGTGCGGTTCCGGCAGGCGGCCGTCGCCGATCTCGTCGGCGCGCCGGTGCAGCATCTCACGGACGTCGTCGAGGTTGTGGCTGATGACGAAGCGCCCTTCCTTGACTCCTTGCACGCAGAACTGGCCGAGCTCGTAGGTGTCCATGAGCTTCACGTCTCGCCCTTGGGCCTCGAGGAACCGCTTGAAGTCGTCGAACGTCGTCGCCGGCGCGGGCGGCCGCGGCTTCACCCGTTCGAGCTCGGGCGGACGGTTGCGCCCGGCGGTCCACAGTCCGGTGTCGAGGAGGCCGCCCGAGGGATAGAAGATCGCGGCCGACACGAGGTCGCCCTCGGCAGCGAGCTGGTGCGCGAGCGCCTCGGTGAAGCACGACACCGCGGCTTTGCTCGACGCGTACACGGACGCGAACGGCACGGGCGCGAACCCGCCGTCGCCGGACGACGTGTTCACCACGATCCCCGGCTCGCCGCTCGCGAGCATGCGCGGCACGAACGCGAGCGCGCCCCACACGACGCCGAAGACGTTGACGCCGAAGCACCACCGCCAGTCGTTCGCTTCTTGCTCCCATGGCTTCCCGCCGCCGCCCGAGGTGACGCCGGCGTTGTTGAAGAGGAGATGACACGCGCCGTAGGTGTCGTAGACGTGGTCGGCGAGCGCTTCGAGCGCGTCGGCGTCGGAGACGTCGACGACCCGCCCTTCGACGCGCCCGTACTCCGAGAGCTCCGCCACCGTGCCGTCGAGGACGGCCTGCTCGATGTCGACGATCACCAGCTGCGCGCCTTCGTCGAGGAGGGCCCGGCTCAGGCCCTTGCCGACGCCGCTGGCGCCGCCGGTGACGACGGCGACCCGGTCCGTGAGGTCGGTGAAGTCCGGCATGGGCGCCGACGCTAGAGGAGCGAGCCGTGTGCCGACGAGAGCGAGCGACGGGCACGGGGGGCGCGACAAGATGAGGGCATGAGCAGCGGGCGCCGGAGGCGCTGGAAGCGGATGCGATGAGGTTCAGCTTCAACACCTTCAACCACTCGGTCTTCCTGGGCCTGGAGCCGACCCTCCTCGAGCAGATCGCGGCCGCCGGCGCCGCGGGGTACGACCACATCGGTGTCGACGTGCCCTCGGTGCTCGCCCACACGGCGGCCGGAGTGCCGCCCGCGGCGCTCGTCGACGCGATGGCCGACGCGAGCATCACGCCGTACGAGTTGAACTTCTGGGCCGTGCTCCCCGATCTCGACGCGTCCCGGGCCGGCCTCGAGACGGCGCTCGAGGTGTTCGACGCCCTCGACGCGGTGTGGCTCCAGTCCGTCGTGATGGGCCCACTGGACGACGGGATGGTCGCGCTCGTGCGCGACGCCGTCGGCGCGCTCTCCGACCGCGGCGCGCGCCTCGCCGTCGAGTACCTCCCGACCTATCCGGTGTGTTCGATCGCCGACGTCCGTGAGCTCAGCCGGCGCGTCGGCGCGCCGGGCGTCGGCGTGTGCGTGGATGCTCACCACTTCTTTCGCGGTCCCGACACGTTCGACGACTTCGACGCCCTCCCCGACGGCGACCTGGCGTTCCTCCAGTTCTGCGACGCTCTGCCGCTCGGCGACGACGGCGACATCGGCGACGCGATGGTCAACGGCCGGGCGATGCCGGGAGACGGAGAGTTCCCCGTCGACGAGTTCTGCGAGCACGCCGTGGCGCGGGGGTACAACGGTGTCGTGAGCGTCGAGATCCTGTCGTCGGCCTGGCGGTCCCGCCCGCTCGACGAGTTCGTGCGCACGTCGTTGGAGACGACGCGAGCCTGTTTCGACCGCGCCGGAAAGGAACCGCTCGATGGGTGAGCTCAGCGCGATGCAGGCGTTCGGCAACGAGCTCATCCCTCGTGAGCGGTTCACGTCGGCCGAGTTCGTGGCCCTCGAGTACGAGCGCCTGTGGCCGCGCGTGTGGCAGGTCGCATGCCGGCTGGAGGAGATCCCGGGTCCCGGCGACTTCGTGGAGTACTCGATCGGTGACCACTCCGCGTTCGTGACCCGGACCGCCACGGGTGGGGTGCGGGCGTTCCACAACACCTGCATCCACCGTGGCACGCGCCTCGCCGACGGCTGCGGCTCGTTCCGCGGCGAGATCCGTTGCCCGTTCCACGGTTGGCGGTGGGACCTCGACGGCACCAACACGTACGTGCAGGACCCGCACGAGTTCCCGCCCGCCACTCCCGACGAGCTGCGCCTCCGCGAGGTGCAGGTCGGCGAGTACGGCGGCTTCGTGTTCGTGAACTTCGACGCCGACGCGCCGCCCCTGCGCGCGTATCTCGAGGACATCCCCGACTGGTTCGATCCGTACCGACCGGAACGCATGGTGTTCACGTCGATGAAGACCACGATCGTCGATGCGAACTGGAAGGTCGTCGTCGACGCGTTCAACGAGGGCTATCACATCCCGGCGGTGCATCCCGAGATCCTGAAATGGAAGGACGACGCCGCGCTCGAGTACACGCCGCTGCACACGCACACCCGCTACGGCGGTGGTGGCTGGCCCATGCCGAGTCCGCGGCTGGGCATCCCGAGCGAGGAGGTCGACGAGCAGGAGATCCTCCTCGCCAAGGTCGACGATCTCATCGACAACCTCCCCGGCTACATCGGCCCGAGCGAAGCCGAGGCGCTGCGCGCGCAAGCGCGCGAGCTGCCCGACGCCACGAGCGCGGGCGAGTACTACCTCAACCGCCGGCGGAGCGGCGCCGTCGCGCGCGGCCTCGACTGGTCGCACCTGTCCGACGAGCAGGTCTTGGGCGGCGACGATCTCCTCGTGTTCCCCAACTTCATCGGCCCGGTCGTCGCCGGCGCGTTCTTCGGGTACCGCGTTCGTCCCAACGGGATGGACCCCGACACGTGCATCTTCGAGCTGTGGACGCTCGAGGAACAGCCCGACGGCGCAGCGCCGAAGCCGCTGCCGGTGCGCGAGGTGTACCCCGACTGGCGCGCGCACGAGTGGGGTCTCATCGTCGACCAGGACTTCCAGAACTTCCGCGGGATCCAACGGGGCCTGCGCACCCCGGGTGGTCCGGGCCTGCGGTGGAACCGGCGCCAGGAGTCCTGCGTGCGCCGGTTCCACGAAGTGCTCGACCGCTATCTCTTCGGCGCCCCCACGTGAGGTCGTGACGGTCACGGTCCGCGTCGAGCCGTCGGGCATCGTGCTCGACGTCGTCGACGGCGAGACGGTGATGGCGGCGGCGCGACGCGCCGGCTACCGGTGGCCGACGATCTGTGGAGGCCTCGCCGACTGCGGCGCGTGCGCCCTCGAAGTCGTCGAGGGCGCGGCAACGCTGCCCGCACCGACGACGATCGAAGGGACGCGTCTCAACGTGCTCGTCGAGCGCCGGCGGCATCCCGACCGTACGTTCCGGCTCGCGTGCCAGCTCGTGCCGTCCGCCGACCTCGTGGTCCGCAAGACCGGCGTCGTCCGCGACGGCTGACGATCCGCGTCGCGACCGGCGCGCCTTGCCATGATCGAGCGGTGGCGGTTGGGGAAGCGTCGGGACGCGCGGCACTGACCGACGAGCAACGGCTCGCGCGTTGGGAGCGCCGGTCGCGACCGGCGATCATCGCTGCCGCGGTCATCCCGCTCATCGGCGTGACCACCGGTCCGAACACCAGCACCGTCGGAGTGATCATCGAGGTCGTCAGCTGGCTGGTGTTCCTCGCCGATCTCGTGGTGCACATGCGGTTGCGCCCGCACTACCTGCGGACCGGCGTCGGCCGATTCGACCTCAGCGTCGTCGTGCTCACGTCGCCGTGGTATCTCCTCGTCGGAGACGGCGGGCAGTTCGTCGCGCTGCTGCGGCTCGCGCGTCTGGCGCGTGTCGCAATGATCGGGTTCCAGGCACCACTGATCAAGCGCCTGCTCGACCGGCTCGGCAAGCCGTTCCTCTACGTCACGATCATCTTGTTCCTGAGCGCGGCGATCGTCGAGCGCGCCGAGCACCACGAGCACGGCTTCAAGACCTTCGGCGACTCGCTGTGGTGGGGGATCGTGACCATGACCACGGTCGGGTACGGCGACCTCGTACCGGAGACGCGGGTCGGTCGGATCACCGCAGTGTTCGTGATGCTCACGGGTGTCGCGCTGCTCGGGACCGTGGCTGCGTCGCTGGCGTCGTTGTTCCGCGCCGAGGACGTCGCGGGCAACCAAACCGCCGACCGCGCGGGCGAGCGCGCGGGCGACGGCGGCGCGACGCCGCAAGCCGGAGACGTGGCGCAGGTGCTCGACGAACTACGGTCCCTGCGCGCCGAAGTGGCTGCGCTGCGCGACGCACTCCAGCAACGTGACGCCGCCGACTGAGAGGACCGGAGTCCGGATGCTCATCTTGTTCATCATCGTGTGGGGCCTCGCGATCGGCTGGATCGCGCAGTTCATCGTGTTCGGTGCCGGTCGCCCGACCGCGCTCGCACTCTTCGCCGGCCTCGCGGGATCCTTCGTCGGCGGACTGCTCGTCAGCCTGCTGTCGGGCGACGGGCTCGACTTGAAGGCATCCGGGATCATCGGTTCGATCGTCGGCGCGGTGATCATCCTCTTCGTCGTGAAGCTCGTGCGCGACCGCGCTACGAAGTCGTAGCGGGCGCAGCCTCCAGCTCGCCGCGAGACCACGGCTCCTCGCGTACGGCGAAGAGATGGGCGAGCTGCGGCTCGACGATGTGATCCGGCACTTCGGCGTCGAACCACGCGTCGACGGTCGTCCAGTGGAACGGGTTCGTCATGTACTCGCCGGTGAGCCCGTCGAGCGACGCGTACTCCTGCTCCCACGCGTGGGTCCATCGCTCGCGGTCGTCGCCGGTGGCCACGACGCGTGAGAGCCGCCAGCTGCGAATGGTCGTGATGTGCTCCGGCATCGCCGCGAGATCGGCTTCGAACCGCTCCACGATCGTCGTGGGGGTGTCGGGTCGCACTCGCAGGAGCAGCGTGCGCTTCACCACCGGGGGAAGGGTCTCGACGTAGCCGCTCGCGATTGGCAGCAGCGTCACCGTTGTCTCGACGTCGGCCGACCCGCGAAGCGCGGCGAACACGGCCGGATGGCCGATCAGCTCGCGTGCGGAGCGGTCCGTGACGCATTCCCACGTGATCGCGCCGGTGCCGAGCCCGGCGGGCGCGACGACGCCGGGGAGGTGGACCTCGGCGCGACTGGCCTCGATGCGTGCCAGCTGGTCCTCGCGCAGCGCGCGCAACCGAGTGCACAGCGCGTCGACATCCCCATCGCGCGGGCGCACCACCGCCAGCATCGTCGTCACCATTCGAGTGCCTGCATCACGTGGCGCTCACGGCCGACCGCGATCGCGTCCGTCTCGCGCCACCACTCGGCCGCCTCGTGCGACGTCGCGCGGGTGGCGAAGAACTCACGCGGTCCCGGCAGCGACCACAGCAGCACGACCTCGACCGCGTGCGGGTCCTCGGCGCGCGTCTGCCACATTCCGGTCAGCGTGAGTCCTCGCGCTTCGGCCGCGGGCCGGTACTCCCGGTGCATCCGCTCGATCCACGGCCCGGCATCGCGACGGGGCAACGTCACGCGATCGAGAACACCGACCTCGGGAGCACCTGCTTCCAGCGTCATGCCACCGACGCTATCGACCCCTCGGGATCGTGTGCGGGGGTCTGAACCCTCACAGGTACACTCCCTCTCCCCATATGGCCACCCTCACGACGTCCGTCGAACCGCTGGAAGGCAACAAGGTCCGCCTCAGCGTCACCGTCCCGTCGGACGAGTTCGAGAAGGCCATCGACGCCGCGTTCCGCAAGCTCGCGCGTGAGGTGAAGATCCCGGGGTTCCGCCCCGGCAAGGCGCCGCGCGCGCTGCTGGAAGCGCGCTTCGGCGCCGACGTCGCGCGCGAGCAAGCACTCCGTGACTCGTTGCCCGAGTACTACGCGCAGGCTGTGGTGTCGGAATCGATCGACGTCATCGCCGCGCCGGAGATCGACATCACGGCCGGCGAGGAGAGCGGCGACGTCGCGTTCGACGCCGTGGTGGAGGTCCGCCCGGTCGTCACGCTCGAAGGGTACGACGGGCTGCGCGTCGAGGTGCCGAGCCCCGAGGTCCGAGACGTTGCCGTCGACCAGCAGGTCGACGCGCTCCGCGACCGCTTCGCCGACCTCGAGGACTCGAGCCAGCCGCTCATCGACGGCAACTTCGCCTCGATCGACATCAAGACGTCGGTCCATGACGAGGTGATCGACTCGCTCAGTGCCACCGACTTCCTCTACGAGGTCGGGTCCGGGATGCTCGTCGACGAGCTCGATGTCGAGCTCCGCGGCTCGAGCCCCGGGGCCATCCTCAAGTTCAACGCCACGCTGCCCGAACGGTTCGGCGACCGCGCCGGCGAGGAAGTCACGTTCCAGGTGCTGGTCAAGGAGGCCAAGCGCAAGGTCCTGCCCGAGCCGACCGACGAGTGGGTCTCCGAGGTCTCCGAGTTCGACACCATCGACGCGCTGCGCACGGACGTCCGAGACCGCCTGGGACTCGTCGGCAAGGTGCAAGCGCAGATGCTCGTGCGTGACAAGGTGCTCGACGCCGCCGCTGCGCTCGTCGACATCGAGATCCCCGAACCGCTGGTCGCCGACGAGATGGAGCGGCGCCTGCACGACCTCGTGCACCGGCTCGAGGCGCAGGGCCTGACCATCCCGCAATATCTCCAGGCCACCGGCCAGGAACAGCAGGAATTCCTCGACACGTTGCGCGCGTCGTCGGCCGATGCGGTGCGCGCCGACCTCGCGCTGCGCGCGGTGGTGGCACAAGAAGCCATCGAGGCGAGCGACGACGACGTGAACCAGGAGATCGAGCGGCTCGCCGAGCGACTCGAGGCCAAGCCCGATCGCGTGCGCAAGGACCTCGAACGGCGCGGCGCGATCGAGGCACTACGCTCGGATCTCGCCCGCGGCAAGGCGTTGCGCTTCCTCGTCGACCACGCGGAAGTCGTCGACGAAGACGGGAACCCGGTCGATCTCACCTTGCCCGAGCCCACCGAAGCCGAGACGAACGAAGAGCACGAAGAGAACGAGGAGCCGTCGGAGTGAGCGAGCCCATCCGCAACTATCTGGTCCCCACCGTCATCGAGCAGACCAACCGCGGTGAGCGCGCGTTCGACATCTACTCGCGACTGCTTAAGGAACGCATCATCTTCCTCGGCACGCCGATCGACGACACGGTCGCCAACTTGATGATGGCGCAGCTCCTCCACCTCGAGAGCGAAGACCCGGACAAGGACATCTCGATCTACATCAACTCGCCCGGTGGTGAGATCACGGGTCTGTTCGCGATCTACGACACGATGCACTACATCAAGCCCGACATCTCCACCATCTGCATCGGGCAGGCGGCGTCGGCGGCGGCGGTGCTGCTCGGTGCGGGGACGCCCGGCAAGCGGTTCGCACTGCCGCACGCGCGGATCCTGATCCACCAGCCGCACGGTGGCGCATCCGGCCAGGCCGTCGACATCGAGATCCAGGCGAAGGAGATCGTCCGGATGCGCGAGCTCCTCGACAACATCCTGGCGCACCACACCGGCCAGACCGTCGAGAAGATCGCTGCCGACACCGACCGCGACTTCATCATGAGCGCGGCCGAGGCGAAGGCCTACGGCATCGTCGACGACATCCTGACCAACCGCGAGCTGTCCTCGGTGGCTGCGGCGGCCGGGGTGAGCTGAGCCGGCGCTCAGGCGAGACGGTACGAAGGGGGGATCGACGGCGTGGCCAAGTTCGGTGACGGAGGTGACCTGCTGAAGTGCTCCTTCTGCGGGAAGAGCCAGAAGCAGGTCAAGAAGCTGATCGCCGGTCCCGGCGTCTACATCTGTGACGAGTGCATCGATCTCTGCAACGAGATAATCGAGGAAGAGCTCTCGCAGACGTCCGAGGTCCGTTTCGACGAGCTCCCCAAGCCCCGCGAGATCTACGACTACCTGAACGACTACGTCATCGGTCAGGAGCACGCGAAGAAGATCCTCTCCGTCGCGGTCTACAACCACTACAAGCGCGTCCAGGCCGGTGCCTACGGCGACCCCGACGTCGAGCTCGCGAAGTCGAACATCCTCTTGATCGGCCCGACGGGATGCGGCAAGACGCTGCTCGCGCAGACGTTGGCGCGCCTGCTGAAGGTGCCGTTCGCGATTGCCGATGCCACCGCGCTCACCGAAGCCGGCTACGTCGGTGAGGACGTCGAGAACATCTTGCTCAAGCTGATCCAGGCCGCCGACTACGACGTGAAGAAGGCCGAGACCGGGATCATCTACATCGACGAGATCGACAAGATCGCGCGCAAGGCCGAGAACCCGTCGATCACCCGCGACGTCTCGGGCGAGGGTGTGCAGCAGGCGCTGTTGAAGATCCTGGAGGGCACCACGGCGTCGGTGCCGCCGCAGGGGGGCCGCAAGCACCCCCACCAGGAGTTCATCCAGATCGACACCACGAACATCCTCTTCATCTGCGGCGGTGCGTTCGCCGGACTCGACTCCATCATCGAGAGCCGCGTCGGCAACCGCGGCATCGGCTTCGGCGCCGACATCCGCCGCGCCGAGGACAAGGACCTCGGCCGGCTCCTCAGCGACGTCCTCCCCGAGGACCTGCTGAAGTTCGGGCTCATCCCCGAGTTCGTCGGCCGCCTGCCCGTGGTCGGCGCGGTCCACAACCTCGACCACGACGCGCTCATGCGGATCCTCGTGCAGCCGAAGAACGCGCTGCTGCGTCAGTACCAGAAGTTCTTCCAGTTCGACGACGTCGACCTCGTCCTCACCGACGATGCGCTCGAGGCGGTCGCCGACGAAGCGTTGAAGCGTGGGACGGGCGCCCGCGGGCTGCGGGCGATCCTCGAGGAAGTGCTCCTCGACGTCATGTACGACCTCCCCAGCCGCACCGACGTCGTGCGGTGCGTGGTCGACCGCAGCGTCGTGCTCGAGAAGATGCACCCGACGCTCGTCACTGTGGAGAGCGACCGCCGAACCGCTTGAGGCGGTCGCGCCAGCTGGGCGTGCCGTCGTGGAGCGTGAGAGCGCGATAGCCGGCCGATTCGGGGCTCAGCGCGCGCAGGCCGCCGTCGACGTCGATCATCGCGCCGGTCATCCATGCCGCGGCGTCGGACACCAGGAAGATCACCGCGTCGGCGACGTCCTCGGGACGACCGTGGCGGCCGAGCGGATACGCGGCGAGCGCGGCCGGCGGGCGCGCCTCGTGGTCGTCGGCCGGAACGTAGCCGGGATGCACGCCGTTCACCCGGATGCCGTTCGGTCCGAGCTCGACGGCGAGGCCGCGCACGAGCGCGTCGACGGCACCCTTCGACGCGGCGTAGGCAACGCACAACGGGTGCGTTGCTTCGGCGTGGATCGACGAGAGCAGTACGACGGCCGCGTGGTCCGACGCGTCGAGGTGGCGGAGCGCCGCTTGCACGAGGAACGCGCCGGCCCGCACGTTGAGCGCCTGGATCTCGTCCCACCGTTCGGTAGTGAACGTCGCGAGCTCGCCGCGACCCTCGTCGGCGGCGCTGTGCACGATGATGTCGAGCCCGCCGAACTGGGTTGCCGCATCGTGCACGATCGTCGCGGGAACCGACGGGTCGCGCAGGTCGGCGATCGTGGACGCGACGCGATCGGTGCCGTGCCGCGCGGCGATGTCATCGACGGTCCGGCGCAGGCCGTCGGCCTCGCGATCCGTGACGAGGACCTGCGCACCGGCGTCCGCGAGCGCGATCGCCGTGGCCCTCCCGATGTTGCGCGCCGCACCGGTGACCAACGCGACGCGCGAGCCGAGACCGCTGATTCCCGAAAGCCCGCCCACGGACCCAAACTACGCTGGACTCGCCCAGGAGATTGGGCGACGAGCGGAGATGACGTGACGAGCGTTCCGGAGAAGCCGGGGCTGGAGGGCCTCGAGAGCAAGTGGTCGGCGGTCTGGGACCGTGACGGCACCTACCGGTTCGACCGGTCCGTCGCGCGCGAGGGCGTGTACTCCATCGACACGCCGCCGCCGACGGTCTCCGGTTCGCTGCACGTCGGGCATGTGTTCAGCTACACGCACACCGACACGGTCGCCCGGTACCGGCGCATGCGGGGCCTCGAGGTGTTCTACCCGATGGGCTGGGACGACAACGGGCTCCCCACGGAGCGGCGGGTCCAGAACTACTTCGGCGTACGTTGCGATCCCTCGCTCCCATACGCACCGGACTTCCTGGCGCCCGCCGATCCGCCCAAGCCCCCGATCGCGATCTCTCGACGGAACTTCGTGGAGCTCTGCGACGCGCTCGTGGCCGAGGACGAGCAGAAGTTCGAAGAGCTGTGGCGTCATCTCGGGCTCTCCGTCGACTGGTCGATGACGTACACCACCGTCGGCAAGGACGCGCAGCGGGTGTCGCAGCGCGCCTTCCTCCGTTGTCTCGCACGCGGCGAGGCGTACCAGGCCGAGGCGCCCACGCTGTGGGACGTCGACTTCCGTACGGCCGTTGCGCAGGCCGAGCTCGAGGACCGCGAGCTCGCCGGCGCGTACCACACGGTGAAGTTCCGCCTCGCCGATCCGGGCGTGGACGGCGAGGGCGACGTCATCATCGAGACCACGCGGCCCGAGCTGATCCCGGCGTGCGTTGCGCTCGTCGCCCATCCCGACGACGAGCGCTATCAGCCGTTGTTCGACGCCGAAGTGCTCACGCCGCTGTTCGGCGTGCGTGTCCCGGTGCGGGCTCACCACCTCGCCGATCCCGAGAAGGGGAGCGGGATCGCGATGATCTGCACGTTCGGCGATCTCACCGACGTCGTGTGGTGGCGCGAGCTCGATCTTCCCGCCCGGCCCGTGGTGGGATGGGACGGACGGCTGCACGGGCACGCGCCGATCGCGTTCGAGACGCACCGGGCGAACGAGCACTGGGACGAGCTGGCGGGGAAGACCGTCAAGCAAGCGCGCGAGCGGATCGTCGAGCTATTGCGTGACGACGGCGCGCTCGTCGGCGACCCGCGTCCGATCACGCACGCCGTGAAGTTCTACGAGAAGGGCGATCGTCCGCTCGAGATCGTCACGACGCGCCAGTGGTACATCCGCAACGGTGGCCGCGATGCCGAGCTGCGCGACGCGTTGCTCGCGCGCGGCCGCGAGCTCCAGTGGTCCCCGCAGTACATGCGCGCTCGGTACGAGAGCTGGGTCGAGGGACTCAACGGCGACTGGCTCATCAGCCGCCAGCGGTTCTTCGGCGTGCCGTTCCCCGTGTGGTATCCGCTCGACGAGAACGGCGACCCCGACTACGACCGCCCGCTCGTGCCCGACGAGGCGTCGCTGCCGGTGGATCCGCAGTCCGAACCGCCGCCGGGCTACACGGAGGAGCACCGGGGCAAGCCCGACGGGTTCGTCGCCGACCCCGACATCATGGACACGTGGGCCACGTCGTCGCTCACGCCGCAGATCGCGTGCCGGTGGGAGACCGACTCCGACCTCTTCGAGCGCACGTACCCCATGGACCTCCGCCCGCAGGCCCACGAGATCATCCGCACGTGGTTGTTCTCGAGCGTCGTGCGCGCGCATCTGGAGTTTGACGGCTTGCCGTGGACCCACGCCGCGATCTCGGGCTGGGTCCTCGACCCCGATCGTAAGAAGATGTCGAAATCCAAGGGCAACGTCGTCACGCCGATGGGCCTGCTCGAGCAGTACGGCTCGGACGCCGTGCGCTACTGGGCGGCGAGCGCGCGTCCGGGCACCGACACCGCCTTCGACGAAGGGCAGATGAAGGTCGGCCGCCGGCTCGCGATCAAGATCCTCAACGCGTCGAAGTTCGCGCTCGGCGTCATCGGTGACGACCCGTCGGCCGCGCTGACCGGCGCCGTGAGCGAGCCACTGGATCGCGCCATGCTCGCCGCGCTGGCGACGCTCGTGGCCGACGCCACCGACGCCTTCGACGCGTACGACTACGCACGCGCCCTCGAGCGCACCGAGCGCTTCTTCTGGGGATTCTGCGACGACTACGTCGAGCTCGTGAAGCAACGCGCGTACGGAGCGAGCGGTCACGAAGTGCACGGGCTCGGAACGCGTGGCGCCGCCCCCACGAGCGAGCGAAGCCATGAGGACGGAGCGAGCGGTCACGAAGTGCACGGGCTCGGCGAGAGTGGTGATGGTGGCGCCGAGTCGGCCCGCACCGCACTGGCGATCGCCCTGCACGCGCTCTTGAAGCTCTTCGCGCCGCACCTGCCGTTCGTCACCGAAGAGGTGTGGTCGTGGTGGCGCGAGGGCTCGATCCACCGCAGCCCGTGGCCCGATGCCGCGCCGATCGACCTCGCGGCCGCGGGCGTCGACTCCGACGTCGCGTACCGCGTCGCCGCCGACGTGCTCGCCGAGATCCGGAAGGCGAAGACGGTCGCGCAGCGCTCGTTGCGCACACCGGTGACGCGCGCGGCGGTGCACGCACCCGCCGACGTGCTCGCCGAGTTCGAGACGGTCCGCAGCGACGTGATCGCGGCCGGGCAGGTCGAGACGCTCGAGACCGCCGTTGCCGACGAGCTGCGGGTCGAGGTCGAGCTGGCTCCTCCCGACGCGGGCTGAACATGGCCGAGGACTGGGCCGAGCGGCCCGCGGAGGCCTTCGCCTGGCTGGACGCGCACGTGAACCTCGAGTCGCTCGGCGTTCCCGCGGGTCGGTCGCGGCGGGCCACCGCTCCCACGCTCGAGCGGATGGAGGCCCTGGCCGCGCTGCTCGGCTCGCCCCAGCTCGAGTACGAGGTGCTGCACGTCACCGGCACCAACGGGAAGACGTCGGTCGCCCGGATCGCCAGTGCGCTGCTCACGGCGGACGGCGTGTCCACCGGCACGTACACGAGCCCGCACCTCGAGCGGGTCAACGAGCGCATGAGCTGGGACGGCACGCCCATCGACGACGCGACGCTCGCCGCCCGGCTCGAGCAGGTGGCCATCACGGAGCCGCACCTGCCCGACGTCCCGAGCTACTTCGAGATCCTCACCGGCGCCGCGCTCACCTGGTTCGCCGACGTCGCGGTCGAAGCGGCCGTGCTCGAGGTCGGCATGGGCGGCACCTGGGACGCCACGAACGTCGCCGACGGGCGCGTCGCCGTGGTCACCAACGTGAGCATCGACCACGTGGAGTACCTGGGCGAGACGCGGGAGCTGATCGCGGCCGACAAGGCGGGCATCGTCGCATCGGGGGCGACGCTCGTGCTCGGCGAGGCGGATCCCGACCTCCGAGGGATCTTCGCCGCGCGCGAGGCCGAGCGGATGCTCGTGCGCGGGACCGACTTCGGGGTGACCCGCAACGATGCCGCCCTCGGCGGCCGCGTCGTCAGCCTGTACACGCCGCGCGCCCACTATCCCGACGTGTTCGTCTCGCTGCACGGCGCGCATCAGGCCGACAACGCGGCGATCGCGTTGGCCGCGGTGGAAGCGCTGCTCAACTCCGAGCTCGACGCCGAGCTCGTGAACGACGTGATGGCGACCGTGCGCACGCCCGGCCGGCTCGAAGTGGTCGCACATGCGCCGCTCGTCGTGCTCGACGGCGCGCACAACCTTGCCGGCGTCCACGCGCTCGTCGCCGCGCTCGAAGAAGAGTTCGCCTCGGGCGATCGCACCGTCGTCGTGGGACTGCTGCGCGAGAAGGACCCGCGCGAGATGCTCGACGCGCTCGGGGTCACGCGGGCCGCACGCGTGGTGTGCTGCGCGCCGCCGAGCCCTCGCGCGCGGGATCCGCAGGAGCTCGCTCACGCGGCGCGCGAGCTGGGAGTCGCCGACGAGCGAGTGACGGTCGTGAACGACGTCGCCGACGCCGTGGAGCGCGCGATCGCGGAGACGAACGACGACGGGCAGGTGATCGTCACGGGCTCGCTGTACGTCGTCGGCGCGGCGCGCGCTGCGCTGGGAGTGGGGCGATCGGGTCCGACTAGCGTCCGGGGGTCATGAACCGGACTCTGGTCCTCTGCAAGCCCGACGCCGTCGAACGCGGCCTCGTCGGTGAGATCGTCGGCCGGCTCGAGCGCCGGGGCCTGCGCATCGTCGCGATGGAGCTCCGGACCCTCGACGCCGACCTCGCCCGTCGGCACTACGAGGAGCACCGCGAGAAGCCGTTCTTCGGCGACCTGGTGGCCTTCATCACCCGGGGTCCGCTCGTGGCGATGGTGGTCGAGGGCCCCGAGGACGCCTGGCACGTCGTCCGCACGATGATGGGCGCCACCAGCCCGCTCGACGCCGACCCCGGCACGATCCGCGGCGATCTCGCCCTCGAGACGCAGGAGAACCTGGTCCACGGCTCCGACGGAAGCGACTCCGCGGCCCGCGAGATCGCACTGTTCTTCCCCAACCTCTGATCGACCCGCCTTCTTGCTCCGTGTGCGCCGGTGATAGCGGCTCACGCGACGCGTGAACGCCGAGAACGCGGAGCGTGAGGAAATCACGCGCGCGAAATTCACCACTTCCGCAACACGAACTGCGAGACTTCGCGTGGTCGCTTGGTACGGCGAGGGCGGAGGACCTAGCCTTGGCGCCTCATGGTGGGTCGGCGGAGTTCGCGCGCGTGAGCAGTCAGCAGTGGTTGAGTTCCGTCGTCGGCCGCGACATGGCCGTCGACCTCGGCACCGCGAACACCGTGGTGTACGTCCGCGGCCAGGGCATCGTGCTCGACGAGCCGTCGATCGTCGCGATCAACACGCGCAATCAGCAGCTGCTCGCCGTGGGCGCAGAGGCGAAGCGCATGCTCGGCCGCACCCCTGCGCACATCCAGGCCATCCGGCCGCTGAAGGACGGCGTCATCGCCGACTTCGACATCTGCGAGAAGATGCTGCGGTACTTCATCCAGCGCGTGCACCAGCGCCGCTGGGCCAAGCCGCGCATGGTGATCTGCATCCCGTCCGGCATCACCGGGGTCGAGCGGCGTGCCGTGCAGGAAGCCGCCGAGTTCGCCGGCGCGCGTAAGCCGGCGTTGGTGATCGAGGAGCCGATGGCTGCCGCGATCGGCGCCGGGCTTCCCGTGCACGAGCCGGCCGGCAACATGATCGTCGACATCGGTGGTGGCACCACCGAGGTCGCGGTGATCTCGCTCGGCGGCATCGTCGCGAGTGAGTCGAGCCGCGTCGCGGGAGACGAGTTCGACGAAGCGATCCTCGCGTTCATGAAGCGTGAGTACTCCCTCGCGCTCGGTGAGCGCACCGCAGAAGAAGTGAAGACGAAGCTCGCGACCGCGTATCCGCTCGAAGAAGAGCTGTACGCGGAGATCCGCGGTCGCGACCTCGTCACCGGTCTCCCGAAGACGGTGGTCGTGTCCACCGCGGAGATCCGCGAAGCCGTCGAGGAACCGGTTGCCGCGATCGTCGACGCGGTGAAGGTCACGCTCGACAAGACGCCGCCCGAGCTCGCTGCCGACATCATGGAACGCGGCATCGTGCTCGCGGGGGGTGGGGCGCTCCTGCTGGGTCTCGACCGCGTCATCCAGTCGGAGACCGGGATGCCAGTGCGGGTTGCGAAGAACCCGCTGTTCTCTGTCGTCCTCGGCTCCGGCTACTGCCTCGAGCAGTTCGACGTGCTGCGGCAGGTGTTGATCAGCCACCCGGCCGACTAGCCGACAGAATCGGCGCGGAGGCGCTACATGGCCGTCTATCGGCGGGAATCGCGGCGCCGCCCCATCCTGGTGATGGTCGTCGTCACCTCCCTCGCGCTGATCTCGCTCGACACCGGCGGCAACGGCGTGATCGCGAGGGTGCGGCACTCGGCCCAGGACCTCATCGCGCCCGTGCAGGGCGTGGTCGACGACGCGTTCCACCCGGTGGAGAACGTCTTCGACGGCGTCTCGAAGTACGACCAGGTCCGCAACGAGAACGCGCGACTCCAAGCCCGGATCAACAAGCTGGAGCAGGGCCTGAACACCGAACGCGCGGTCGGGAAGCAGGTGGACCAGCTCGAGCAGCTGCTCGATCTGCCGAACATCGAGGACGCCACCGGCGTCGTCGCGCGTGTGATCAGCGGATCCTCGGGCAACTTCGAGCGCACCGTCACCCTCGACAAGGGAACCGACAAGGGCATCATCGTCGGAATGCCCGTCGTCGTGGGCGACGGTCTCGTCGGGAAGGTCACCGACGCGTCGAAGACGCGCGCGACGGTGACACTCATCGACAGTCCCGGGCTCGGCGTCGGTGTGCGCACCGAGCGCAGCGGCGCGCAGGCGATCACGCAAGGTCGCAGCGGCGACCGGCTCCTGCGGCTCGGGTTCCTCGACAACCCGCGCGCGGACATCCGGGAAGGCGAGCTCGTCTTCACTGCCGGCGTCGACGGCGCCGCGTACCCGGCCGACCTGCCCGTGGGACGCGTCGTGAAGATCGACCGCAACCGCGGCGACCTCGATCCCGACATCTTCGTGCAACCGGTGGTCAACCTCGACAACCTCGTGTTCGTCAAAGCGCTGCGCTGGCCGCCACACAACGAATCCCCCGAAGGGAAGTAACCGCGCCGCGGCGCAGCAGGCATGCAGTGGCTCCGGTACTTCCTCGTGGTCCTGAGCCTCGTCGTTCTCCAGACGACGGTCTTTCCCGACCTGCGTGTCTTCGGTGCCGTACCCGACCTGCTCCTGGTGGCGACGATCGCAGTCGGCTACGAGCGCGGTGCCGAAGCCGGCGCGGTCTTCGGCTTCGTCGGCGGCCTGGCGATCGACTGCTTCCTGTCCTCGCCGTTCGGCGTGTCGGCCCTCGCGTTCTCGCTCGTGGGCTACGGGGTCGGTGTGTTCCAGAGCGGGCTCCTGCGGTCCTCCCGCTGGATCGCCCCGGTCCTCGGCGGCGTCGGCGGACTCGTCGGCGGCGCGCTCTGGGTGGTCATCGCTGCCGTCGCCGGCAAGGACGACCTCTTCACCGCGTACAGCGCCCGGATCGTCGTGGTCGCGGCCGTGTACGACGCGCTCCTGGCGGTGATCATCTTCCCCTTCGTGCACTGGGCGTGCGGGAACCACGACCTTGCTCGGCGATGAGGCCTCGGTAGCCTGGCCCGATCCATGGGTGGAGCTGGGACCGGAATCGTCGCGCCTCCGTGCGCCATGACCGAGGCCCGGTGCGGCGGCCGAGCGCGCCGGCGCCAACGTGGCGCGCAGAGTGCCACGAGCACGCATGAGTGAGGCCAACAGCCGGTTCCGGCTGACCGTCGTCGGGTTCGTCGTCTTCGCGATGTTCAGCGCGCTGTTCGCGCGCCTGTGGTTCCTCCAGGTCGGCGACTCGAAGAGCTACGCGGCACAAACGGAGCGCAACCGGCTGCGCGTGATCCGCGATCCGGCGATCCGCGGCTCGATCGTCGACACCAACGGCAACGTCCTCGTGCAGAACACCCTCGTCGACACGATCACCGTGCAGCGCGGCCTCACCGCCGAGGAGCAGGCCATCACGGTGAAGAACCTCGCCACCGTGTTGGCGGAGACGCCCGAGGCGGTCCAGGCCGCCCTCGACAGCCCCAAGTACTCGATCTACGAGCCCGTGCCGGTCGCGCAGCGGGCATCCCTCGAGACGCTGACGTACATCCGCGAGCACCCCGAGCTCTTCCCCGGCGTGTCGGCCGAGCGCCAGAGCGTTCGTGAATACCCGACCCGACTCGACAACGGCGATCCCGTCGCCTCGCACCTCCTCGGCTACGTCGCGTCGATCAACAAGCAGGAATACGAGATCCACAAGGGCGAGGACTACACGCGCAACGACCTCATCGGGAAGCAGGGGATCGAGCAGCTCTTCGAATCCGAGCTGAAGGGCGCGCCGCGCGAGCGCAAGCTCGAGGTCGACAGCCGCGGCCGGCTCGTGGGCGAGGCGAGCGAGACCGAAGCGACGCCCGGCAACGACGTCGAGCTCACGATCGATGCCAATGTGCAGAAGGTCGCCGAGAACTCGCTCGCGCAGGGGATGAACGCCGCCCACGGCTACCGCGACGCGGACAGCGGCAACTTCCTCAAGGCCGACGGTGGATCGGTCATCGTGATGAACGCGCAGACCGGTGACATCGTCGCAATGGCCAGCGCGCCGACGTTCGACATCGGCAAGTTCACCACCGGGATCCCGGCCGAGGACTACCAGAAGTACACCGATCCCTCGAGCAACTATCCGCTCATCAACCGAGCGGTGCAGGGGCTCTACGCACCGGGGTCGACGTTCAAGCCCTTCAGCGCATACGCGGGCTTGCACGACAACCTCCATTCGCCCGACGGCACGCTGTTCGACGAGAACTTCGGCTTCAACGACCAGGGCTTCATCAAGTTCGGTGGAGGCGGCACCGTCGAGGAACGCCAGAACGCGCGCCGCCAGGCCAACGGCTACCTCACCCTCGACCGCGCGCTCACCGTCTCGAGCGACGTGTTCTTCTACAACGTCGGCCTCATGTACTGGCAGGACTACGGGCGGCGCGACGAGGGCAACACCGACCCCAACGCACCGCAGTACGGCATCCAACGGGTTGCGCACATGTTCGGGTTCGGGCAGGCCACCGGCGTCGGGCTGTCGGGCGAAGCGAAGGGCCGGGTCCCCGACCTGCCGTTCAAGCTCGCGTTGAACGCGGGCAACACGGACCCAGGAAGCCAGCTGTGGCTGCCGGGCGACTCGATGAACCTCGCCGTCGGTCAGGGCGACGTGCTCGTCACTCCCATGCAGCTCGCGGTCGCGTACGCCGCGCTCGCGAACGGGGGGAAGATCGTCACCCCGCGCCTCGCCAAGGCGATCCTCAAGGGCGGGTCGACGCTCGGCACGCCGGAGAAGGTCCGAGACCTCCCGCAGCAGCCGTCGCACAGCATCAACCTCGATCCGGCGTCCGTGCAGAAGATCGTTCCGGGGCTCGTCGGCGCCGTGTGCTCCGAGGAGGGGACGGCCTACGGCGCGTTCGGCGATCTCCCGTGCGGGGCGCTCATGGGCAAGACCGGTACCGCCCAGGTCCCGCACAAGCAGGACACCGCGCTCTTCGTGGGGGTCACGCCGCCCCAGGTCGACCCGCTCAACCCGCAGCCGCAGTACGTGATCGCGGTCGTGGTGGAGCAGGGCGGCTTCGGCGGCTCCGTCGCCGCGCCGATCGCCCGCCGCGTGTACAACGCGCTGACGGGCGACCCCAACCCGCCGCCCGTGCATCTGTTCCCGACGATCCCGAAGGGCGACTGATGGCGCTGGCCGCTCCGCCGCGATCGCTGAGCCGCTCGAGCCGGGCGCCGTCGACGTGGGGCGGCATCAACTGGCGCGAGCTCGACTGGGTGATGCTCGGCGCGGTGATCCTCATCTCGGTCCTCGGGCTCGCGATGGTGTACTCGTCGACCCGCAATCTCGTCGGCGACCCGTACTACTTCGTGAAGCGCCAGGCCGCCGCGATGATCGTCGGTGCCGGCGTGTTCGTCGTGATCCTCCGCATCGACTACCGGAAGTTCCGCGACTTCTCGTTGCTCGCGTACCTCATGGTGATCGCGCTGCTGTTCTTCGTGCTCACGCCGGTGGGCTCGAGCTCGAAGGGCGCGCAGGCGTGGTACGCGCTCCCGGGGAACTTCCAGTTCCAGCCGTCGGAGATCGCGAAGTTCCTTCTGATCGTCGCCCTGTGCGGTTACGTGAACGAGCATCGCGGCGACATCGACCCGTGGCGCATCACGATGATCCTCGGCCTCGCGCTCGTGCCGCTCGCGCTCGTGCAGCTGCAGCCCGACCTCGGGACGAACCTCGTCCTCGCGGTCATCGTGCTCGGGCTGCTCACCGTCGCCGGCGCGAAGGGGCGGTACCTGGTCGTCATCGGGCTGCTCGCGGTCACGGGCGTCTACGCGATCGTCAGCCTCGGGGTGCTGAAGCAGTACCAGATCGACCGCCTGACGTCGGTGATCAGTCCCAACACGAAGACCCAGGGCGCGGCGTACAACCAGGACCAGTCGAAGAAGACGATCGGGTCCGGCGGTTTCTTTGGCGCGGGATGGCTGCACGGGAAGCAGACCGGCCTCGGCTACGTCCCCGAGCAGCACACCGACTTCATCTTCACCGCCGTCGGCGAGGAGTTCGGCTTCGTCGGCGCCGCGGCGCTGCTCGGGCTCTTCGCGATCGTGATGTGGCGCACCTGGCGAACAGCCCGGCTCAGCCGCGACTACTACGGCACGCTCGTGTGTGCGGCGATCTTCGCGATGTTCGGCTTCCAGATCTTCGAGAACGTGGGCATGACGATGGGCATCATGCCGGTCACCGGCATTCCGCTCCCATTGATGTCGTACGGCGGCTCCAGCCTCATCGCGACGTTCGCCTGCCTCGGCCTCGTGGCCAACGTCTACGTCCGCCGCTTCTCGTAGCGACCGTGTTTGGGCGATCGTGGGGCCTCTGGCCCCCACGATCGCCCAAACAGAATTTCGGGGCCGCCGAGTAGGATCGAAGGAGATGTCCAACCTGTGGCCGCGGATCGAACCGCTCCTGGCCAGGGTGGAGAAGCCTGCCCGTTACATCGGGATGGAGCGGGGCAGCCGGCGTCCGGAGCACCTGCCGCACCAGGTCGCATGGCTGCTGCTGTACCCCGACGCCTACGAGATCGGCCTCCCCAACCAGGGCCTCCAGATCCTCTACGAGATCCTCAACGAACGCGACGACGCCGTCGCCGAGCGCGCCTACGCGCCCTGGGTCGACTTCGAGAGCGAGCTGCGGGCGAACGGCGTCCCGCTGTTCTCGGTCGACACATACCGGGCGGCCGGCGACTTCGACGTGCTCGCCTTCAACCTCTCCGCCGAGCTCGTCTACACGAACGTGCTCTCGTGCATCGACCTCGCCGGGGTGCCGGTGCGGGCCGCGGCCCGGGCGGTCGACGCCCCGCTCGTGATCGCGGGCGGGCACTGCGCCTTCAACCCCGAGCCGCTGGCGGACTTCGTCGACGCGTTCGTGATCGGCGACGGCGAGGAGCCGGTCGGCGAGATCACCGAGGTGGTCGCGGCGTGGAAGCGAGCCGGTCGCCCCACCCGTGAGGGTGTGCTCCGCGAGCTCGCGACGATTCCGGGCGTCTACGTGCCGGCGATGTACGACGTCGAGTACGACGGTCCGCGTCTCGTTGCGGTCACGCCGAGGCACCCCGACGTGCCCGCGGTCGTCGACAAGCGCACGGTGGCCGACCTGGGCGACTGGCCGTACCCGAAGCAGCAGCTCGTGCCGTTGATCGAGGTCGTCCACGACCGTCTGAACGTCGAGATCTTTCGTGGGTGCACGCGCGGCTGCCGTTTCTGTCAGGCCGGCATGATCACGCGGCCCGTGCGAGAGCGGCCGCTCGACCAGGTGCGCACGATGGTCGAAGACGGCCTGCGCCGCACCGGCTACGACGAAGTGGCGCTCACGTCGCTGTCGAGCGCCGACTTCTCGGGCATCGACGGCCTCGTTGCCGGCATCGTGAACGAGCAGTCCGGGACGGGCTGTGTGTCGCTCTCGCTCCCGTCGTTGCGCGTCGACGCGTTCACCGTCGGCATCGCGTCGGAGATCCAGAAGGTGCGCCGCACGGGCCTGACGTTCGCTCCCGAAGCGGGCACGTGGCGCATGCGTCAGGTGATCAACAAGCTCATCACCGAGGAAGATCTCTACGCCGCGGTCGACGGCGCCTTCTCGCAGGGTTGGCGCCGCGTGAAGCTCTACTTCCTCACCGGCCTCCCCACCGAGACCGACGACGACACGCTCGGCATCGCCGAGCTCGGGAAGAACGTCGTGAAGATCGGGAAGCAGCACACCAAGGCCGCGAGCGCGACGGTCTCGGTCGGCGGGTTCGTGCCGAAGCCGCACACACCGTTCCAGTGGTTCGGTCAGAACTCCGTGCCGGAGCTGCAACGCAAGATCGGGCTGCTGCGCGACGCGCTGCGCAAGGGCGGTGCGAAGCTGCGGTGGCACGATCCCGAGGCGACGTTCGCCGAAGGGCTCGCGAGCCGCGGCGACCGCCGCATCGGTGCCGTGATCGAGCGCGTGTGGCGCGCCGGCGGCACGTTCCAGGAGTGGGGAGAGCACTTCGCGCTCGACCGGTGGCTCGACGCCATGGCCGCCGAGGGCCTCGACCCCGACTGGTACGTCACGCGGCACCGCACCGCCGACGAGGTGCTGCCGTGGGACCACATCGCCGCCGGCCTCCACCGCGATTTCCTCTGGGCCGACTGGCAGGCGGCGCTGGCCGAGCACGGGCTCCCCGATTGTCGGTGGACGCCGTGCTACGACTGCGGGGTGTGCACGGGCTACGCGCTGGAGCACGTGGTCGCTTCCGCGGTGCCGCCCGCGGGTGGGAGCCAGGGGACCGGCCAGGACCTCGCGGCCGGCGGTGCCGTGCCGGTGCAGCTGCTCGGCGTGGGCGGGCGAGGCGCGGCTTCCGGAGCGGAGGTCGGCGTTGCGCGGTGACGCGGGTTACCCCTTGCGCATCCGCTTCACCAAGCGGGGCCCGGTGCGATTCATCTCGCATCGCGACGTCGCGCGCGCGTTCGAGCGAGCCTTCCGAGTTGCCGAGCTGCCGGTGGCGTTCACGCTCGGTTTCTCCCCGCGGCCGAAGGTGAGCTTCGGGCCCGCGCTCGCGGTGGGCTACGAGAGCGACGCCGAGTACCTCGACGTCGAGTGCGTGCATCCGGTCGACGGCGACGACGTCGCCGTGGCCGTGAACGGCGCGCTTCCGGAGGGGATGGCGATCACCGGGGTTGCCGCCCTCGCCGATCGCGCTCCTGCGTTGCAGGAAGTCATCACATCACTGGCGTACCGGGTCACGCTCGAACCGGTCGCCGACGGGGTCGCCTCCTCGGCTGTCGCGGCGCTGCTCGCTCGCGACGAGCTCTCGATCGAGGTGACCCGCAAGGGCGAACGCGCCGTCGAGGACATTCGACCGGCCGTGCTGTCCTTGACCGTGGAGCCGCCGGCCGTGACCGGTGACGCCCTCACGTTGGAGCTCGAGGTCACGACCCGGCCCCGCACGTTGCGGGTGGCCGACGTCGTCGCCGGGCTCCGCGCCATGCACGAAGACGCCGCGACGTTGGTGGAACACCGCGTCGTGCGCACCCATCAGTGGATCGAGCGCGGTGGCGCGCGGCAGGAGCCGCTCGACGTCCACCGGCGCTCAACCGCTCTCGAGGGAGCGGCGCGCGCGCTGGAGGCGTGCGCGTGATCAGCAAAGGACGATCAGATGTCAGACGAGCACACCGACACCGTGTCGCGTGCGCCGAGCGGTCCCGAGACCGCATCGCCGAACCCCACTTCCGGCTCCGCGCCCGTGGGCGAGCCCTCCGCCGGTGCGCCGGCGGCCGCGCCCGGCCCTGACGGCGCCGCCGGCGCGGCCAAGAAGCGCCGTCGCCGCGGTACCCGCGGCGGGCGCAATCGCCGCAAGCCGGGGTCGGCCCAGGGTGCCCAGAACCAGGGCCAGAACCAGAACCAGACACAGAACGAGACCTCGGGCCGTGCGGGCCCGCGCGCGCCGAGCGAGACCGCCAACCGTTCGGCGCCGAGAGCCGAGCTCGACGACGGTGACGGCCCTCACGACTACACGGCGGCGGAGGCCGACCGAGGCTTGACCAGCGACGACCTCGCGGCCGACGCCAAGGAGGACGCCGGGCTCGCCCCGCCCCGCCGCACGGAACCGGGGGCGGCGACGGCCAAGCCGCAGATCGGAGACACCCGGCCCGCGCCGGCGGCGGCATCGGCGCCGGCGACGGCGGACGACGACGGCCCCCGCACCGGGCCTCGACGCCGTCGCCGCGGCGGCCGCGGTCGTGGCCGTGGCTCGAGCGGCGCGGGCGCCGGAGGCAACGGCGCGTCCACCGCCGGCACCGCCGCCTCGACGCGCGCGGCGGCCGACCTCCCCTCCGACTTCGTGCGCGCCGACCTCGGAGTGGGCGACGCGATCGACGTCGAGCTCGACGAGGACGCGCTGGAACGGCGGCGCGGCCGCACCCGCAAGGGCCGGCCCGCGGGTCGCTACTTCATGTGCGTCCACGTGCGCCCCGACGGTCACACGCACATCGCGGTGCTCGAGGGTCGCAGCCTCGTGGAGCACTACGTCACGACGCCACGCGACGACGACATGTCGATCGACGGCAACATCTACCTCGGCCGCGTCCAGAACGTGCTGCCCGGCATGGAGGCCGCGTTCATCGACATCGGGACGCCGAAGAACGGCGTGCTGTACCGCGGCGACGTCGCGTTCGACCCCGCCGACGTCGAGGAGAAGCAGCCCAAGATCGAGCGGCTGTTGAAGAACGGCCAGTCGGTGCTCGTGCAGGTCACCAAGAACCCGATCGGAGCGAAGGGCGCGCGGCTGACCCAGGAAGTGAGCCTGGCCGGACGATTCGTGGTCCTGGTGCCGAACCAGCCGCAGACCTACGGCATCTCGAAGCGGATGCCGGAGGACGAGCGCAAGCGCATGCGCAAGGTCCTCGACGGCCTGCGCCCGCCGGACGCCGGGCTCATCGTGCGCACCGCCGCTGAGGGCGCGACGTCCGAGGAGCTGCAGCGCGACGTGATCCGGCTCGGCCAGCAGTGGGAGCAGATCTCCGCGCTGGCCAAGCGCTCCAAGGCGGGCCGCCTGCTGTACCAGGAGCCACCGCTCGCGCTGCGGCTCCTGCGCGAGGAGTTCACCAAGGAGTACCGCGGCGTCGCGATCGACGATCCCGATCTCTACGCCGAGGTCAAGGCCTACGTCGACGCCGTCGCGCCCGAGCTCGCCGACCGCGTCGAGCTCTACGACCCGGCCGAGGAGGGCTTACCGCTGTTCGAGCGCTTCCACGTGCACGAGCAGCTCCTGAAGGCCCTCGACCGCAAGGTGTGGCTGCCCTCGGGCGGCTCGCTGATCATCGAGCGCACCGAGGCCCTCACCGTGATCGACGTGAACACCGGAAAGAACGTCGGCCGGTCGAACCTCGAGGAGACGGTGTACCGCAACAACCTCGAGGCGGCCGAGGAGGTCGCCCGCCAGCTGCGCCTGCGGGACATCGGCGGGATCATCGTCATCGACTTCATCGACATGGAGATCAAGCAGAACCGCGACGAGGTGATGCGGGTCTTCCGGGACGCGCTGGCTCGTGACAAGACCCGGACGCAGGTCTTCGACATCTCCGAGCTCGGGCTGGTCGAGATGACGCGCAAGCGGGTGTCGGAGGGGCTGCTCGAGTCGGTGAGCACCACCTGCGAGACCTGCCTGGGTCGCGGCTTCCTCATCGACCAGAGCCTGCTCCACGACCTCGACTAGAGTGTTTCTCTCCCGAGCGCCCTTGTCTCGCGCTCGTCACGCGATCGAATTCAGGTAACCGAGCCATGTACGCAGTCATCCACACCGGCGGCAAGCAGTACCGCGTCGAGCAGGGCCAGCGGCTCGAGGTCGAGCGGCTGAACACCGACCCCGAGAAGCCGGTGGAGCTGCGGCCCGTCCTGGTCGTCGACGGCGACACCGTGCTGTCGAAGCCCGACCAGCTGAAGGCCGCGTCGGTCACCGCCAAGATCGTCGGTGAAGCCAAGGGCGACAAGATCCGCGGCTTCACGTACAAGTCGAAGTCGAACCAGCGGCGCCGTTGGGGCCACCGCCAGCAGTACTCCGTCATCGAGATCACCGCGATCTCGGCTGGCTGAGCGCGACTCAGGAGCACCCGCCATGTCGAAGAAGAAGGGCGCCGCCTCCTCCCGGAACGGCCGCGACTCCAACGCCCAGCGCCTCGGCGTGAAGGTCGGCTCGGGCACGTCGGTGCGCGCCGGGGCGATCCTGGTGCGCCAGCGGGGCACTCGCTTCCACCCGGGTGAGAACGTCGGCCGCGGCGGCGACGACACGCTGTTCGCGACCGCCGACGGGACGGTGCGGTTCGGCGAGCGCCGCGGCCGCAAGCTCGTCGACATCGTTCCTGTCGACGCATAGGACCCCGAACCGGCGAGCCGAGGAGCGCCGCGATGGCGCAGTCATCGTTCGTCGACGAGGTGCAGGTGAACGTGCGAGGCGGCGACGGCGGCGCGGGCGCGCTCTCGTTTCGTCGTGAGCCGCACGTGCCGAAGGGCGGCCCCGACGGCGGCGACGGCGGTTCCGGCGGTGACGTCTACCTCGCGGCCGATCGCAACACCGCGTCACTGCTCGCGTTCCGCGACCATCCCCATCGGCGGGCCGAGAGCGGCAAGCACGGCGCCGGCAGCAAGCGCCACGGCGCGCGCGGCAAGGATCTGGTCGTCGCGGTGCCCGAGGGGACGGTCGTCCGCACGCGCGACGGCGAGGTCCTCGCGGACCTCGTGCGCCACGGCGACCGCGTGCTCGCGGCGCGCGGCGGCCGCGGCGGTCGCGGGAACGCGCGGTTCCTGTCGAACGCCCGCCGCGCGCCGGGGTTCGCCGAGCAGGGCGAGTACGGCGAGGAGCTCTGGCTGCGGCTCGAGGTGAAGCTGCTCGCCGACGCCGCACTGGTCGGCTTCCCGAACGCGGGCAAGTCGACGCTGATCTCGTCGGTGAGCGCGGCCAAGCCGAAGATCGCCGACTACCCGTTCACCACCCTCGAGCCGCACCTCGGCGTCGTGCGCTTCCAGGACCACGAGTTCGTCGTCGCCGACATCCCGGGCCTGGTCGAGGGCGCGGCCGAGGGCCGAGGGCTCGGTCACACCTTCCTCCGCCATGTCGAGCGGGCTCGGGTGCTGGTGATCCTCCTCGACCTCGCGAACGTCGAAGGACGCACCGCCTCCGAGCAGCGCGACGTGCTGCTCGCCGAGCTCGCGCAGTACCGCCCGGAGCTGCTCGCGCGCCCGCGGCTCGTCGTCGCGAACAAGGCGGACGTGATCGGCGACGACCCCGCCGTCGACGACGGCGACGCGGACCTCCGCATCTCTGCGGTGACGCGCGCCGGCTTGGACGAGTTCCTCGGGCGGCTCGGCACGCTCATCGACGGCGCGCGCGCCGTCGAGCCCGAAGGGGAGGGATTCGTGGTCCTGCGGCCCGAGGAGACGGGCTTCTCCGTCACCCGCGACGACGATGGCGGCTGGCGCGTGCACGGCCGCGCCGCGGAACGGGTCGTCGCCATGGCCGACCTCACCAACCACGAGGCGCTCGCGTACGTGCAAGAGCGATTCCGGCGGATGGGCGTCGAGCGCGCGCTGCAACGGGCCGGCGCGCGCGAAGGTGACCTCGTGCGCGTCGGGTCGATCGAGCTGGAGTACGTCGAGGGCTTCGCATGAGAGCCGTGGTGAAGGTCGGGACGTCGTCGATCACGCGCGACACCGGCGAGATCGACGACGACGCGCTCGTGAAGCTCTGCGCCGAGCTGGCCGATGCGCGCGCGGCGGGGCACGACGTCGTGCTCGTGAGCTCGGGTGCGATCGCGGCGGGTCTGCCCGTGCTCGGCTTCAGGAGCCGCCCCCGCGATGTCGGCACGCTGCAGGCCGCGGCCGCGGTCGGGCAGCCGGTGCTGATGGAGCGGCTGCGGGTCCTGCTGTCGGCCCACGATCTCGTCGCCGGTCAGGTGCTGCTGACGCCCTACGACTTCGGTCACCGCTCGCAGTACCTGCACGCGCGCGAGACGCTGGCCCGCCTGCTCGAGCTCCGGGTCGTCCCAGTGGTCAACGAGAACGACACGATCGCCGACGACGAGATCCGCTTCGGTGACAACGACCTCCTCGCCGCGCTCGTGGCGCAGCTCGTCGGCGCCGACGTGCTCGTGCTGCTCACCGACACGTCGGGCGTGTTCACCGCCGATCCTCGGCTGCACTCCAGCGCGTCGCTCATCGAGGAGATCCGCGAGGTCGACGCCGCACTCGAGGCGGTCGCCGGTGGGGCGGGCACGGCGCGAGGGAGCGGCGGCATGGCGAGCAAGCTGGCGGCGGCCAAGATCGCCGCGTGGTCGGGCGTGCGCGCCGTGATCGCCGGCGCTCGGGAACCGGGGGTCGTCCGGCGGGCGCTGACCAACGGCGAGTCCGTCGGCACCGTCGTGCAGCCTCGCGCCCAGCGACTGTCGAGCCGGAAGCTCTGGATCGCGTTCGCGTTGGGCGCGTCCGGTCGTGTCGTCGTCGACGACGGTGCCCGGCGTGCGCTCGTCGAGGACGGGCGATCGCTGCTGCCGGCGGGTGTCCGCGACGTGCAGGGCACGTTCGACCGCGAGGACGCGGTGGAGGTCGTCGACCGCCACGGCCGGGTGTTCGCGAAGGGCCTGGCGGGGATGGACGCCGCGACGATGCGCGGGGTCGCCGGCCGGCGGACCGGCGATCTCCCCGACGGTGTGCCCCACGAGGCGGTCCACCGCGACGACCTGGTCCTGCTCCCGGACTGACATCGCGTCCGGTGCGACCGGTTTGAGCCCTGATTTCATCGAGTCGATCAAATATTTCGGCGACCTGCCTTGCATCTGACCGTGGCATCCATAACACTCTCAGCACTCAACGTCGGCCGACGGGGGGAGGGCCTTCCGCTCGGGGGCTCGCGACGGCAGATGTTGAGCGGGAGCGTGGCCCGAGGCCGCGGCCGGCGGAAACGCAACGGCGCGGCTTCGGGCTCCTCCTGATTGATGGCCCTTCCTGATGGCGTCGCTCGCTCGCTTGGCGGGGCGAACACCTTCCAGGTCTCTACTGCGTGGCCGCTCGCTCCGCTGCTTCGCCCTGGGATCTCTGCGCCGGGCTTCGTAGCCGGTCGCTCCGACCTGATGGCCTCGCTCGCTCGCGGGGGTCAGGCGAAGGGCTCCGAGTCCGTGTACTTCGTCACCGCTCGCTCGGGAAGAAGCCCAGGCGGTGGGGATTTCGGGCGGCGGTAACCTCGTTTGATGTCTTCTGCGGTGTTGGAGCTCGGGCGGCGCGCGCAAGAGGCGTCGCGGCGGGTCGCGCTGGCTTCCACCGACGAGAAGAACCTGGCGCTGTCGACGGCGGCCGATCTGCTGGTCGAGCGCAGTGCCGAGATCCTCGAGGCGAACGCGCGCGACCTCGCGGCGGCCGAGGCCGACGGCATGCCGTCGTCCGCGCTCGACCGGCTCCGGCTCACCGAGGCCCGCATCGACGGGATGGCCGGCGGCTTGCGCCAGGTCGCGAGCCTCGCCGACCCGGTCGGTGAGGTCCTCGACGGCACTCGCCGCCCGAACGGCCTGGAGATCCAGCGGGTACGGGTGCCGCTCGGTGTCGTCGCCGTGATCTACGAGAACCGCCCCAACGTCACCAGCGACGCCGCCGGCATCTGCGTGAAGGCCGGCAACGCGGCCCTGCTGCGCGGCTCGGGCTCCGCCCTGCACAGCAACCGGGCCGTCGCCGACGTGCTGCGCGACGGCATGGTGAAGGCGGGCCTCCCGGCCGACGCGGTCTTGCTCGTCGACGACGTGAGCCACGAGGCCGCGATCGCCGTCATGCAGCTCACCGAGTACGTCGACTGCCTGATCCCGCGTGGCGGGCACGCGCTCATCCAGAGCATCCGCGACAACGCGACGGTCCCGGTGGTGATCGACGGCGACGGCAACTGTCACGTGTACGTCGATGAGCGCGCCGATCTCGACGAGGCGGTGCGCATCGCGGTGAACGCGAAGACGAATCGCACGAGCGTCTGCAACGCAGCCGAGTCGCTCGTGGTGCACGAGGCGGTCGCCGACGCGTTCTTGCCGCGCGTCGCGGACGCCCTCGTCGACCAGGGCGTCGAGCTCGTGGGCGACGACGGCGCGCGCCGACGCGTCGCCGCGATCGGCGTCGCGACCGATGACGACTTCGGTCGCGAGTACCTCGATCTGAAGCTCTCGATCGCGGTCGTGCCGTCGCTCGACGCGGCGATCGATCACGTGAACCGCTACGGCACGGGGCACACCGAGGCCATCGTGACCACGGATCTCGCGCACGCGCGGCGGTTCACGAACGAAGTGGACGCCGCGGTGGTCATCGTGAACGCGTCGACGCGCTTCACCGACGGCGAACGCTTCGGCTTCGGGGCGGAGATCGGCATCTCGACCCAGAAGCTCCACGCCCGCGGACCCATGGGTTTGCGCGAGCTCACCACGTACAAGTACGTCGTGTGGGGCGACGGCCAGATCGTCGACTGAGCGAACCTGGGGAGCCGGGTGCCCGTCAGCGAGCACCTCTGAACACATCGAATATTGGGTCCGGGCATCCCGGCGAGTAGAGAGCGAACCATGGAGATGGAGCAGTTCGAGTCGGTGGACGAGGTCGTCGCGCGCCTGCGCGAGGTCGACTACCTGTCCGACGCCAACATCGCCGGCGTCGTGTACCTCGCCGACCGGCTCCAGAAGCCCGTCCTGGTCGAGGGGCCGGCCGGCGTCGGCAAGACCGAGCTGGCCAAGGCTGTGGCCGCGGTGACCGGTGCGCGCCTCATCCGCCTCCAGTGCTACGAGGGGCTCGACGAGGCCAAGGCCCTGTACGAGTGGAACTACAAGAAGCAGCTGCTCCGCATCCAGTCGGATCGCGAGCACGAGACCGCGTGGGCCGACGTCGAGGCCGACATCTTCTCCGAGCCGTTCCTGCTCACCCGACCGCTGCTCGAGGCGATCCGCGCCGAGGAGCCCGTCGTGCTCCTGATCGACGAGGTCGACCGCGTGGAGATCGAGACGGAAGCGCTCCTGCTCGAAGTGCTCTCGGACTTCCAGGTGTCGATCCCGGAGCTCGGCACGATCGTGGGCCGCCAGCGCCCGATCGTCGTGCTCACGTCGAACAACACGCGCGAGCTCTCCGAGGCCCTGAAGCGCCGCTGCCTGTTCCTGCACATCGACTACCCGGATGTCGAGCGGGAGAAGGAGATCGTGCGGGTCCGGGTGCCCGAGATCGACGCCGAGCTGGCCGAGCAGATCGCACGCGTCGTGCGGTCGATCCGCGAGCTCGACCTCAAGAAGGCGCCGTCGATCTCCGAGACGATCGACTGGGCCCGCACGCTCGTGTACCTCGGCCGCTCCGAGATCTCGCCCGAGGTGATCGGCGAGACGCTGCACGTGCTGCTCAAGTACCAGTCCGACATCGCCAAGGCGCGCAAGGAGCTCGTCGACTCCGGGTCTCCGTTCTCCAAGTGACGCCGAGATGACCGGCCCGATCACCGGCCCGATCACGGGCGACGCCGCGCCCGCCGCGCCCGCCGCGCCCGCCGCGCCGCGGATGATGCTCGACGTCCTGCAGGGATTCGTGCACGAGCTCCGCGCGGCCGGGCTCCCGGTGTCGATGACCGAGAACCTCGACGCGATGCGCGCGGTCGAGCACATCGACATCGCCGAACGCGAGGTGCTGCGCGCCGTCCTCGGTGCCACGCTCGTGAAGCACCAGCGCCACCGCGCCGCGTTCGACACCGTGTTCGACGTCTACTTCTCGCTCTTCAGCCCCGGCGCCGACGCGCCGTCGGAGCTCGACCTTCCGGAAGAGCTGTTCGGCGGGATCACCGGCGAGATGCAGGGTGGTGGCGCGGGCGGCGACCTGACCCGCGAGGAGCTGGCCGAAATGCTGCTCCGCGCGCTCATGAACATGGATCTCGACGAGATGCGGCGGCTCGCGGGGATGGCGGTCACGCAGTTCGCGGGGATGGAGCCGGGACGGCCGGTCGGCGGCACCTACTACCTCTACCGCACGTTGCGGCAGCTCGACCTCGACGATCTGTCGGCCCGCTTGCTCGGGCAGGCGCGCGAGCGCGGCGAGGTGCCCGACGACCCGCTCGGCGAGCGCCTCGCACGCGAGGAGTTCGAGTCGCGCCTGCGAGACCTCCGAAAGATGGTCGAGGAGGAGATCCGGCGTCGGTTGGTCGCCGATCGTGGTGTCGACGCCATGGCGCGCACGCTGCGTAAGCCGTTGCCGGAGGACGTCGACTTCATGCACGCGTCGCGCGACGAGATGCTCGCGCTGCAGCGCGCGATCCAGCCGCTCACGCGCCTGCTCGCGGCGCGGCTCGCGCAGCGCCGGCGCCGTCGTCACCACGGGCACCTCGATTTCCGCAGGACGGTGCGCGCTTCGATGGCCTACGGCGGTGTGCCGGCGGAGCCGAAGTTCCGGCGTCCGCACCCGTCGAAGCCCGAGATCATGGTCGTGGCCGACATCTCCGGTTCCGTCGCGAGCTTCGCCCGGTTCACGCTCCAGTTCGTCCACGCGATGGCGAACCAGTTCTCGCGCGTGCGGTCGTGGGTGTTCATCGACGGCATCGACGAAGTCACGCGGTTCTTCGAGACCACCGAGGACATCAGCGAGGCCGTGCACCGCGTGAACACCGAAGCCGATGTGATCTGGGTCGACGGTCACTCCGACTACGGGCACGCGTTCACGGTGTTCCACGACCGGCACGAGCGCGAGGTGACGCAGAAGACGTCGGTGATCTTCCTCGGCGACGCGCGCAACAACTACCACGCGTCCCAGGCGTGGGTGCTCCAGTCGCTCCAGAAGCGGGCCCGGCACGTGTACTGGCTCAACCCCGAGCCGCGCGGATACTGGGACACCGGCGACTCGATCATCTCCGACTACGCCGCCTTCTGCGACGGCGTCTACGAGTGCCGTAATCTGCGCCAACTCGAGCGCTTCGTCGCCACCATCGCCGAGGCATAGCCCTTGTTTGAACGCTCAGTGGGGCTATGGCCCCACTGAGCGTTCAAACAGGAAGTGAGGAGGGAGCGAGCCGATGGCGCTGGGGCCGAACGATCTCGTGAGCAGCCACTTCACGCTGACCGGGTCGCAACCGATGACGCCGCCGCGGTTCGGGTTCGCCGACCGGGTCGCGGCGGCCGCCGGCGCGGGGTTCGCCGGCATCGGGCTGCTCGGCGAGGACTACGTCGGCGAACAGGCGCAGGGACTCACCGACGCCGACGCCGTCGCGATCCTCGCCGACCACGGCCTCGAGCTCGCCGAGGTGGAGTTTGTCTTCGACTGGTCGGCGGGCGACGACGAGCCCGAGCGCCGCGAGAACGGCCGCCAGCTCGAGGATCACGTGTGGGCGGTCGCCGACACGTTCGGGCCGCGGGTCGTCTCCGTCGGCGAGCTCGTCCCCGCTGAGATGCTGCCGCCGTTCGAGCAGCTCGCCGACCGGTTCGGCGCGCTCTGCGACCGCGCGGCCGACCACGGCCTGCTCGTCGCGCTCGAGTTCATGCCGTTCTGCGGCATCCCCGACATCGCGACGGGGCGTGCGCTCGTGGAAGCGGTCGGGCGCGCGAATGCGGGCCTCAACGTCGACTCGTACCACTACTTCCGCGGCAACCCGGATCCCGACGTGCTGCGGGCGGTCGGTGACCGCGTCTTCATGATCCAGCTCGATGACGCCGACGCCGAGGTCGTGGGCGAGCTCTTCGAGGACACGATGCTGCGCCGCCGCTACCCGGGCGACGGCAGTCTCGACCTCGTGCGCTTCCTCCAGATCCTCGACGAAGGCGGCGCATCCGCACCGAAGTCCGTGGAGATCCTGTCGAGCGACAACCAGGCCCTCGCCGTCGACGACGCCGCACGGCGCGCGCACGACGCGACGCGCGCGGTCGTCGACGCCGCCCGCAAGTCGTGAAGCAGCGCCGCGTCCGGGCTCACCCGCCGGCGCGGAGGCCGGAGAGCGCGGCTCGGTACGCGGCGATGGCGTCGCGGTGGTCGACGATCGGTGGCGGGTAGTCGAGCGTGCGGCGGACGTCGTCTGGAAGCTGCCACGGCTCGTGCACGGCACCGCCCCCGACGGCGCGGAGCTCGGGCACGTAGCGGCGCACGTACTCGCCGTCGGGATCGAAGCGGCGACCCTGCACGGTCGGGTTGAAGACGCGGTGCGGGTTCGTGTCGGTCCCGGTTCCGGCGGTCCACTGCCAGTTGAGGTTGTTGTTGGCGAGCTCGCCGTCGACGAGCCAGTCGAGGTAGTGACGCGCGCCGCGACGCCAGTCGATGTACAGATCCTTGGTGAGGAACGACGCCGCGATCATGCGCGCGCGGTTGTGCACGAAGCCCTCCGCGCGCAGCTGGCGCATCGCGGCATCGACGATCGGGAAGCCGGTGCGGCCGTCGACCCACGCCGTGAAGGCGGCTCCGGCGCGATTCCACGAATCCCCGCGTGGCCGGTAGTCGGACCACGCAGCATCGGGTCGCGCCGCGAGCACCTGCGCGAAGAAGTCGCGCCAGCAGAGCTGGCGAACGAAGGCGTCGGCCCCTGGGCGGCCACGGAGCTTGTGCTCGACCTCGGCCGGGCTGATGCATCCGAACCGGAGGTACGCGCTGACGCGTGAGGTCGCGTCGCCCGGGAGGTCGTCGTGGCGGGCGGCGTACTCGGCGAGGTGACGCCGCACCCAGCCGTTCAGCGACGCACGGGCCGCCGTCTCGCCGCCCGCGGCCACCGCGGGCGACCGCTCGCCGACGACGAGCTCCGCCAGCGCGGGGAGCGCACCCGCCTCGACACCGTCGGGAAGCCGGATGTGTCGGGGTGCGGGGCGGACGGGGCGGCGCGGCGCGGCGAGCCAGCGGCGGTGGTACGGCGTGAACACCTGGAAGTGGTCGCCGTTCGCGGGCGTGAGCGCGCCCGGCTCGACGACGGTCACGCCGGGATGGAACGCGACGTCGACGCGCGCACTCGCGCCGTCTCGCGAGAGCCGCTCGCGACGGGCGGCGGCCAACGCCGAGACGTCACCGGACACGTGGACGGCTTCGGCGCCGGTGTCGTGCGCGACGCGGAGCACCTCGGCCACCCAGTCGCCGCGACGCGTGACGAGTCCACCTCCACGCTCGCGCAAGGACCCGTCGAGGTCGGTGAGCGACTCCAGGAGGAAGGCGGTGCGGTTGGGCCGGTTGAAGCGCCCCCGCAGGATCGTGTCGTCGAACACGAAGAGCGGGACGACGCGCTCGCACGCGGCGACCGCCGCCGTCAGCGCGGGGTGGTCGTGGACGCGCAGATCGCGGGTGAAGACGACGACGCCGGTACGCACGCGTGGCGAACGTACCCGTGCTCCGGCGCCCTCGGTCGGGTGCCTCGAGTCAGGTGTCGAGCAACGTCCAGGCGCGGTCGGCGACGCGCGCCAGCATCATGAGCTGGGCGCGTTCGCGGCGCCGGAAGACGTGGCCCTCGCGGCCGACGAGGATGGCGGCGTCGTGGACGGGCAGCCGCGCCACCGCGAGGTCCTCCGGTCCCGAGACGCCGTCGGCGACCAGGGGCGACACGGCCGTGCCGGCGTCCAGGGCGACGAGCTTGCCGACGTCAGGGACGCCGTCGCCGTCGCTCGCGAGCAGGTCGTCGCCGCGGACGACCGCGACCCAGTCGGCCAGGAACTCGCGGCGCACGTGCGCGGTGAGCAGCCCGTGGAGCTCCTCGATCGACTCCGTCTCGCACAGCGCCGCCGCCGACTCGAGCGCGTCGAGCCGAGGGTCCGGGAAGATGCCGACCCGGCGCACTTCCTCGACCGAGGCGCCGTCGACCTGTTCGACCTCGCGCACCAGGAGGTCGAGGCGGCCGTCGTCGGGGACCACGACCGCGAACTCGTCCACCGCGACGCGTTCGCCACGCTCCACCACGTCGATGCCGACGATGTCGGCGCCCACGGAGCCGATGCGCGACGCCACGAGACCCAGCGCACCGGGGCGGTCGGGCAACCACACCCGCACGAGGACGTGGAGCTCCGGCTCGTTGCGGGCTGTGTCCACGATGGCCAGCCTACGAAGCACTGATTACCGGCGTATGAACGGCGGGTCACCGGCTCGCGCCGCTTACGCTCACCGCCAATGTCGGAGCGCATCGGCCTGCTGGGCGGGACGTTCGATCCCGTGCACACGGCCCATGTGGTCGTCGCGGCCGAAGTGCGCGACCGGCTCGATCTGGACCGCGTGCTGCTCGTCGTGGCCGGTGACCCCTGGCAGAAGCGGGGCAAGGTGGTTGCCGCGGCGCAAGACCGGCTCGCACTGGCGGAGTGCGCCGTCGAGGGCATCGAGGGGTTGGAGGTGAGCGCGATCGAAGTCGAGCACGAGGGAGCGTCGGTCACTGCCGACACGCTCGAGGCGCTCCAGGCTCCCGACCGCACGCTCTTCCTGCTGCTCGGCGCCGACGCCGTCGCCAACATGCCCACGTGGCGGCGCCTGGAGGACACGAAGGATCTGGCGGAGATCGTGGTCGTCGAACGGGCGGGCGACCTCGAGGTGCGTCCGCCCGGCGAGGGCTGGCGCGTCCACCACGTGGCCGTGCCACGGCTCGACATCTCCTCGACCGACGTCCGGGCCCGGCTCGCCGCCGGCCGTCCGGTGGCCGGGCTCGTGCCCCCGGCCGTCGTGGCCGAGATCGCCCGCCGACGGCTCTACACTGAGCGGCGATGACGACCGGGTTCGCCGCTTGACCGAGCCGCAGACGGTCGCGCGAGCCCGAGTCGCCGTCGAGGCCGCGGCCGAGAAGAAGGGCGTCGATCTCGCGATCCTCGACGTCGGCGACGTGCTCTCGATCATCGACCTGTTCGTGCTCGTCTCCGCGTCGAACGCGCGCCAAGTGCGCACGATCGTCGACGAGGTCGAGCGCGCGCTCACCGGGCACGACGGCTCGAAGCCGATCTCGGTCGAGGGTCTCGCTGACGCGTCGTGGGTGCTCCTCGACTACGGCGACGTCGTCGTGCACGTCTTCCTCGATGCGACGCGCAGCTACTACGACCTCGACCGCCTGTGGGGCGACGTCCCGCGGCTCGACGTCCCCGCCACTCAGGCCGCGACGTAGGGCCGCATCGGCACGCCGCGCTCGAGCAGCGCGTCCTTGAGCTCGCGCACGCCGAAATTCCGTTCGAATCGGGGCGAGTACAGGATCGAGCTGATGATCGCCGCCTGCGCCGCGCCCACGGTCAGACCGTCGGCGATGTGCTCGACCGTGCCCGCGCCCCCCGAGGCGATCACCGGCACGTTCACGGCATCGGCGACCGCCCGCGTGATGTCGAGGTCGTAGCCCGACGCGGTGCCGTCCTTGTCGATGGAGTTCACGACGATCTCGCCCGCGCCGAGCTCCTCGCCGCGGCGCACCCAATCGACGGCGTCGAGGCCGGTTGCGAGGCGAGCGCCGTCGATGAACACCTCGTAGCCGGACGGGAGCCCGGGCTTGATACCGACGTGCTTCACCTGGGTGGAGAGCACGATGCACTGGCGGCCGAACGCCTCCGCACCCTGCCGAATGATGTCGGGCTCGCGCACCGCCATCGAGTCGACGCTGATCTTCTCCGCACCCGCCTTCAGAACTTCGTACATGTCGTCGATCGAGCGGATGCCCCCGCCGACGGTGAACGGCACGAACACGTGGTGGGCGACGGCGCGGACGGTGTCGAGATCGATCTTGCGCTTCTCCGCGCTCGCCTTGATGTCGTAGAACACGATCTCGTCGATCTGGTCCTCGTAGAGCTGCTGCGCGAGATCCTCGGCGGGCGCGACGTCGATGTTGTCCTCGAACTGCTGCGCCTTCGTGACGCGGCCGTTCACGACGTCGAAGCACGCGATGAGCCGCTTCGTCAGCACGAGCCGTCCCACTTCGCGAAGCGCTCGAGCAGCGCCAAGCCGACGGCACCGCTCTTCTCGGCGTGGAACTGGGTGGCGACGATGTTCGTGCGGCCCACGATCGAGCAGAACTCGCCGCCGTAGTCGGTGACGCCGAGGGCGTCCTCCGGATCGGCGGGGTCGGCGAAGTACGAGTTGACGAAGTAGCAGTACGCGTCGTCGCCGAGACCGTCGGTGACGGGGTGGCCCCTGGTGGCGCGCACCCGGTTCCAGCCGATCTGCGGGACCCGCAGCGAGTCGGGGAACCGGCGGACGCGGCCGGGCACCCAACCGAGGCCGTCGACGTCGCCTTCCTCGGAGTGGTCGAAGAGCACCTGGAGGCCGATGCAGATGCCGAGGAAGGGAACGCCGTACTCGAGGACGCGGCGCGTGAGCGGCTCGACCAGGCCCGAGTCGTGGAGCGATGCGAGCGTCGCGCGGGCCGCCCCGACGCCGGGCAGCACGAGGTGGTCACAGCGGTCGAGGTCGGCCGCGGTCGCCGCGAGGCGGTGGTCGAGGCCGAGCCGCTCGAGCGCGTACCCCACGCTCGGGGCGTTGCCCGCCCGGTAGTCGATGACCGCGATCACCGGCCGAATCTACCGACGGGCCCGAGCTTCCCCGCAGGCGTTCAGCGGCCGGCGGACTTGCCGGCCAGCTTGAGCACCGGTGCGGGATTCTCCGGCTCGGGACCGCCCTTGGGCGTGTCCTCGATCCAGCGCACGACGGTGCCGTCGGAGTAGGCCTGCAGGACCTTGAACTCGAGCGACTTCGTGTTCGTGGGCAGCGGTCCGGCCGCGATCGTGAAGAGCTGGAACTCGCCCGGACCGATCTTGCCGCCCGAGTAGGTGAGCTTCGACACCGCCTCGGTGACGGTGCCGTCGTCGGTCTTCAGGGGCTTCGCCAGCGGCGCCGTCTCGGCCGACCACGTCCATCCGGGCACCGGCTGCACGCTCACCGACGGGATCGGGGAGTCGGTCGGGAACGTGATCTCGAGCTGCACGGTGCTCGCGGTCTCGCTCTCGTTGGGCACCGAGAAGCTGAAGGTGCTGAAGCTGCCCTTCTTGGCGACGCCGGGCTGGATGGTCACGTGGGCTCCGGCGGGGGCCGCGGCGAGGATCACGAGCGCCAGGCCGGCCAGCGAGGCCCGCACCAGGGGGCACCTCTGCGGGCTCGTGGACGGTCGGGGGGAGAGGCGCATCGGGATCCTTCCTGCCGGGGCCCCCGCGCGGCGGGGGTCGTCGGCAGGTAGTCGCTCGCAGGGCGCCCTGAGTTCCCGACGAACCTCAGACGGCGTCGGCGGCCCGGAGCGCCTCGAGCAAGCGCTCGCGGGCCCGCGCGACGCGGCTGCGGATCGTGCCGACCGGCACCCCGGCGATGCGCGCCGCTTCGTCGTACGAGCAACCCAGGACCTGGGTGAGCACGAACGCCTCTCGTCGATCCGCCGGCAGGCCGTCGACGAGGTCCAAGAGGTCGCGGCCGCTCGCGACGGCGGTGTCGGCGACCTCCATCGCGGTGGGCTCGGTCTCCACCCGGCTGCGCAGCCGCCGGCGCCGGGTGTGCTGGCGCACCGCGTCGGCACACGCGCGCCGGGCGATCGCGAGCAGCCAGGTCCGGGCCGAGGCGTCGCCGCGGAACGACGGGAGCGCCTTCCAGGCCCGGACGTAGGTGTCCTGGGTGACCTCGTCGGCGTCGTCGGGACCGACGAGGTGGCGAGCGAGGCGCCACACCTCGGACTGCGTCGACCGCACGAACGAGTTGAGCGCGACCCGGTCGCCGCTGCGGGCGTCGTGGAGGAGGGCGGTGAGATCGTCCACCGGGCGCCGACGATACTGGGGAACCAAACCGCCGCCCGATCGGACTACCAGCACATGGACTGGCGAATGGATTGCACCGACGCCCGGACGGCGATCTCGGCCCGCCTCGACGGTGAGGACCTGCTCGCGTCGACGCCCGAGCCGGCGCTCGAAGCCCATCTCCGGAGCTGCACCGAGTGCCGCGAGTTCGAAGCCGCGACCACGGCCATGCACCGGCGCCTGCGTCTGCGGCCGGCGGAGCGGGTACCCGACCTGTCCGCCGCGATCGTGGCGGCCGTCGATCCGCTCACCGACGACGGTCGCATCGCCGGCCTGCGCGCCGGGCTCGCGGTGGTGGCGATGGTCCAGATCCTCGTCGCGCTCCCGGCCCTGGTTCTCGGGGACGACGCCGGACTTCCCGCGCACACCGCGCGCCATCTCGGCTCCTTCGCGGTCGCGCTCGGCATCGGGTTCCTCGTTGCCGCGTGGCGACCCGAGCGGGTGAGCGGTGTGCTGCCGCTCACGGCCGCGCTCGTGCTGTGCCTGTTGCTCACCTCGGGTGTGGACGTCGCGGCATCGAGAGCGAATGCGCTGTCGGAGCTCGGCGGTCACGCGACCGAGCTCGTCGGTCTCGGGCTCCTGTGGCTCCTCGCGCGCGAGACCGGCGCGGCGGCGCTGTGGACGCATCCGCGAACCGGGGGTCCGGTCACCTCGTGAGGACGCTCGCGTGAAGAACGCAGCCCGACGCGTGCTGGTCGTCGGCGCGCTGGCCGTGGTGTTCGTCGTCGTGCTGGCGTCGCCCGCGTTCGCGCACGCCAGCCTCGTGAGCACGAATCCGGCTCCGGGTGCGGTGCTCTCCGGTACACCGGATGCGATCACGCTGCAGTTCAACGAGCAGGTCACTGTCGCGCTCGGTGGCATCCGCCTCTACGACCAGCGCGGTGATCGCATCGCGACCGACCCTCCCACGAAGCCCGCGGGCAACAGCGTCAGCACGGCCACTCGGGGCAAGCTCCCGGACGGGTCCTACGTCGTGACGTGGCGCGTCACGTCGGCCGACACGCACCCCGTGCAAAGTGCGTTCACGTTCCAGGTGGGCACGAGCGCGAACGCGACGAGCTCAAAGGTCACCGGGCTCGCCGATCGCCTGCTCGCGCAGCAGCGCGGCGCGAAGGCAGTGGGCGCGGCGTGGGGTGTTGCTCGCTTCCTTGCGTTCGTCGGCATCGCGGTGCTGCTGGGCAGCGTGGCGTTCTGTGCTGCGATCTGGAGGCGCGCCGGCACGATCCGGATGGCGCGCATCATCACGTACGTCGGCCTCGCCGTTCTGGCCGTGTCGACGCTGGCCGGCTTCCTGCTGCAGGGCCCGTATGAAGCAGGTCTGGGAGTCGGGCACGTGTTCGACGTCGCACTGTGGCGCGACATCGCCACGACGCGTTTCGGCACGGTGTGGCTCGGTCGGCTGGCGCTGCTCGCGGCCGCGTTCGTGCTCGTGCGCGTGCTGTTCGCGCGCCCGGAGCGGAGTCGACTCCCCACGTGGTGGGTCGTCAGCGCCACGGCGATCGGGATCGCGATCGCAGCCACACCCGCACTGGCCGGGCACGCCGCCACCGGCGACTACGTCGCGCTGGCGCTCGTGGCCGACGTCGTCCACGTGCTGGCGATGTCGGTGTGGCTCGGGGGCCTGCTGATGATGGCCACCGTCGTGCTGCGCGGCGACGAGATCGAGGAACGACGCGACGTGTTGCTCGACTTCTCCTTCATCGCGATGTGGTGCGTGCTCGCGCTCATCGCGAGCGGCGCCTTCCAGACGTGGCGTCAGGTCCGCGAGCTCAACGCACTGCGCGACACCGATTACGGCCACATCCTCGTGATCAAGCTCGTCGTCTTCGCGCTGATGGGCGTGTTCGCGCTGTTCAGCCGAGAGATCGTCGGTCGCGTCTTCGACTACGTCGACGACGACGAGTTCGACGACGACGTGGAGCCGGTTGCCGTGGTGTCGGGCGGCGCGTTCGACGATCCGCCGGCCGGCGGATCGCCGACGGTGCTGCTCGATCTCGATCCCGAGGTGCGAGCCGAGTGGCGCAACCTGCGGCGGTCGGTATGGGCGGAGGCGCTCCTCGGCATCCTGATCCTCGCCGTCACCGCCGTGCTCGTGAACGCGACGCCCGCCGTGAACGCCGCCGCGAACAACAACGGAGGCGCCGCCGGAGTGACGATGCGCTCCAAGCAGGTGGTGATCGACGTGACCATCGCGCCGGCGCAGGCGGGACGCAACGACGTCCACGTGAGCACCTTCACGCCCGCCGGCGCTCCGATGGACGTCGCCGAGCTCACGGTCACGCTCGACCAGCCGAGTCGCAGGATCGCGCCGATCAACGTGCCGTTGCGGAAGCTCGGGCCCGGGCACTACCTGTCACCCGGCTTCGACATCCCGATCGCCGGCGACTGGCGCGTCACCGGGAAGGCCCGGCTCACCGACGTCGACGAGGTCACGCTGAACGACACCCTCACGATCCGATGAGGCGCGCCCTGCTGGCCGTGCTCGCGGTGCTCCTCGCGGTCGCGGTGGCCGGTGGCGGCGCGGCACCGGTGGGCGCGGCCGTGATCAAACCCGGCGCGAAGGCGCGCGAGCTCGCGGGCGAGGTGTGCGAGGACATGGTCGGTGACGCCGCGGTCGGAGCGGCCGGCGAGGCGCTCACGGCGCCGCCGCAGGGATCGTGGTCGGGGAGCCGGTACACGTGCACGTACGGGTTCGACGGTGGCACGCTCGCCCTGCGGGTGGACGTGTATCCCACGATCGACGCCGCGAGGCAGGGGTTCGCGAAGGCGCGCGCCGCGGCGACGGCGCGAACCCGGCTGTACGGCATCGGCCAGCAGGGCTTCCAGGCGCGCGACTTGGTCCTGGTCTCGCGCAAGGACAACTTCTTTCCAGCACAGTGGGATCCGAAGCTTGGAATTCACGTGACTTGAAGTCGCGGC
>JADMIO010841988.1_pt1 | contig 42262 bp, 54 predicted proteins | sample 8958161 | NCBI WGS metagenome assembly JADMIO01 (sample SAMN16585339, study PRJNA669376) | soil metagenome | isolation source: Crop rotation soil | place: USA: Cullars Rotation, Alabama | collected 2011 | reverse complement strand
CGTATCCCAGAAGCAGCAGCGGGAAGATCCCGAACGGCGCGAAGCCCAGTGCCGACAATGCGCCCGCCGCGAAGGCGACGCCGCGCGCGCGCCACGGCGAAAGCTCGCGCATCCATTGCGCGACGCGCGCGAGCATCGGGCGGCGACCGTCGGCGGCGTCGGCGAGCGCGCTCACGCTGCGGGCGGCGCTTCGGTGGGCGGCGCCTCCGGGGAGATCGCGCGGATGCGAAGCTTCTTCACGCGCCTCGGATCGGCTTCCAGCACCTCGAATTCATAGCCGGCCGGATGGGCGACGATCTCGCCGCGCTGCGGCACGCGCCCCAGGATGTAGATCACGAGCCCGCCCAGGGTGTCGATGTCCTCGGCCTCCTCGTCGTCCTCGAGCGCCAGCGACAAGCCGGTCTGGCTCTTGAAGTCCTCCAGGTCGATGCGCGCATCGGCGATGAAGGCGCCGGCCGGATCGCGGCGCACGCTCGCTTCGTCCTCGTCGTGCTCGTCGGCGATGTCGCCCACGATCTCCTCGATCAGATCCTCGATGGAGACGAGACCGTCCGTGCCGCCGTACTCGTCGATGACGAGGGCGAGCTGCATATGCGTCGTCTGCATCTTGACCAGCAGGTCGAGCACCGGCATCGACGGCGGCACGAAGAGCAGCGGCCGCTTGATCTGCACCAGCGACGCGTCGCCCCAGCGATAGCTGCCGTCGCCCTTGGCCTCCATCAACCCGAGCACGTCCTTGATGTGGACGAGCCCCGTAGGATCGTCGAGCGTCTCGCGATAGACCGGCAGGCGCGAATGCTGCGCTTCCTTGAACAGTGCCACCAGCGCGCCCAGCGGCATGGTCTCGTCGGCGGCGACGATGTCGGCGCGGGGCACCATCACGTCGTCGACGCGCAACTCGCCCACCTTCAGCAGGTTGGCGAGCATCAGCCGCTCCTGAGGCGTCAGCTCGCGGCTCTGCCGGTCGCTTTCCTCGATCACCTCTTCCAGGCTTTCGCGGATCGCGGCGGCGGCGCCGTCGCCGCGCAGCATCTGCGCCAGGCGCTTCAGGATGGATGGCGCTTTGTCGTCGTCGGCGACGGGGGCGTCGGTCATTGGGCGTCGATCATGGCGATGCTGTTCACGCGGCTTTGCTGGCATAGGGATCGTCGATGCCGAGCTCGCTCAGGATTTCGGTCTCGAGCGGCTCCATCACGCGCGCGGCGCGCGCGGTTTCGTGGTCGTAGCCCAGAAGATGCAGCACGCCGTGCACGGCCAGGTGCAGCGCATGATCGGCGAAGCGCTTCTTCTGCGCGCGGGCTTCCTTCTCCGTCACCCCGTAAGCAATCGCGACGTCGCCCAGATATTCGTCGCGCCGCGCGGGAAACGACAGCACGTTGGTCGGCTTGTCCTTGCCGCGGAAGCTGCGGTTCAGCGTCTTCAGCCTGCCGTCGCCCGCGAGCAGGATGGTCAGCGCGCCCTTCGGGTTGCCGCCGCGCGCCTTGGCCAGCTCCGCGGCGCGCTTCATGCGCGCGCCCAAGCCCCGCTTCCTGCGCCACTTCGGCTCCTCGATCATGAGCGTCACGCTCACGTCTGATCCTTCCGGCGTGACAAGGTGCGCCCGACTCCTTGGTCCATGGCGCCCCGGCTGGTGTCTTCGGCCCTATTATAGGCGGCGACGATGCGCGTGACGAGGGCGTGGCGCACCACGTCCTTCTCGTCGAAGCGGGCGATCGCCGCGCCCTCGACGCCGGAGCAGATGTCCAAAGCCTGGTTCAGGCCGTCCGCGCCGCCGCCGGGCAGGTCGCTCTGGCTGGGATCGCCGGTCACCACCATGCGCGATTCCTCGCCCAGCCGCGTCAGGAACATCTTCATCTGCGCCGGCGTCACGTTCTGCGCCTCGTCCAGGATGATGAAGGCGCGCGCCAGCGTGCGGCCGCGCATGAAGGCGAGCGGGGCAACCTCGATCGTGCCCTGCTCCATCAACTTCATGGCCTGCTCGCCCATCACGTCGAACAAGGCGTCGTAGAGCGGGCGCAGGTAGGGATCGATCTTCTCCTTCAGGTCGCCGGGCAGGAAGCCCAGCCGCTCGCCGGCCTCGAGCGCCGGCCGCGACAGGATCAGCCGCTCGACGCGGCGCTCGTAGAGAAGATGCGCGCCATAGGCGGCGGCCAGATAGGTCTTGCCGGTGCCGGCGGGTCCGATGCCGAAGACGAGCGGATGCGTGCGCATCAGGTCGAGATAGGCAAGCTGCCCCGGCGTGCGTGCGCGCGTCGTGCGCGAGGCCCAGGTCTTGAGCGAGGGCGAGCCGAAGTTGCCGGCCTCGGCCGGCCGCGACGGTCCTTCCAGCGCGAAATGGATCTCGGCATCGACGTCGGAAAGGCTGGCGCTCTCGCCGGCTTCGAGGCGGGCATAGAGCGCGCGCAGCACGGACGCCGCGCGGTCGCGGGCCTCGCTCGATCCTTCCAGCGCCACCAGGTTGCCGCGCGTCGCCACGCGCACGGCAAGCTTCTGCTCCAGGCGGGCGAAGTTCTTCTGATGCGCGCCGGCCAGCTCGGCCAACAAATGATTGTCCGGGAATTCCAGCGTCACCTGCTCACGCGGCTGCGCCTTCTTCGGTGTAGCGCTCACTGGGACAGAACGCCTTTCAGGCTGTTCGGCTGCGCCGCGACGACGGTCACGTCGCGCACCTGGCCGATCAGCGCGGCCGCGCCTTCGACATGCACGGGCTGGAGATAGGGCGAGCGCCCGACCGCCTGGCCCTCGAGCCGTCCCGGCTTCTCGAACAGGACCGAGAAGGTGCGTCCCTCGCAGGACTTGCCGAAGGCCTTCTGCTGCTCGCCCAGCAGCTCCTGCAGCGCCGTCAGCCGCGCCGATTTCACGTCCTCCGCAATCTGCTTGCGCGCCGCCGAGGCCGGCGTGCCGGGACGCTTGGAATATTTGAACGAGAAGGCCTGCGCATATCCGACCTCGCGCACCAGCTTCATCGTATCGTCGAAGTCCCTGTCGCTCTCGCCCGGGAAGCCGACGATGAAATCCGACGACAGCGCAAGGTCGGGGCGCGCCTTGCGCACGCGCTCGACGATACGCAGATAGTCCTTCGCGCCGTGCTGGCGGTTCATCGCCTCCAGGATCGCGTCCGATCCCGACTGAACCGGAAGGTGCAGGTACGGCATGAGCTGCGGCAGGTCGCGATGCGCCGCGATCAGCTCGTCGCTCATGTCGCGCGGATGGCTGGTGGTGTAGCGAAGGCGCGCCAGGCCGTCGATGCGCGCCAGCGCGTGCAGCAGCTTCGCCAGGCTCCAGCCGTCATGGGCATAGGCATTGACGTTCTGGCCGAGCAGCGTGATCTCGCGCGCGCCCAGCTCGACCAGGCGCCGCGCCTCGTCCAGAACCTGCGCCGCGGGACGCGAGAACTCGCCGCCGCGGGTATAGGGCACGACGCAGAAGGTGCAGAACTTGTCGCATCCTTCCTGGACGGTCAGGAACGCGGCCGGTCCTTCGAGGCCGGTCTGCGCCGGCAGCGCGTCGAACTTGTCCTCGACGGGGAAATCGGTCTCGAGCGCCTGGCCGCCGGAACGGGCTATCTTTGCGATCATCTCGGGCAGGCGGTGATAGGACTGCGGCCCGACCACCAGGTCGACGGCGCCCTGTCGGCGCACGATCTCCCCGCCCTCGGCCTGGGCGACGCAGCCCGCGACCGCGATCATCATCCGGCCGCCGTCTTTTGCTCTGGCTTCCTTCAGCTTCCTGAGCTTGCCCAGCTCGGAATAGACCTTCTCGGCCGCCTTCTCGCGGATGTGGCAGGTGTTCAGGATCACCATGTCGGCGCCGTCCGGCGCATCGGCCGGGGCATAGCCCAAGGGCGCCAGCAGATCCGCCATCCGGGCGGAATCGTAGACGTTCATCTGGCAGCCGTAAGTCTTGACGTAAAGCGCTTTCATGGGGGGCGGGTTATGCGCTTTCGCGCCCGCTCAGGCAACGGCCGGGGGTTGTTTCAGGCCGCTGCCGCGGCGGCGGTCAGCCCGGCCAGAGCCTCGGCCTGGCCGCGGCGGATGATGGATTCCGCCCGCGCCGCCAAGGGCTTGCGCCCGCCCATCGCGTCCACCGTCATGGGCTCGTGGAAGGTGACGACCACGTCGACGGGCCCGGCGGTCACCGCCTCCCACAGATGCGGGATCAGGTCCATGTCGCCGTACCAGGCGAAAAGCGGCCGGTTCTCGCGCCCCATCGGCAGGCCGTGGAAGCCGGTATAGGCCAGCGACACCGGCTGCACCGGGACGTAGCGGACCTGGCCGTCGGCGCCCGTCTCCAGCTCGGACTCGGTCGCGCCCATCAGCGCGCTCTTGAAGGGCAGCACGCGGTTGCCGTCGTTCGAGGTGCCTTCGGGGAACAGGACCAGCGCGTCGCCGGCCTGAAGCCGCTCGCGCAGCTCGTCGCGCGCCTGGCCGGTCTGGCTCCGGCGTTCGCGCTTGACGAACACGGTCTCGTAGAGCCGCGCCATCAGGCCGAAGAAGAACCAGCCCTCCACCTCGCTCTTGGCGACGAAGGAGACGCGCGCCACGCCGCCGAGCGTGATGATGTCGAGATACGAGGTGTGGTTGGCGACCATCAGCACGCCGCGGTCCTGCACCGGCGTGCCGACGACGGTGATCTTGATGCCGAACAGGCGGCAGAGGAAGCGGCTGTAGCGTTGCGGCAGGGTCTTGCGGCGCTTCAGGCCCAGGCGGATCGACGTCCACTGCCATGGGATGATGAAGAGCGCGGTCAGCGCGAAGACGAAAAGGATGCAGATGCCCCGAAGCGTCTGCATGTCAGCGCGGCTTCTTGCCCTTCGGCACGCCATAGAGCTCGAGGCGATGGTCGACCAGCTCGAAGCCCAGCTCTTCGGCCACGCGGCGCTGAAGCGTCTCGATCTCCTCGTTGCGGAACTCGATGACGCTGCCCGACTGGATGTCGATCAGGTGATCGTGATGCGCCTCGGGCACCTCTTCGTAGCGCGAGCGGCCGTCGCGGAAGTCGTGGCGCTCGAGGATGCCGGCATCCTCGAACAGCTTCACGGTGCGATAGACGGTGGCGATGGAGATGTGCGGGTCGATCGCCGAGGCGCGCTTGTAGAGCTCTTCGGCGTCCGGATGATCGATCGCCTCCGACAGCACGCGCGCGATCACGCGGCGCTGCTCGGTCATGCGCAAACCTTTGTCAACGCAGAGCTGCTCAATCCGCGTCACGGCGGTTCCCCAAATCTTTCCTGCCCACTCTAACGGCCATGCCCCAGGTCCGCGAGCGGCAAATCACGCTTCAGGATAAGCGCATCTTCGCCGCGCTCATAGTAGGACTTGCGCGCCCCGACATTGTGAAATCCCAACAATCCGTAGAGCGCGCGGGCGGCGGTGTTGGCCGAAGCGACCTCCAGGAACATCGTGGTCGCGCCGCGCAGTTGGGCCAGAGAGGCGGCTTCGGCGAGCAGCGCGCGGCCTATCCCCTTGCGGCGCGCGTCGGGCTCGACGGCGATGGTCAGGACCTCCGCTTCGTCGGCGGCGACGCGCGCCAGCACGAATCCGCCGGTCGTGACTAATCCAACGATGCCGGGGCTTTTCAGCATGTCGCCCAGGGCCGCTTCGTCCCAGGCTTTGGCGAAGCACAGCGCGTGAATGCGCGCCATCGCGTGCAGATCGTCCGGCGCCGCGGCGCGGATCACGAGGCTGCCTTGGGAAGCTTGGCGTCGGGCACGCGAAGATAGAGCGGCCGCGGTGCCTCGTCGGTCGTGGCCGCGTTCGATGCCAGACGCGCGACCCACAGCGCGTCGGGCTGGCGAACCTGCGACAGCACGAATCCGCTTGCGAGTGCTTCGCATGCGCGACTGGCGGCCGTGCCGGCCAGCGCAATCGGCTGCGCGTCGCCCAGCGCGCGCAAGGCTGCGATGGCCGCATCGAAGCCGAGCACCACGGGCCCATCGCCGATCTCGACATAGACCTCGTCGCGCCGCGCATCGTGCAGCGCGATGGCGCGCGGGGCGCCGGTCTCTTCCTTCGCTTGCGCCGCCATCGCGGCCAAGGTGGTGACGCCCGTGAGCGGAACCCGTAGCGCCACCTTCAGCGCGCGCATGAAGGCAAGGCCGACGCGCTGTCCGGTGAAGGTGCCGGGTCCCGTCGTCACCGCAAGCCGGTCGAGCGAGGCGAAGGCATGGCCCGCCATCACCTCTTCGACCATCGGCGCCAAGGCTTCGGCGTGGCCGCGCTCCATCGCTACCCAGCGATGCGCAAGCGTCCGCCCGTCCTCGACCAGCGCCGCGGAGCAGGCGCCGAGTGCGGTGTCGCAGGCGAGCAGCCTCATAGGATCTTGCAGGTCTCGTCGAAGGAGAGCCGGGGATTGCGCGGGAAGATGCCCGACGGATCGCCGTAGCCGACGCCGCAGATGAAGTTGGATTTCACGTTGGTGCCGGCGAAGAACTCTTTGTCGACGGCCTCGTTGTTGAAGCCCGACATCGGACCGCAATCCAGCCCCAGCGCGCGCGCCGCGATGATGAAATACGCGCCCTGCAGCGTCCCGTTGCGGAACGCGGTCGTCTGGCGCAGGGCGGAATCGTGAAACCAGTCCTTGGCGCCGGGATTGTGCGGGAACAGGCGCGGGATGTATTGCGGGAAATCCAGGTCGTAGCCGATCACCGCCACCGCCGGCGCCGTCATCGTCTTCTCGATGTTGCTGGGCAGAAGGTGCGGCTTGATGCGCTCTTTCGACTCCGGGCTCACCAGGAACACGATGCGCGCCGGCGAGCAGTTCGCGCTGGTCGGTCCCAGCCGCATCAGGTCGTAGACCGCCATCAGAAGCGCCGGGCTCACCGGCTTGTCCAGCCATTTGTTGTGGCTGCGCGCCGCGCGGAAGACGATGTCCAGCGCCTCGTCGTTGATGGCGTGCGACGTCACTTACACCGCCTCGACCGCGACGACTTCGGGAACGTAGTGGCGCAGCATGTTCTCGATGCCGTTCTTCAGCGTCATGGTCGAGGACGGGCAGCCCGCGCACGAACCTTGCAGGTGCAGGAACACGATGCCGCTCGAGCCGTCGAAGCCCTTATAGATGATGTCGCCGCCGTCCTGCGCCACGGCCGGACGCACGCGGGTGTCGATCAGCTCGCGGATCTGGGCGACGACCTCCGGATCGGCCTCGCCGTATTGCGCGCTGTCGTCGCTTTCTTCGGCGGCGCTTTCGATGACGGGAAGGCCGCGCGTGAAGTGATCCATGATCGCGCCCAAGACCGGCGCCTTCATCTGCTTCCAGTCGCCGTCCTTCTTGGTCACCGAGATGAAGTCGGAGCCGAAGAAGACGCGCGCGACATCGGGGATGTCGAACAGCGCGCGGGCGAGCGGCGAGCGGTTCGCGGCTTCGCGGGTGGGGAAATCGGCGACCGCGCCTTCGCCCATGACCTCGCGGCCGGGAAGGAATTTCAGGGTCGCCGGGTTGGGCGTGGATTCGGTCTGGATGAACATGGCGCCTACATAGACCTTAGAAGTCTGAAATCAACCCGTTCTTCTCCCAGTCGCCATAGCGCGTGGGCTCCGGGCCTTTGCGGCCGCCGATCTCGGGCGGATGAGCGGCGTCGGTCCGGTTTACCTTCAAAGCCTCGGCTTTGCGGCGTTCCTCGGCCTCGGCCAGGGCGCGCTTGGCCGCTTCCTTGATCCTTTCGGCGATTTGACGCTCCGATGCCATTGGGGGCCTCGCTTGACGGAACGGCCCCTTAGCCTACATCAATTCGCGGGGGATGAAGGGCTTTTTTCCATGAATATGTTCAAGACCTTCGCGCTGATGCTCGGGATGTTCTTCCTGTTCATCGTCGTCGGCGCCATTTTCGGCGGCACGCTGGGCATGTTCATCTGCTTTGGGCTAGCCACCGCGCTCAACCTCTGGGCCTATTGGAATTCCGACAAGGCCTTGCTGCGCATGTACGGCGCGCGCGAGGTGAGCGAGCAGCAGGCGCCCGATCTGGTCAACCTGGTGCGCCAGCTGTCGAGCCGCGCCGGCCTGCCGATGCCCAAGGTCTATGTCATGGAGGACGCGCAGCCCAACGCGTTTGCGACCGGACGCAATCCGCAGCATTCGGCGGTCTGCGTCACGCGCGGGCTGCTGGAGCGGATGAACAACTATCAGCTCGCAGGCGTGCTCGCGCATGAGCTCGGCCACATCAAGCATCGCGACACGCTGATCATGACGGTGGTGGCGACGACGGCGGGCGCGCTTCAGCTGCTCTTGAGCTTCGGCGCGCGGCGCAGCGGCATGGGCCTCATCGGCGTGATCCTGGTGTCGCTGCTGGCGCCTTTGGCCGCGATATTGGTGCAGATGGCGATCAGCCGGTCCCGCGAGTTCGAGGCCGACAAGCTCGGCGGCGAGCTCGTCGGGCGTCCGCTCTGGCTGGCTTCGGCGCTCGCCAATCTCGACCCCGCGGCGCAGGCGGTCGCCAACGTCACCGCCCAGCGCAATCCGGCGACCGCGCATATGTTCATCGTCAATCCCTTGAGCGGCGCCAAGATCGGCAAGATGTTCTCGACCCATCCGCCGATCGATGAGCGCATCGCGCGCCTGACCCGCCAGGCCGGCGTGGAGAAATTCCGCCCGGGTAACTGGTGACGGCAGGACAGGCCGCCCGCAAAGCCGCGCTCAGCATCCTTTCCGACGTGCTGCGCAAGCGCCGCCCGCTCGACGCGGCGCTCGAGCACGCCGCCCGCCTCGAGCCGCGCGACGCGGGCTTCGCGCGCGCCATCGCCGCCGAAACGCTGCGCCGCTTCGGCCAGCTCGACGCGCTGATCCGGGGCTTCGTCGCCAAGCCGCCGGCCCCGCACAAGTCGGGGCCCACGATCGAGATATTGCTCATGGGGGCGTGCGAGCTGCTGTTCCTGAAGGTGGCGCCGCATGCCGCCGTCGACGGCGCCAACCGGCTCGCGCAATCCGACGACAAGGCGGTGCATTTCAAGCCGCTGATCAACGCGGTGCTCAGGCGTGTCGCGCGCGAGGGCGCCGCCGTCGTCGCGGGCCAGGACGCAGCCAGGCTGAACACGCCCGACTGGCTGTGGTCGCGCTGGGCGGGCGCCTACGGCGAAGAAACCGCGCGCGCGATTGCGGCCGCGCATCTGGTGCAAGCGCCGCTCACGTTGGTCGACAAGAGCGCGCCGCGCTTCGATGCGGTTCGGCGCGTCGAGGCGATGCCCGATTTCTCGTCGGGCGAATTCTGGGTCCAGGACGCGGCCGCGACCTTGCCCGCGCATCTCCTGGGCGACGTGAAGGCCAAGCGCGTCATCGATCTCTGCGCGGCGCCCGGCGGCAAGACCGCGCAGCTCGCGGCACAAGGCGCCGACGTCACCGCCGTCGAGCGCGACGAAACCCGCATGGTGCGGCTGAAAGAGAACCTGGCGCGGCTCAAGCTTGACGCCACGCTGATCAACGAGGACGTGCGCGACCTGCGCGTCGAGCCCGCGCCCTTCGTGCTGCTCGACGCGCCCTGCACCGCCACCGGCACGATCCGCCGCCACCCCGAGCTTCCCTGGATCAAGAGCGCCGCGGACGTGACGCTCGTCGCCGGCGCGAGCGCCGAGCTTCTGGATTGCGCGGCGGCGATGACCGCGCCGGGCGGGCTGCTCGTCTTTGCGGTGTGCTCGCTGGAGCCGGAAGAAGGCCCGGAACAGACCGCGCTGTTCCTCGAGGCGCATCCGGAGTTTTCACGCGTGCCGCTGAAGCCCGAAGACGTCTTCGGCCATGCCGAGTTCATCGATGCGAACGGCGACCTGCGCACCCTGCCATGCCACATGCCCGAGCAAGGCGGGATGGACGGGTTCTATGCAGCGCGCCTCCGGCGCGACGCGGCGCGGCTCTACAAGCGCCCCAGCGAATAGGCGATGGCGAGATAGATCTTGCCGGTGTCGGCCGACAGAATCGTCGGCGTGAGCAGCCCGCCGCCGTCGCCTTCCTTGGCGCGCGCGAGCAGCGCCTCGAACTCGTTCATGTAGAGGTTGGCGGCGTCGCGGAAGCGCGTGTCCTCGCGATAGAGCGCTGCGACGCGGTCGACCGTCTCGCCGTCGATGGCGCCGGCCAGCCGGCGCGCGAACACCGCGCGGTCGCCGGCCAGATAGTCGCGCCACTCGCCTTCGTTCGGCGGCATCTCGCCGGTGATGGCTTCGAGGTCGACGGCGAGGTCGGCCAGCGCCGCCTCCAGCGCACCCATCGCCGCGGCGGCCGAAGGCTTCAGCTCGCGCGTCTCGCCGCTGTCGGCGGCGGCCAAGAGCTTGCTCATCTCCCAGCCGCCGGCGGTGCGCGGCTTCTGCTGGGACGGCTGCTGCTGCTTGGGCTTGGCGGTCAGCTTGCGCGCCATGCCGAACAGGCCGGCGCGTTCGGGCTCCATCTCCGGCTGCGGCAGCGCGCGCGGATCGAAGGTCGGGCGCGGTGCGGTGCGCGCATGGATGGTCGACAGCGTCCGCGCCGACAGGTCCAGGATCTCTTCGGTTTCGGTGCGCACCATCGCGCGCACGCGTTGCGCTTCCTGCTGCGCCACGCCGGGCAGCGACAAGAGGTGCTTCTCGACGTCCTCGACGGCGCCGGCCAGGGTGCGGCGGATTTCGTTCGCCTGCGCGGACAGCTCGCCCGAGGTGCGCAGCAGCCGCTCGCATTCCGCCATCGCCTCGCCGACCAGGTTGCGCGCGTCGGTCTTGGCTTGGCCCGCGGTCTCGCCGATCAGGGTCTGTGAGCTCGCGGTGGCTTCGCGCATCGTGTCGATCAGCTTGACCAGCGTGCCGTGCGCCGCGTCGCTCGCCTCTTTCAGGCGCTCGGCCTCGCGCGTGAAGCTCTGCGTCAGCTGGCTCGCGCGCGTCGCGGCATTCGCCATGATATGCTCGAGATGCCTTTCCGCCTGGCCGGTGACGGTCTCGAACTTCTGCGCCTCGCCGCCCAGCTGCTCGATCGCCTGCGCCATCGACGCGCGCTCGCGGCCCAGTGCCGCTTCGAACGCGCCGCTCTCTTCCTTCAGGCGCGTGAGCAGGTCGTTCATCGCGGCGCGGTGGCGCTCCTGGCGGCCGAGCACGAATTCGGCGCGCGCCATCGACGCATCGGAGACGGATTCGATCGCTTTGGCCTGGCGGTCCAATTCGACCGCGGCCTGGCGCGGCGCTTCGGCAGCGGCAGCCGCCGCGGCGCGGAAATCGGCCGCCTGCGTGTCGAGCGTCTGCGCCGCGGTCTTCAGCGAGCTTTCCGCGGTCTCCATCGACGCCTTCAATTGCGCGGCGCGTCCGGCGACCGTTTCGCTGGCGCGCGCCGCCGCATCGGCGAGCGAGCCCGACACCGCATCGATGCGCTCGCGCTCCTGCGTCAGGCGCGAAGCGACGGCTTCGCCGCGCACTTCGGCGCGCGCGCCGGCCTGGTCGAGCGCGGCGATCTGGTTTTCCAACACGAGCTCCAGCGCGCGCATGCGGTTGAAGGCGCCATCCAGTCCGGCGTTCAGCGCGTCCAGCTCGCGGCGCACCGCGCGGCTGAGCTTGGCAGTGGTGCGCGACGCGGTCTCGTCGGCGGTGAAGAGGCGGTCGGTGGCATCGACCAGCGCATTCGCCGCCAGCCCCATCGCATGCCCGCGCGCCAGCGCCCAGGCCGCCGCCACGAACAGCGCCGACGGCACGAAAGCGGCGACCACGAACAGCGCGACCTGCTGGATGTCGAGATGGGCGAAGCCTTGGGTGTAGCCCCAGAAATAGGCCGCGGCCGCCCCGCTCCACAACGCCGCCACGATGCCGGCCGCGAACATCACGGTCACGCCGAAGCGGCTGTCGCGCGCGCGCACCGGCTTGGAGTCGCCGTCGGCCGAGGAAGCCTGTTCGGCCGCTTGGATCAAAACAGGCTGGTTACGCTCGAACTGCGGCGTGGCCATCAGGGGTCCCCTGGCAAAAAGCTTAGGCAGCCGGGCACCTTAACCATTCAACCTCTTGGAGGCGAGGGCAGAAGGCCCTTGCCGGCTTTAAACTTACGTTGTAAATTATAGAAGCTTTGGAGGGCCCGTCATGACCATGCTGATCGCGGCTGCCGCCGTTTTCATCGGCATTCACCTGCTGATCTCAGGCACGCGCCTGCGCGACGCTATCACAGGTCTTGTCGGCGAGGGACCCTATCTGGGCCTGTTTTCGCTCGCCTCCGTCGCCGCCATCGCCTGGCTGGTGATGAGCTACAACGCAGCCCAGGCCGGAAGCGAGAACCAGATCCTCTACACGCCTTGGACCGGGATCCGGCACCTGGCGATCCCGGTCGTGGCCATCGCTTTCCTGCTCGCGGTGCCGGGGCTTCTGATGCCCAACCCGACCTCGCTCAAGCAGGAGGGCGCCGCCGCGAAAGAGGGCACGGTCCGGGGCGTGCTGCGCATCACGCGTCATCCGTTCCTTTGGGGCGTCGCGATCTGGTCGGCGTTCCATACGGCTGCGAACGGCGACGAAGCTTCGGTGATCTTCTTCGGCACGTTCTTTCTGGTCAGCTTTTTCGGCACTTTCTCGATCGACGCCAAGCGCCGCCGCAAGATGGGCGCGGCCTGGGACGCCTTCGCGGCAAAGACCTCGAACGTTCCGTTCGCGCGCGGCGGCGTGCGTTTGGGCGAGCTGTTCGACTGGCGCCTGGCGGTCGCGGTCGTGGTGTTCCTGGGCGTGCTGTTCGGCCATGCCCATCTCTTCGGCGTGTCGCCGTTCCCCAGCGGCTGGGTCCCGTATTAACGGCGTTTTGACCGTTGCCGGTTTTAATCGCACGGCCAGAAAAGGGACCTTGGCCGATGCCCGGCGCCGCCGTCGATCTTGCCCATCTCGCCCGCTACACGGGGGGCGACGCCGCGCTCAATGCCGAGATCCTGCGCCTGTTCGACTCCCAGGCGAGCGAGCTGGTCGAAAAGCTCAAAAGCATCATCGAGGCCCGCGACGCCAGGGAGTGGAAGCTCGCGACCCACACCCTGAAAGGTGCCGCCCGCGGCATCGGCGCCTTCGCGCTCGGGGACGCCGCCGCCGCGGCCGAGCCCATCGACCTTGCGGACAGCCGGACCACCGCCGCCGCCCTGGAATCCGTGCTCGGCCAGGCGGGCGAGGTGCGGCTTTTCATCAAGGCTTATCTGGCGGCTTGACGCATACCAGCCATTCCCCTACCTCGCCCGCGTGCCTGGTCGCTTGAATTGGTCGGCGGCCAATTCTACATGCCGTATACGTAGGCGCAGAAATCATACAGAGTGAATTCGTGAAATGAGCATCGAGACCGACGTCGCCATCATCGGAGCCGGCCCCATCGGCCTTTTCGCCGTGTTCGAGCTGGGCCTGTTGGACCTGAAGGCGCATCTGGTCGACATCCTCGACCGGCCGGGCGGGCAATGCACCGAGCTGTATCCCGAGAAGCCCATCTACGACATCCCGGGCCTGCCCATCGTCACGGGGCAGGAGCTGACCGACAAACTGCTCGAGCAGATCAAGCCGTTCAACCCGACCTTCCATTTCTCGCAGATGGCAAGTGGGCTCTCGAAGCTGGAAGACGGCCGCTGGAAGCTGACCACCGATGCGGGGACCGAGATCGTCGCGCCCGTCGTCGTGATCGCGGCCGGCGGCGGCAGCTTCGTGCCGAAGCGTCCGCCCATCGCCGGCATCGAAGCCTATGAAGGCAAGTCGGTGCATTACGCGGTGCGCAAGATGGAAGCGTTCCGCGGCAAGAACATCCTGATCGCCGGCGGCGGCGACAGCGCGCTCGACTGGACGATCAACCTCGCGCCCATCGCCAACAAGCTGACGCTCGTCCATCACCGCGACGGCTTCCGCGCCGCGCAGCACAGCGTCAACCAGATGCGCGAGCTCGCCGCCCACGGCAAGATCAACTTCGAGATCGCCAGCGTGAAGGCGCTGCACGGCGAGGGCGGGCAGCTCAACGCGGTGACGCTCTCAGGCGCCGACAAGCGCGAATGGGAGCATGCCTGCGACACCTTCATCCCGTTCTTCGGGCTCACCATCAAGCTCGGCCCCATCGCCGATTTCGGCTTGAACCTCACCGAGAACCTGATCGGCGTCGACACCGAGAAGTTCGAGAGCACGACGGCGGGCATCTTCGCCATCGGCGACATCAACACCTATCCGGGCAAGCTGAAGCTGATCCTGTCGGGCTTCCACGAGGCCGCGCTGATGTCCCAGGCGGCGTTCCACATCGTCAAGCCGAACGAGAAGCTGCGCTTCCAATACACGACGTCGTCGTCGAGCCTGCAGAAGAAACTCGGAGTCGCCTGATGAAGATCATCGCTACCGACCGTAAAGGCGCCGTGCACGAGATCGAAGGCCGCGACGGCTGGAGCGTGATGGAGATGCTGCGCGATGCGGGCCTGCCCGTCGCCGCCGAATGCGGCGGGGCCTGCGCCTGCGCCACCTGCCACGTCTATGTGACCGACGGCTGGTACGAGAAGCTGCCCGTGCGCAGCGACGCCGAGGTCGACATGCTCGACATGGCGCTGGCGGTCGAGGACAACTCGCGGCTCTCCTGCCAGATCACCTGCGGCGAGGACCTCGACGGGATCAAGGTCACCATCGCGCCGGAATGATTTTCCGGTACAGATGTACAGAACAGTTATCGTTTTACAATAATTCTTAGCCGTGCAACGATACCTCCGCCAAGCCGGAGGTCTCCATGAAGCTCGCGCGCCTCAGCCGTGTGATGTCGGTCCTGTCGCTGATCGGCATGGTGATCCTGCCCGCGGTGGTGACCTGGATCTTCCTCGAGCCCGAGCGCACCCAGTTCCTGATGCTCAGGCTCAGCCATGTCGGCGACGGCTTGAGCGCCGCGGTGCCGCTTGCGGCCCGGCTCGAAGCGCTCGGCCTCGAGCTGGTGCCGACCGGGCTTGCGGCCTGGGCCTTGTGGTCGCTGTCGCAGGTCTTCGCCTGCTATGCGCGGGGCAAGGTGTTCAGCGCCGAGCCGCTGCGCCACTTCAACCATCTCGCGGTCGCGTTGTTCTTGAGCGTCGTCGTCGACATCGGATTGCAGGTTCCGATCACGGCGCTCTTGAGCTGGCACCTCGGGCCGCATCATCGCTATGCCTCCTTGAGCTTCGGCAGCGACGACGTCTCGCGCCTGTTCGTCGCCGGCGCGGTGCTCGTCGTCGCGCGGGTGATGGACGAGGCGCGGCGCATGGCCGACGAGAATGCGGGGTTCGTCTGATGGCGATCGTCGTCAATCTCGACGTGATGCTGGCCCGGCGAAAGATGCGCTCCAAGGAGCTGGCCGAGATCGTCGGCATCACCGAGGCCAATCTCTCGCTTCTCAAGTCTGGCAAGGTGAAGGGCGTGCGCTTCGCGACGCTCGACAGGATCTGCACGGCGCTCGATTGCCAGCCCGGCGAGATCCTCGAGCATCGTGCGGGCGAATGAACAAGCCGCGCCTCGCCGGTGCGACTCTGGTGGCGGCGCTGCATGTCGCCTTCGTCGTCCTGCTGTTGCAGGCGGGCCTGACGCCGCGCCTCGTGCGTGCGGCGCGCGAGACGATCCTGTATCTGACGCCGCCGAAGCCTCCTGCGACGGCCGCGCCCGCACCGCCGCCGTCCGCGCCGGTTCCCATCGTGCGGCTGCCGGAGGCCGTCGCCAAACCTGCGCCGCCGCCGCTGCCCGGCGTCGATCTCAAATCGCTGGAAGGCTTCGGCCGCACGCTGCTCGACTGCCGGCCCGAGAACATCGCCAATCTTCCGCCCGAGGACCGCGACCGCTGCAATACGCTTTCGCTCAAGCCGCGCGACGACGTCGACTTCGCCGATCACACCAACCGCTCGCGCGACGCGGCGCTATGGGCCCGCGGCCGGGCGCGCAAGAACGCGCCCATGCTGCTGCCCTGCGCCAACAGCCGCGGCTTGGGCGTGGGTCTCGGGACGCTGCTGTGCTTGGAAAAAGGCATCACGCAAGGCTTCAAGGCGGACGAGCAGCAGAGCTATGGCGACGCCCCGCCCGAGCAGGTGCACGTCCCCAACGGCGGCGACCCGCACCCCGACTATACCGACCCGGATCATTGAAAGTTATCTGAGAAGCATATATTGTCGCTTATAGAATGCAGGGGCTGACGTTGCACAAGCTCGAGGTCTTGGAGATTGACGGCGAGCTCGGCTTTGTCCTTCCCGCCGAGGTGATCCAGGCCATGTCCCTAAAAGAGGGGTCATCGATAGTCGCGATCGTCGACTCCCGCAGGATTTTCCTCAAGGCGGATGACACGGAGCCTAGTGTTCGCGACGGCTGATGCTAGGATCGCGGCTGAAGGGGCACCCGCATGGGCATCTACAGCCATTTCATCCTGCCGCGCGTGCTGAATGCCGCGATGGGCACAAAGCCGGTGCGCTATCAGCGCAAGAAGGTCGTGCCGCGCGCGGAAGGCCGCGTGCTCGAGGTGGGCTTCGGCGCGGGCCACAACCTTCCGTTCTACGACGCGTCGAAGGTCACCCGTCTCTGGGCGCTGGAGCCGGCCAAGGAGATGCGTGCCCGCGCCGCCGAGCGCGTCGCGGCCTCGCCCATTCCGGTCGAGTTCCTGGATCTGCCCGGCGAGCAGATCCCGCTCGAGGACGAGAGCGCCGACACCATCCTCATCACCTATACGCTCTGCACCATCCCCGACGTGATGGCGGCGCTCGGCCAGATGCGCCGCGTGCTCAAGCCCCAAGGCCGCATGATCTTCTGCGAGCACGGCGAAGCACCGGACGAAAGCGTGCGCAAGTGGCAGAAGCGGCTCACGCCGGCATGGAAGGCGATCGGCGGCGGCTGCCATGTCGGCCGCGCCATCCCGCGCCTCATCGACGAAGGCGGCTTCCGCATCGAGGATATCGAGACCATGTACCTGCCGGGCACGCCGCGCTTCGCAGGCTTCAACTATTGGGGCTCGGCGGCAAAGAGGTAGCGATGGCGGCGATTTTCCCCGGGCGGTTTACCGCCGAAACGACCAAGCCCGTCGTGCTGTTCCTGATCGGCATGCGGGTCAACAATCTGCTGGCGCTGTCCGACATCGCCTTCATGTCCAAGACCATGCCCGCGATGCTCAAGGAGCTTTCGCAGAAGAAGGACAGCGGCATGCTCTGGTTCCGCACCCATGTCTCGCTTCCGCGCTACATCAGCGTGCAGCAGTATTGGGAATCCTTCGACAAGCTTCTGGCCTATGCGCACGACAAGGACGGCCATCACTTCCCGATGTGGGCCGAGTTCAACAAGCGCATCCTGAAGTCCAGGAACATCGGCATCTGGCACGAGACCTATCTGGTCGAGCCGGGCAAGTTCGAATGCGTCTACGGCAACATGCCGCTGTTCGGGCTCGCCGCCGCGACCTCGCAGGTGCCCGCCGAAGGAAGGCTCGCCAAGGCGAAGGACCGCTTCGCGTCCTGACCGGTCAATGCGCTTCGGCGGCGCTCAGATAAAGCGTCTTCTCGTCATAGGCTATATAGAGGTGCAGCTGGCGCAGGACGCCGATGCCCAGCACCATCTCGGCGTCGCGCGTGTCGTTGCCGGTGTCCAGGACGACGATGTCGGGGCTGTTGACCGCGATGCCTTCGAAGGTCAGCGAGGCGAACGGCCAGTGATAGGTCGACGCCCTCAGCATGTTGTTCAGGCTCGCGGAGCCTGTCGCTTTGAGGCCGGGATTGCCCACGTCGATGCCGAACACGTGCTGCGCCGCCTTGAGGCTCAGGAAGGAATTCTGCGCACCGGTATCGATGGTCGCCTTCACCGGCTTGCCGTCGAGCATGGCCTCGACGCTGATATGGCCTGCGCGATCGACGGTCATGGGAACCCGGGCATAGGCGTCGCGCGTCCAATAGACGTCGTGGCCCGGGCAGGGGCTCGGTCCGAACAGGTTGAATTTCCCCTTGAGGAAATCGATCTCGAAATTGGTGTCCGAGATGGCGTGCGGCTGGAGCTCGCCGATCAGGTTGGCGTCCATCATGCGGTCCGGCGCCACCAGGAACCAGGTCCTGTGAAAGCTGAGCGGCCCCAGGTCGAACTGATTGGCGAAGACGCCGAAATCCAGCTGCGTGCCGCCGGGAAAGACGCCGCTGACGTTGGAACGCTGGATGGGATTGGAGAGCTGCTTGGCGGTGCCCCAGCCGACCACGCCGGCCAGCCCGCCCGTATCGACCAGGAAGTTGCCGCGATGGCCGTCGATGGCGCCGGGAAGCGAGATCATGCCCTCGGGCAGGGTCGTGAAGTCGATCGAGGCGAGCTCGGGCAGCGAACAGGGCGCCGCGGCCGGCGGCGGTGCGTCGCCGGCGCGGGCACCGCCTGCGAGAAGAAAAAGCGCCGAGGCGAGCCTGTGTCTCATGGCCCGAGCCTCGCAAGCTCGATGCGCGAGATGAAGGATTCGGGCAGCTCGTCGCGGCACACCGCCGCCGCATCGCTCAACAGGCTCTTCGCCGAAGCCGGGTCGGATTTGGAAAGCTGCCATTCCGCGACGAAGAAGTCCGCTTCGCAAAGGTGGTCCTTCTGCGCATCCGGCTCGCCCTGCTTCGCCGCGGCGAAGACCTCGTCGGGCACGGCCTGGCCCAGGAACAGCTTCACGATCGGTCCCGGCCACGCCGCGAGGTCGAGCTTGGGCGCGTTCTGCGCGAAGTCGTCGTCCGACGACCTGCGCTTGGCCGCGGCGAGATAGAGCCAGAGATACGAGAACGCCGCCAGCTTGGGATCCGCCGCGCTGCGCGCGAAATTGCGCGCCGCCGCGCGATAGCTGCCGTCGATCCATTGCGCGATGCCGGCGGTCTCGCGCAGGCCCAGATTGTCGGGCTCCAGGTCGATCGCGTCCTCATAGTCCGAGACGGCCGCATGCGTCTTGCCGGACTGCTGATAGGCCCTGGCTCTCAGGATAAGGGCGGCGGTGTAGCGCGAATGGCTTTCGACGACAGAGGTGAAGTCCTTGATGGCTTCGTCGTAGCGGCCGGCCATTCTCAGCGCCTCGCCGCGCAGCACGATCAGGTCGGGATCGGCCGGCGACACGACGAGGCCGTCGTTATAGTCCTTCAGGGCGTCGTCGTATTTCTTTTCGTCGAGATTCGCCTCGGCATGGCTCGCATAGCCCGCCAGGAGGTCGGGGCGGCGCTTGATCGCGGCGGCAAAGTCGGCGCGCGCGGCGTCGTATTGCTTCTTGTCTCCGTACAACGCTCCGCGCTCGATCAGCGAATTGTAGTCGTCCGGCGCCAGCGCCAGCGCGCTCGTGTAGTCGGCGATGGCCAGATCCGGCTGCTTGAGCTCGACATAGGCGGCGGCGCGGTCGTAGAACGCCGTGGCGCGCAGATGCTGCGGCAGGTCGGGCGCGGCCAGCGCGCGGCTCATGAAGCGCACGACGTCGTCGCGATTGCGGTCGTTGCGCGCGTTGATCCCGGCGTTGAAATCGGAAAAGCCGCTCGCAGCCGCGCCGCTTATCGCAGCCGCCGCCAAGACGCATGCAAGACGCAACGGTTTCATTGGAAAGCCCCAAGGCAACTCTAGCGCGCGAGGCGGCACGCGGCAACGCGCGCGGAGAGACGTTCACTGCCGCGGAAAATTCACCGCCTCGATCTTGTTGCCGTCGGGATCGAAGATGAAGGCGCCGAAATACGTGGTAAACGCCGCCTGGCGCGGACCGGGCGCGCCCGCATCGCGTCCGCCGCTCGCAAGCGCCGCCGCATGGAACGCGCGCACCGCGTCTTCGCTTGGCCCCCGCAGGCAGATATGCGTGCCCGTGGTCTCGGGCTGCGGGGCGACACCGGGCCGCGCGTTCAGCCACAGCTCCGGATAGCGCTTGCCGAAGCCGACGGTCAAGCCGTCCCGCGTCACGAGCCTGGTCAGCCCCAGCGGCGCCAGCACCGTGTCGTAGAACGCGGCGCTGCGTTCCAGCTCGGCGACGGCGAGCGAGACGTGGTCGATCATGCGAGCGGCTCGACGCCCTTGAACGGCTCGTCCAGGCTGAAGGACGGCTCGGTGAACCAGCGCGCGCCCTTGTCGTCCATGTAGAAGTGATCCTCGAGACGGACGCCGAACCTGCCCGGCACCACGATCATCGGCTCGTTCGAGAAGCACATGCCGGGGCCAAGCGGCGTGCGGTCGCCGCGCACCAGGTTGGGCGCTTCATGCACCTCCAGCCCGATGCCGTGGCCGGTGCGGTGCGGCAGGCCCGGCAGACGGTAGTCCGGCCCGAAACCCTCTTTGCCCATCGAGGCGCGCGCCGCGTTGTCGACGCTCTCGCACGGCGCGCCGATGCGCGCGGCCTCGAAGGCCGCGGCCTGGGCGCGCTTCTCCGCGTCCCACACCTGGCGCACTTCTTTCGTGGGCTCGCCGAAGACGTAAGTGCGCGTGATGTCGGAATTGTAGCCGTCGACCTGCGTGCCGGTGTCGATCAGGACAACGTCGCCGTCGGCCAAAGCGCGGTCGGTCTCGCCGCCATGCGGCAGCGAGGTGTCTTCGCCGAACGAGACGATGCAGAAGGTGTTGCCGGCGCCCGCCAGCTTCTTGTGCTCGCTGTCGATGAAGGCTTCGACCTCGCTGGCGCGCACGCCTGCGACCAGGCTCTTCCAGGCGCGGCGATGCACTTCGAGCGTGATATCCTTGGCATATTGCATCAGCGCCAGCTCGGCCTTGGATTTCTGCCGCCGCAAGCGGTTGATCAATGAGCCGCCGCCCTCCAGCCGCGCATCGTCGATGGCGCCGCGCAGGCCGAGCCAGGTGAACAGCGCGACGGACTCGTCCACCGCCATGCGCGCCTTGTTGCCCAGCCGGTCGGCGATCACGCGGTAGGGACTTTCGTCCTCTTCCCAGGTGTGGATGTCGCCTTCGATGCCGATGATCTGGGCGACCTTGTCGCGCTCGAAGCCCGGCGTGACGTATTCGACGCGTCCGGTGGAATGGATCAGCGCGCCGGTGAAGCGCTCCGACGGATGCCACGACATGCCGGTGAAATAGCGCAAAGACGCCGTCGGGCCGATCAGGACCGCGCCGATGCCGCTCTCGTCCATCAAGGCGCAAAGGCTGCGGATGCGCGCGCGGCGCTCTTCCTGTCCAATCGGATGGGGTTTGATCATCGGCTCATCAGGGCGTAAGGCCCGCCTTTCTCGATGCCGCGCTTATAGGCGGCGCGGTCCTGCATGCGCGCGCGGTACTTGACGAGGTTGGGATAGGGCTCGAGCCGCGCGCCCGCCGCCTCGAGCACGAAGAGAAGCTGGATGTCGGCGCCGGTCAGGTCCTGGCCTACGAAGAAGGTGCGCGAGCCCAGCGCGGTCTCCATGTAGGAGAGGTTGTTGGCGATCTCGCCGTCGACGCGGGGCTTGAGCGCCGCACCGGCCTCGCCCAGCATGTTGGTATAGAGCGCCAGCAGCAGCGGCAGCATCGCCGAGCCCTCGCCGTAATGCATCCACTCGACGTATTTCCAGTAATCGTCGCTGCCCGGCGCGGGCTTGAGCCGTCCGTTGCCGTAGGTATCGATCAGGTATTCGACGATGGCGCCCGATTCTGCGATGGTCTTGCCGCCGTCGGTGACGACGGGCGACTTGCCCAGCGGATGCACGGCTTTCAGCTCCGGCGGCGCGAGCGGCACCGGCGACATGCGCGTGTAGTGCACGATCTCGTACGGCGTGCCCAGCTCCTCCAGCAGCCACAGGATGCGCTGCGAGCGCGAGTTGTTGAGATGATGGACCTTCAGCATCTATTTGACCTCTATGACCGCAATATCGTGAACGCCGCGCGCGGCATGGGCGTCGCCCGGAACGACGAGCCGCAGGCCTTCGAACGCGACGCCGTCCTTCATATAGGCGACGATCACCTGCTTGCCTTCGAGCTTGGGATCGATCTCGCCGTCCGACAGCGCCGCCGTGTAGCCGTCGGCGCCGCTGACGAAGACGGTGTGGCGGAGATAGGCGTTCTTCTCCGGGCCGTCGACGGGGTCCGCCTGTTGGACCAGCGTCCAGAGCAGGGCGCCGCGGAACGTACCGGTCACCGGCCCTTTGTCGGTCTGCTGCGTCACTGTCACGTCGATGGGCGGTATCTTCATCAGCTCTTGAAGCGTGACCGCGCCGGGATTGTGGACCGCGCCGGTGATCGTGATGGCCTCGGGCGGCGGCGTGGTGCCGAGCTCGGCGGCGGAGGCGCTGCCGGGCTGCGCGGCGCCCGATTCTGCGGCCGATGCGCCGCCCGCGAGCACCAGCAATGCCAGCGCGATCGCGGCCCTCATCGTGCGTCCCGCCACATCGGCCAGAGCGTGGGGCCGTCTGGGATCTTGATCTCGCCCGTCACCTCGAAGCCGAAGCTGCGATAGACCGGGATGTTGGTGTCCTTGCTGGACTCCAGATAGCAGGGCATGCCCTCGGCGTCGCTGGAGCGCAGCTGGTCGCGCATGATGGCGCTTGCGAAGCCCTTGCCTTGGGCGGGCGGGTCGGTGCCGATCACCTGCAGGTAATAATGCGGCTTTTTCGGATGCACCTTCTCGATGCGGTCCATGGTGCCGATGACGTTGAGCACGTTGCCGCCGAAGATGCCCAGCATCTCCGGCCCGTTGACGATGTAGTCCCACGGCGACAGGTGCCACTGGCCCGGCGGCTTCCAGATGGTCGCGGTCTCGAAGCCCGTGCTCACCCGGCACAGCCCGTGGGGAAGCGCCATCTTGAGCAGCAGCCGGAAGATGCGCGGCAGCTTCGCCGCGCGCGCGCCTGCGTCCGGCAGCATGAACATCATCACCGGGTCGTCGTGGAAGGCGCGGGCGAGGGTGGCAGCGATGGCGTCGCGGTCGGTAGCCGCGGCAGGGCGGACCGTCGCGGCGGGACGCACGGTCGCGCTCAACGATTGAGCTCCCGCATCGCCCCGTCCAGCCCGCCCAGGGTCAGCGGGAACATGCGTCCGTTCATGATCTGGCTGATCAGCCCGATCGACGGCGTGTAGTCCCAATGCTTCTGCGCCACGGGGTTCAGCCATACGCAGTGCTCGTAAATCTGCACCACGCGGTCGATCCAAACCGCGCCGGCTTCCTCGTTCCAGTGCTCGACGCTGCCGCCGGGATAGGTGATCTCGTAGGGGCTCATGGTCGCGTCGCCGACGAAGACGATCTTGTAGTCGTGCGGATATTTGTGCAGCACGTCCCAGGTCTGGATCTTCTCGGCATGGCGGCGCCGGTTGTCCTTCCACACGCTCTCGTAGAGGCAGTTGTGGAAGTAGTAGAAATCCATGTGCTTGAACTCGGTCTTGGCCGCGCTGAACAGCTCCTCGCAGAGCTTGATATGCGCGTCCATCGAGCCGCCGATGTCGAAGAACAGCAGCACCTTCACCGTGTTGTGGCGCTCGGGGACGAGCTTGAGGTCGAGATAGCCCTTGTTGGCGGTGTTGCGGATCGTGCCGGGCAGGTCGAGCTCGGTCTCCGCGCCCTCGCGCGCCCATTTGCGCAGGCGCCGCAGCGCCACCTTGATGTTGCGCGTGCCGAGCTCGACCGAGTCGTCGAGGTTCTTGTACTCGCGCTTGTCCCAGACCTTGACCGCCTTGCCGTGGCGGCCCTTGTCCTGGCCGATGCGCACGCCTTCGGGATTGTAGCCGGAATTGCCGAACGGCGACGTGCCGCCCGAGCCGATCATCTTCGAGCCGCCTTCGTGGCGCTTCTTCTGCTCCTCGAGGCGCTGCTTGAGCGTCTCCATCAGCTTTTCCCAGCCGCCCAAGGCCTCGATCTGCTTCTTCTCTTCCTCGGTCAGGTATTTCTCGGTCAGCGCCTTCAGCCACTCTTCGGGGATCTGCGCGAGCAGCGACGCGTCCAGGCCCTCGAGCCCCTTGAACACATGCCCGAAGACGCGGTCGAACTTGTCGAGGTTGCGCTCGTCCTTCACCAGCGCGGTGCGCGACAGGAAATAGAACTCCTCGACCTTGAGGTCGATGACGTCCTTCGACAGCGCGTCCATCAGCGCCAGGTATTCCTTCAGCGTCACCGGAATGCGCGCGGCGCGAAGCTCGTCGAAGAACTGGAAGAACATGGGGGTACGCGTCCGGGCGATTGCGATGGAAAAGCTTAGCGCGCGGCTGCCCGGCGAGCCAGTGCGGCCGGCGACGGCACGCGGGCCGGGCGGCGCATGGCGGATGACGGCCCGCCGCCTGCCCTTACGGCGGCGCGGGATTTGGCGGATCCAGCGTGCCGAGCGCCTGCAGCAGCGCCGAGGACGTCATGACCCGGTCGGCGACGCTGTCGGCGGCATCCGCCTCCGCGGCGCCCGCGACGACACTGGGCAGGCCGGTGAAGGTCGCGCGGATCTCGACGATCCAGCCCCTGCTCTCGGCGACGATGAGGTCCGACGTGTAATCGCGATCGTTCAGCCGGATCAGGAATTCCTCGGAGCGGAACGGCGGAAAGGTGCTCCCGCCCTCATCGCGCACCGTCAGCGCGGGTCCTTGCGGCCTGAGATCGGCCGACGTCTGCACGACCTCGTTGCGGAACTGCGCGAAGGCGGAATCGAGCGTCATGCCGCCGCCTTCCTTGACGGCGAAGATGGTCAGCTTCGCGTTCGCCCCGCCCTTGTCGTCGGCGCGGCGATAGTCGCAACCGACGTCCAGCCCCTTGCCGCCGTCATAGACGAAAAGGTGGTACAGGCTCACATTCGGATATCCCGCGGGGCATACGATCCCGCTCTGCGCATGCTTGATCGTGCCGTCGTCCTGCACGCGAAAGACGCCGTCGGTGTCCTTGTCGGCGGCGGCGATGGCGAGGTTGTCCGCGCGCAGCTTCGCGGCCTCGGCCGGCGAAGGCTTGTCTTCCGCCTGCGCCGGTGCCGTCAGCGCAAGCGCGAGGAGCAGGGTTGCGGGCAGTCTCATGGCGACGAGCCTAGCAGCTCCGGCCGGTACTCGAAATGCATCGTGTCGTAGTGGTCCCAGCGGCCGCCCCAGATGAAGCCGTGGCGCTCGAAGGCGTCGACGATCGCGCGCGGCATGCGGTTGCGCCAGCCGCCCGTCTCCCACAGCCAATAGTTTGAGTAGCGCAGGTTCAGGTCGATGGCCGCGCCATAGGCGTGCATCGAGCGGCGCCCGGTGTCCTTCACCGTGCGGCAGTTGTAGGTGCCCGCGCTGGGCCACGCCGCGCGGCGCAGCGCGGGCGGAAGCCTGGCGATCTCGTCCGCGACCGCTCTGAGCTGCGGCGCGGCAAGGCGCGCGAAGCGCAAGCTCGTGCCGTCCACCCATCTGACCGCAACCAAGTCGGGCCGCGCCTTGCGGCAGTCGCCATAGAGCTTGTCGAAGAAGGCTTCGTTGCGGAAGCGGCCGGGATCGAAGTTCTTCCCCGGCGCCGCGATCTCGGCGCCGCGCGGATAGGCCAGGCGGAACTGATCGGCGATCGTGGCATTGCGCAGCAGGCTGTCGAAGGGCTTGGCGGGATCGTCCGCGCCCGCCGCCATGCGCGTGCCGTCGCGGAACACGACCGTGTCGTGGTCAATGCGCGCGATCCGTTGCGGATAGGCGGATGCGAGCGCGTCGAGCGGGCCGGCCGCGGCATGGCCTGCCGCGAGCGGCAGCAGCAGCAGCAACACGGCGGCGCTAGCGGCCCAGCGTCTTGAACGCCGCTGCATAGACGGTCTCGAGGAATTCGCGTTCTATCCTGTCGTCGCGCGGGCTTGCATACTCCATCGTCACCTGCACACCCCATCCGCGGGCATCGGCCGCGGCGAACTGGACGCGATAGTGGATGCTTTCAAGGCTCGAGGTCTTGTAGCTCCGCGCATAGACGTCCGTGCCGGCAAGCTTCAGCGGGCCTTCCGCGATCTTCCTGCCGCCGGTTCCTTCCTGTTCGTCGAAATCGGAAGCGAGCGCCGCTTTGGGATCGTAGGGGCCCGACAGCGGCGCCAGCGTGATCGTGCCGTAGACGCCGTCGAGCGCGGAATAGGCGCAGAAATCCACGCCCGCCGACGGATCGCGCTCGCCCACCGCGTCGCGCACGAAGATGCCGATCTTCTCGGGACACACGAAGCCCGACGCGACGTGCCGCTTGGCGTCGCCGGGCGCGTCCGCGAAGACGTCGCCGGCGGTTTGCGCCAGCGCGCAGGCCGGAAACGCCATCGTTAAACAAAGAATGGAAACGCGGAGTCGTATCATTTGCGGTTGGTTGTTTTTAATCCATTTCTGCGGCAAGATGCTACCATGAGCAGCCCGGCCGATAACATCGTCCTTGAACACCTGCGCCAAATGCGCGTGGTGCTCGACAAGCTTTTCCACGGCCAGCAAGAGCTCGCCGTGCGGGTCGGCTTTCTCGAAGAAGGGCAAGCCCGCCTTGAGGCGCGATACGCGCATATTTCCACGCGTCTGGACCGCGTCGATTTTCGCCTCGAGCGGATCGAAAAGCGGATCGGCCTGATCGAAGCCTAATTCCTGCTCTCCCGCCGCGCCAGGAACGCCAGCCGCTCGAACAGGTGCACGTCCTGCTCGTTCTTGAGCAGCGCGCCGTGCAGCGGCGGGATCAGCTTGGTCGGATCCTTCTCGCGCAGCGCCTCGGGCGGAACGTCCTCGTTCAGCAGCAGCTTCAGCCAGTCCAGCAGCTCGCTCGTCGACGGCTTCTTCTTCAGGCCGGGCACGTCGCGGATCTGGTAGAAGACGTTCAGCGCCTCGCTGACCAGCTTCTGCTTGATGTCGGGATAGTGGACGTCGACGATCTTCTGCATCGTCTCGCGCTCGGGGAACTTGATGTAGTGGAAGAAGCAGCGGCGCAGGAACGCGTCGGGCAGCTCCTTCTCGTTGTTCGAGGTGATGAGGATGATCGGGCGCTGCCTGGCCTTGATGGTCTCGCCGGTCTCGTAGACGAAGAACTCCATGCGGTCGAGCTCGAGCAGAAGGTCGTTGGGGAACTCGATATCGGCCTTGTCGATCTCGTCGATGAGCAGCACGGGGCGCTTGTCCATGACGAAGGCTTCCCACAGCTTGCCCTGCTTGATGTAGTTCTTGACGTCCTTGACGCGCGGATCGCCCAGCTGGCTGTCGCGCAGCCGCGTCACCGCGTCGTATTCATAAAGGCCCTGCTGCGCCTTGGTCGTCGACTTGACGTGCCAGGTGATGAGCGGGGCCGAAAGCGCGTCGGCGACCTCGTAGGCGAGCTGCGTCTTGCCGGTGCCCGGCTCGCCCTTGATGAGCAGCGGCCGTTCCAGGGTGATCGAGGCGTTGACGGCGATGCGCAGGTCGTCGGTGGCGACGTAGCGGTCGGTGCCCTGGAAACGCTTGTCTGACATGGATCGAACTCTTTTTCGAATGGCGGTTGGCTCAAGCCTATGGGGGCGCTTTGCGCTCCGCAAGGGAAGCGATAGTTTACGTCGCTGCACGTGGCTGGCCGAAGGGGGAAGCGCATGTCCTGGATCGTCCTCGTGGCGGTTTTCGCCGCCGGCACCATCTCGACCTTCACCGACTGGTACTTCATGGGCGTCCTGTTCCACGACCGCTATGGGCGCTTTCCCGAGACCTGGTGGCCGCGCAAGGACGGCGAGCAGATGCCGATCCTCTATTCCTGCGCGCTCGGCTACATCACCGCGGCCTCGGTCTTCGCGCTCTGCGCCCTTGCCGGCGTGGACGGCATCGCGAGCGGGTTGAAGGTCGCGGCCATTGCCTGGATCGCGGGCTCGTTCGTCCAGGTCGCGACCACGCAGCTCTGGGTCAGGATCGATCCCGCGGTCAGCCTGGCGCATGGGCTGGGCTATCTGGCGCGCTTTTTGATCGCGGGCCTCGCCGCCGGAATCGCCCTTCCAATGCTTTGAGTTCTTCCTTCGGTTGCATATAGTCGGCGGACCACCCAAGAGGGCCGCATGACCGTCGCGCATGTCTACACCGTCGCCTTCCAGGGCATCGAAGCGCGCGAGGTCGACGTGCAGGTGCATATCGGCGACGGCGCAGGCGGCCAGTTCAACATCGTCGGCCTCGCCGACAAGGCGGTCGCCGAGAGCCGCGAGCGCGTGCGCGCCGCGCTGACCGCGATCGGGCTCGCCATGCCGTTCAAGCGCGTGACGGTGAACCTCGCCCCCGCCGACCTGCCGAAAGAGGGCAGCCACTACGACCTCCCCATCGCGCTCGGACTCCTGGCGGCCATGGGCGTGCTGCCGGCAAGCGAGATGGCGAACTATGTCGCGCTCGGCGAGCTGTCGCTCGATGCGCAGGTCACCGCGGTCGCGGGCGTGTTGCCCGCGGCGCTGGCCGCATCGGAACAGCATCGCGGTCTCATCTGTCCCGCCGCCTGCGGGCCCGAGGCGGCTTGGGCGGGCGGGATCGAGATCGTCGCCGCGCCGTCGCTGATCGCGTTGGTCAATCACATGAAAGGCACGCAGGTCCTGGGCCCGCCCGTGGCTCGGCTCGCCGCGGACGACCGCGCCATCCCCGACCTCAAGGACGTGAAGGGGCAGGAGACCGCCAAGCGCGCGCTCGAGATCGCGGCGGCGGGCGGGCACAACCTGCTGATGATCGGCCCGCCCGGTGCCGGCAAGTCGATGCTGGCGCAGCGCCTGCCCGGCCTGCTTCCGCCGCTCGACGCGCGCGAGGCGCTGGAAATCTCGATGGTGCAGTCGCTGGCGGGCGAGCTTGCCGGCGGCGCGATCTCCAGGCGCCGCCCGTTCCGCAATCCGCATCATTCGGCATCGATGCCGGCACTGATCGGCGGCGGCAACAGGACACGGCCGGGCGAAATCAGCCTCGCCCATCTGGGTGTGCTGTTTCTCGACGAGCTTCCGGAATTCCAGCGCGGCGTGCTCGACTCACTGCGGCAGCCCGTCGAGACCGGCGAGGCTGTCATTGCGCGGGTGAACGCCCATGTGCGCTACCCGGCCCGGTTCCAACTGGTCGCGGCCATGAACCCCTGCCGCTGCGGTTACTTGGGCGAGCCCGCGCAAGCCTGCGGCCGCGCGCCCAAGTGTGCGCTCGACTATCAGGCGCGATTGTCGGGCCCGCTGCTCGACCGCATCGACATCCATGTCGAGGTGGCGGGCGTGGCCGCGAGCGATCTCGCCCTTCCGCCGCCGGCCGAAGGCAGCGCCGAGGTGGCAGGCCGCGTCGCCAAGGCGCGCGACATCCAGCGCAAGCGCTATGCAGGCCGGACGGTCCGCACCAATGCCGAGGTCGAAGGCGAGGCGCTGGACGCGGTCGCCAAGCCCGACGCCGCCGGCGCGGGGCTGCTCCACGACGCGGCGGAGCGCATGCGGCTCACCGCGCGCGGCTATCACCGCGTGCTTAAAGTGGCGCGCACCATTGCCGACCTTGGCGGCGCCGAGCAGGTGCAGCGTCCGCATGTGGCCGAAGCCTTGTCGTACCGGCGGTTATCGCACCTTCACTGAGGCAATCTTCACTGAGCCAATCTTCACTGAGACGGAGTCAGCACGCCGACGATGCCGTCCTGGTTGGCGCCGCCGCGGATCGCGGTCGCATAGATATTCCCCGTCGCGTCGTCGCGCACCGGCGGCGCCGCGGGCGTCATGCCGTCCTGGATCGTGAAGGTATGCAGCACCTGGACGCGGCCCTGGATGTCGGCCCGATAGATGACGCCGCTGCGGTGCGGATCGTCTATCGGCACGCCGCCCTTGGATGCGGTGCCGTAGAAGAAGCCGTCGCCGGCGAGGATGAAATTGGCCTCCGGATCGCCGCCGTCGCCTTCCTGTGCCGAGAAGGAATGGATGGTCTTGACGCGGCCCTTCGCCGTCGCGCGGAAGATGGCGCCGTTCGACGCGGCGCCGCCGCTGTTCGCCGCGCCGTAGAACAGGCCGTTCGGCGCCTGGACGATGCCGGTCGGCGCGACCGCCTCGTCGCCGTTCAGCGTTTTGGGGCCGAAGGTGAACAGCCGCTTGACCTTGCCGTTCAGCCTGGCGCGCCAGAACGTGCCGCCGCCGTTCGAGTTGTCGCCGTCCAGCGGGCCGTCCTGCGCGCAGGTGCCGTAGAGCCTTCCGTCGTCTGCGATGACGACGCTGTTGGGACGCGAGCCGTCGATGTTCTCGCAGAAGGCATGCAGCACCGTGACGTCGCCGTTCTTCGTCATGCGGAACAGCGTGCCGTTGGCGTGATTCAGCGGGCAGGCCTCGGACGGGCCGAGGTCCGAGGCCGTGCCGTAAAAGCTGCCGTCCGCGGCGGGCACGAGCCAGTTGGGGCCTATGCCCTCGGTGAGGTCGAAGGCGTGGACGATGCTGTAGCGGTCGTGCTTGTCGAGCTTGAAGACGACACCGCCCGCTCCCGTCCCGCCGCCCCCGGTGGTGCCGTAGACAACCTCGCCCGGCATCTTGAACAGGCGGATGGGCAGCGAGCCGTCCGGCGTGTCGGTGAAGGTGTGCACGATGGAGAAGCTGCCGTCCGGCGCTATTCTGTAGAGCACGCCCAGGCCGGTGTTCTGGCCGTCGCCGCCGAGAAGCGTCGTGCCGTAGAGCGTGCCGTCGGACTTGCGCACCAGGGCGCCCGGCTCGTCGCCATCGGCGCGGTTGAAGCTGTGCAGGACGGTGAAGCCGTCGGCCGCCAAAGCCGGGACGGCAGGGGCTGCAAAGGCGAAGAGAGACAAGGCAACGACGGTCGATACGCGACGGAACATGATGACGAACCCCTGGAGGATGACGATGCCGCGACCCTAGCCGCGAAGTTGCGGCGACAGTGTGTTCGCTTGGTTCGCTTACAAACGTCGGAGTAAATATTTTTCATCTTCATGAAACCCGCGCGTGGCGCGCGCGTTAGAGCGTGATCCTTTGCTGTGATTCATGGAGCGAATATGCGCGGTCTCACCCTGCTCGGCGTCGTGCTCATCCTCGTCGGCGTCGCGGCGCTGATCTTCGGGCACTTCTCCTATTCCGAAACCAAGCCGGTCGCCGATATCGGGCCGATCCACGTCAATGCCCAGGAGGAGCACCACGTCTCGGTGCCGACCGTCGCGGGCATCGTGGTGGTGATCGCGGGTCTGGGCCTGGTGCTGGTGGGGCGGCGCTCCTCTTGACGTCCGCCCCTTAACCTCAGCCCTCGTGCGTGATATTCCTGCGGATATCACGAGGTTGGGGGGCAATCATGCGACAGCTTTACCGTGCGGCGCTGGCCGCATTCCTCTTCGCCGCCGCGCCCTTCGCGGCGCAGGCCCAGACCGTCTTTGCGGCCGCCTCGCTGAGCGATGCGTTCAAGCAGGCGGGCGACGCCTATAAGGCCAAGAGCGGGCAGGCACCGGTCTTCTCCTTCGCGGCGTCTTCGGCGCTGGCGCGTCAGATCGAGGCCTCGGGCGGCGCCGACATCTTCATCTCGGCCGACCGCGACTGGATGGATTATCTCGACAACAAGGGGCTGATCGCCCACGACACGCGCAAGGACCTGCTCGGCAATCATCTGGTCTTGATCGCGCCCGCGCCGTCGAGCGTCGGCTTGAAGATCGCGCCGCATTTCGATCTCGCCGGCGCGCTGGGCGGCGGGCGGCTGTCGGTCGCCGATCCGGACACGGTGCCGGCCGGGAAATATGCCAGAAGCGCGCTCACCTCGCTCGGCGTGTGGAACACGGTCGCCGATCGCCTGGTGCAGGCCGAGAACGTGCGCGTCGCGCTCGCTTATGTCGCGCGCGGCGAGGCGCCGCTCGGCATCGTCTACACCACCGACGCGATGGCCGAGCCCAAGGTCAAGATCGTGGGCAGCTTTCCCGACAATTCCCACGCGCCGATCGTCTATCCGATCGCGCTCACCAAGGACGCCAAGCCGGAAGCGAAAGCGTTCCTCGATTTCCTCGAAGGCCCCGACGCGGCGGCGATTTTCACCAAGTCCGGATTCATCGTCCTCAAATAAGGACAATCTGCCATGACCTTGAAGAGCCTCCTCCTCGGCACGGCGGCGCTCGCCGTGCTTGCCAAGCCCGCATCTGCCGACGATGCCGCGATCGAGAAGCGTCTCGACGCCATGCAGCGCATGATCGAGGCGCAGCAGAAGCAGATCGAGACGCAGAGAGCCGAGATCGGCCAGCTCAAGACCGCGCTGAAGAAGCGAGGCGTCAAGGTTGCGGCGCCCGAGACGGATGTCGCGTCCGCCGCGGCGGGACCGGCGAAAGCGTCAGCGAATGGGGCGTCGAGGGCGCGTTGCAGCACGATAGCCTCTATGCCCAGGCCGGCTGGTTCGGCTACGGCGTCGATCAGCGTGGCACGCTTCCCTCCTATGCCTTCGACGGCTGGTATGCGGAAGCGACCTTCGTGCTGACGGGCGAGAGCCGTCCCTACAACACCGCCAGCGCCTCCTTCACCAGCCCGAAGCCGCGCATTCCGTTCTCGCTGTCGGGCGGCGGTTGGGGCGCATGGGAGCTGGCCGCGCGCTACAGCGACCTCGACCTGAACGACCATCCGGGCGCGATCGGCCAAGCCCTTCCGGTGGGAGGCTTGCGCGGCGGCAACCAGCGCATCTTGAGCGCTGCGCTCAACTGGTATCCCAACAGCGCCATCAAGTTCGGCCTGCAATACCAGAACGTCGGCATCAGCCGCATCGGCACGTTCCAAAGCCTGGCCAACCAGGAGGTCGGCCAGAGCTTCGATACGATCGCCTTGCGCTCGCAGATCCAGTTCTAGGCTAGGCGGTCCGGTTGCGCAGCACGGCGGCGATGGCGAGGCCCGAAACCAAAGCGGCGACGATCTCGATGATCATCTGCGCCATGGTGTAGTCGAGCGGGAAGCCGTACCAGTTCCAGTACGAGACGTTGGTCGCAATCGCGGTCGCCACGCCCATCGCGGTCACCGCCATCACGCGCGTCGAGAAGCCGAACGCGATCATCGACACGATCCAGGCGAAGATCAGCGACTCGACGAACTGCTTGGCGAATTCCTTGATCAGCATCGGCGTCATGCTCTCGCCCATGCCGTGGCCGGCGCCGCGATAGAGCAGCAGGCCCGACGGTCCGCTCTTCTCCTTCTGCGCATATTTCTGCATCATCTGCGGATCGCTCGGGTCGACCCAGGGGAAATTGTAGAACCCGTCCTTGTCGCCGATGGAGGTCTGCATCTGGGCGAGCACGGGTGCTTCGTTCGGCATCTGCTGGAAACCCATGATGCCCAAGGGCGTGGCCATATGGGCGATGGCGGTCCAGACGAACATGGCGACGGCGCCGGCGAGCGCGGCGAGAAGAATGCGCATGATGGGGTCCCCCTTAAAAGACGGGACGGACTATAGCCGAAACCTATTCGGCAGGCGATTGGGCGGCTGCCCAGCGCGCCTTGATGGAATCCGAGGTCTCGCGGCTCCCGTCCGGCGACCAGCCCGGGGCTGCGAAGAGATAGAGCGCGGCGTGCTTCAGGCTCTTGGCCCGCCACAGGTCCGCCCCCAGCGACACCCAGCCATGGGCGGCGATGCGCAACGGGTTGAAGCTTCCGATCTGGCTGACGATGCCGTAGCGCGGCTTGTCGTCCTGGCGCTCCGCGACGAAGGTGCCGAACATCCTGTCCCAGACGATGAAGACGCCGGCGTAGTTGGCATCCAGGTAGCGCGCATTGATCGCGTGGTGCACGCGGTGATGCGACGGCGTGTTCATCACCGCCTCGAACCAGCTTGGGAAGCGGCCGATGGATTCGGTGTGGATCCAGAACTGATAGACCAGGTTGATGCCGTGCACGAAGGCGATCATCGGCAGCGGAAAGCCGATCAGCACCAGCGGCGCCAGGAACAACAGGCCCGGCAGCGCCAGGAACCCGCCCCAGGGCTGGCGTAGCGCGGTCGACAGGTTGTAGTGCTGGCTCGAATGGTGGTTGACGTGATCGGCCCAAAGCCAGCGCACCCGGTGCGAGGCGCGGTGCCACCAGTAATAGCGCAGGTCGTCCAGCACGAAGCAGACGGCCGCCGCCGGCCACGACCAGCCGACATGGAACAGCGCATGGGGCTGTATCAGCCCGGCGAAGCCCACGAAGATGAAGGCGAAGGCCGCGCCGACGATCGTGCTGCCGAAGCCCATCATCAGGCTGGCGGCGGTGTCCTTCGCCTCGAAATGCCCGCGGCCGGTGAAGCGCACGAACAGCATCTCGGCGATGACCAGAAGAACGAAGGCCGGCGTCGCCAGCGCCACGGGGTCGAAGGGCTTCATGCGGCCAACGCCTTCGCGTCCAAGCCTTTCAACCGCGTCTCCCAATAGTCGGCATCGGCGATGTCGAGGCGCGCGCGCCGGCAGGCGAAATCGCGCGGATCGATGCTCAGCAAAGTGCCGTCGCGCGCGACGGCGATGCCTCTCGACAGCTTGCGCGTCACCAGGCGATCGCCTTGGACCACGGCGAGATAGACGCTGCCGTCGCGCGCATTCTCGATCAGGGCCGCGCGCGCGTCATGGCTCGTGCGGCCGGGCAGGAACCCGGGCACGTCGCCCGCCAGCGCTCCGGCGACGCGCTCTGCGTCGAGCGCGGCATCGCGCCAGCCGAACAGCCAGGCGGCCAGCGCCACGATGGCGGCGACCCCGAGCAGCGATCCGGCGAGATAGAGGAGCATGGGCCGGAACCTAGCGGGGCCGACCGTCAGGTTCAAATCCCGGTGGCGGTTCAAACCGGGCGCTCAAATCTTGGCGGGCGCGCGGCGATTGCCTAAGGTCCCGTCGTCACCGGGGGCGCGCGATGGAACAACCGAAGAAACGGGGCTTTCGCCTCTCTTATCTCCTGCTGCTCCTGCCTTTCGCGGCGATGCTGTGGGTGCCGTCCTACAACCGCATCGAGCCCGAGCTCGCGGGCATCCCGTTCTTCTACTGGTACCAGCTGATGTGGATCGTGCTCGGCGCGCTGATCCTGTTGCCGGCGTTCCTCGGGGACCGCAAATGAGCCTCAACCCGGTTGCGGTCACGATCTTCGTCGCACTCTTCGTCTTCGTCACCCTGTTGGGCTTCGGCGCGTCGCGCTGGCGGCGGGGCGATCTCTCCCATCTGCACGAATGGGGACTGGGCGGACGGCGTTTCGGCACGCTGGTGACCTGGTTCCTTTTGGGCGGCGATCTCTACACCGCCTATACCTTCGTCGCGGTGCCGGCCCTGATGTTCGGCGCGGGCGCGACCGGCTTCTTCGCCGTGCCATACACGATCCTGGTCTATCCGATCCTCTTCGCGGTGTTCCCGCGATTGTGGTCGGTCGCGCACAAGCACGGCTATGTCACCGCGGCCGATTTCGTGCGCGGACGCTTCGGCCACCGCGGGCTGGCGCTCGCCGTCGCGGTCACGGGCATCGTCGCCACCATGCCCTATATCGCGCTGCAACTCGTCGGCATGGAGGTGGTGATCGCAGGCCTGGGCATCCCGACCACGCTCACGATCGCGGGCGTCGCGATTCCCGAAGCGCCGCTGCTCATCGCCTTCGTGGTGCTGGCGGCCTATACCTACAACAGCGGGTTGCGGGCGCCCGCGATGATCGCGGTGGTCAAGGATGCGCTGCTCTACATCACCGTGCTGGCGGCGGTGATCGTGATCCCGGCCGAGCTCGGCGGCTACGGCGCGATCTTCAAGGCGGCCGATCCCAAGACCTTGCTGCTGGGCGGCTCCACGCCCGGCAATCTCGGGCCGCAGGCGGGTTATGCGACCTTGGGACTCGGCTCGGCGCTGGCGCTGCTGCTTTATCCCCATTCGGTGACGGGCCTCCTGAGCTCGTCGAGCCGCGCGGCGGTCCGGCGCAATGCGGTGATCCTTCCCGCCTATTCCTTTGCGCTCGGCCTGATCGCGCTGCTCGGCACCATGGCGGTGGCGGCGGGCGTGAAGGCCGATCCCGCCTTCGCCTCCGGCTTCGCGAGCTTCGGCAACAACTTCGCGGTGCCGGCGCTGTTTTTGAAGTCCTTCCCGGCCTGGTTCGTGGGCGTCGCCTTCGCGGCCATCGCCATCGGCGCCCTGGTGCCGGCCGCGATCATGTCGATCGCCTGCGCCAATCTCTTCACCCGCAACATCTATAAGGAGTTCATCGCGCCGAACGCCGGCCACAAGCGCGAAAGCGACGTCGCCAAGATCGTCTCGCTGGTGGTCAAGCTCGGCGCGCTGTTCTTCATCATCGAGCTGCCGACGCAATACGCGATCCAGCTCCAGCTCCTGGGCGGCATCTGGATCATCCAGACTTTGCCGTCGGTGCTGCTCGGCCTCTATACAAGAAAGCTCCATCCCACCGCGCTTTTGATCGGCTGGGCGACGGGCATCGCGGCGGGCACGGCCATGGCCTGGGCGAACGCCTTCAAGTCGTCGATCTACGCGCTGAACCTCTTCGGGCTCACGGTGCCGTGCTATGCCGCGCTGTCTTCGCTGGTGCTGAACCTGGCGGTGGCGGCGGTATTGAGCCTCGTCATCCGCACGCCGCACGCGGACGCGACCAAGGCGGAGGATTACGCCTAAGGTCCGTTCACCCGAAACGGCCGGTGATGTACTGCTCGGTGCGCTTGTTCTCGGGGGCGGTGAAGATCTTCTCGGTCGTGCCGTATTCGACCAACTCGCCCAGATACATGAAGGCGGTGTAGTCGCTGGTGCGCGAGGCCTGCTGCATGTTGTGGGTCACGATGACGATCGTGTACTCCTCGGATAGCTCGTCGATCAGCTCCTCGATCTTGGCCGTCGAGATCGGGTCGAGCGCCGAGCACGGCTCGTCGAGCAGGATGACCTCGGGCTTGGTCGCCACCGTGCGCGCGATGCACAGCCGCTGCTGCTGGCCGCCGGAAAGGCTCAAGCCGGATTCCTTCAGCTTGTCCTTGACCTCGTTCCACAGCGCGGCGCGCTGCAGCGCGTCCTCGATGCGGCCGTCGAGCTCGGAGCGCGGCATGCGCTCGTAGAGTTTGATGCCGAAGGCGATGTTGTCGTAGATCGTCATCGGGAACGGCGTCGGCTTCTGGAACACCATGCCGACGCGCGAGCGCAGCAGGTTGATGTCGGTGCCGCTGGCAAGGATGTTCTGGCCGTCCAGCATCACCTCGCCTTCGGCGCGCTGGCGCGGATAGAGCTCGTAGATGCGGTTCAGGATGCGCAGCAAGGTGGACTTGCCGCAGCCCGACGGGCCGATGAAGGCGGTCACCTGCCGGTCGTGCAGCGGCATGGTGATGTTCTTCAAGGCTTTCGTGTTGCCGTAGTAGAACGACAGGTCGCGGATATCGACCTTCACCTTGTCCTTGACGGCCGCGTCCATGGTCCTAGCTCCGCTTGCGTTCGAGAACCCGCGCCGCGATGCTCAAGGCCAGCACGGTGGCGGTGATGAGGAAAGCGCCGGCCCAGGCCAGCCTGTGCCAGTCCTCGTAAGGCGACATCGCGAACTGGAAGATCACCACCGACAGGCTCGCCGTCGGCTGATTGAGGCTTTCGGCCGAGAACTGGTTGTTCAGCGCGGTGAACAGGAGCGGCGCGGTCTCGCCCGAGATGCGCGCGATGGCGAGCAGCACGCCGGTGACGATGCCGGCGCGCGCCGCGCGCCACGTCACCGCGCGGATCACCGAGGAGCGGGGCGCGCCCAAGGCCGCCGCGGCCTCGCGCAGCCCGTTGGGCACCAGCAGCAGCATGTTCTCGGTCGTGCGCACCACGACGGGGATCACGATCACCGTGAGCGAGGCGGCGCCCGCCCAGGCCGAGAAATGACCCATCTTGATGACGATGATCTCGTAGATGAAGAGGCCGGTCACGATCGACGGCGCGCTCAACAGGATGTCGTTGACGAAGCGCACCACGAAAGCCAGCCGCGTGTGGCGTCCGTATTCGGCAAGGTAGGTTCCCGCCAGCAGGCCGAGCGGCGTGCCGGCGAGAACGGCCAGCGCGCTCATCTCCAGGCTGCCCACGATGGCGTTGATCAGGCCGCCGTCGGAGCCGGGCGGCGGCGTCGTCTCGGTGAACAGCTTGGGCGACAGCCCGCCCACGCCGTTGACGATCAGCGAGCCCAGGATCAAGGCCAGCCAGATCAGCCCGAACACCGCGGCCGCCACCGACAGGACGAGGAACAGGCCGTTGAAGCCCTTGCGGCGGAGATAGAGCGCGCGGTTCATCAGCCGCCTCCGGCGCGACGCTCGAGCGTGCGCAGCATGAGCTGGGCTGCCGCCAGCACCACGAAGGTGATGAAGAACAGGATCAGGCCCATCTCGATCAGCGAGGAGAGATAGAGGTCGCCAACGGCTTCGGTGAACTCGTTGGCGATGGTGGCCGAGATCGTGGTGCCCGGCGCGAACACCGATGCATGGATGTGATGGGCGTTGCCGATCACGAAGGTGACGGCCATGGTCTCGCCGAGCGCGCGGCCGAGCGCGAGCATCGCGCCGCCGACCACGCCGGCGCGCGCGAAGGGCAGCACCACGCGCCACATCACTTCCCAGGTGGTGCAGCCGAGCCCATAGGCGGCTTCCTTCAGCATCGGAGGCACGGTCTCGAACACGTCGCGCGTCACCGCCGAGATGAAGGGCAGGATCATGATCGACAGGATCAGCGAGGCGGTGAAGATGCCGATGCCGTAGGGCGGGCCCGCGAAAATGTCGCGCAGCAGCGGAATGTCGGCGAAGGCGTCGATCAGCCAGGGTTGCACGGTCTGCTGGAACTCGGGCGCGAAGACGAACAGGCCCCAGATGCCGTAGATGATGGACGGGATGCCGGCGAGCAGCTCGATGGCGATGCCGATCGGGCGGCGCAACGGCCGCGGGCAGATCTCGGTCAGGAAGATCGCGATGCCGATGCCGACCGGAACCGCGATCATCATCGCCAGGAACGAAGTGATGAGCGTGCCGTAGACCGAGGCCAGCGCGCCGAACTTCTCGGTCACCGGGTTCCACGCCTCGGTATAGACGAAGGGCAGGCCGAACTGCTTGATCGCGGGCATCGCGCCCAGGATCAGCGAGGTGATCACGCCGCCGAAGATGAAGACCACAAGGAAGGCGGCCAGGCCCGTCATCCAGCGGAACCGCAGGTCGCGCGCCCCGAAGCGGCGGACGACGGCGGCACGGTCGGCGACGGCGGCGAGGTTCTCGGTCAAGGCGATATCGGCCATGGGATGGGGCGCCGGGTGTCTTAGAGGCAAGCGGTTGCGCGGCCAAAGGAGCTTGTCGGCCGGTCGTCGGCCGTCACCCGCCCCCTTGGCGCTTTAAGGGCGCATAACGGCCGTCTTCGGTGCAACGCTCATCACAGTTCTGCAAAGCTTTTGTGACAGTCTCCCGGCGAAGAAAAAAGGCCGCGGACGATCCCGTCCACGGCCCTTCCCGAACGTCGTTCGCGAACAGCGTTAAGGCTTGGATCAGCGCCCGGCCGTCAGCGAAACGTCGAAGGTTTCGCCCTGGTCGTTGGTGACGCTCCAGCTTTCGCCGACATTGTGCTTCATCAGCGGCGAGCAGCTCGTGGGCGGCGGGTTGGGCAGGGTCGGCGACAGGCAGATCGTGGCGCCGCCGTCCTTGAGCGTCCATTTGCCCTGATAGGTCATGGGCTTTCCGTCCGGCCCCATGCCGCCCGCGCTGTAGGAGCCGTCGGCATTGAACATCAGCGAGCCGGTCATGCCGGTCTTCTGGCTCTTGGTCGTGACGGTGTTGCCGTAGGTGTTGGACATCGGATCGTCGGCCCAGGCCCCGGTAGCCGCTCCAGTTGCGGCCAAAGCGAAAGCGCCGGCCAGGGCCAGCGTCGAAAAGCGCATTTTGTCCTCCCTTGATGGACTGAAATATCGTGGTTGTGATCGCTCAAGGTTAACCTCTTTTCTGCGCTTTTCCAAAGCCGCCTTAAGCATTCCGCAAGCATCCCCGCGGCCTACTTGCCTGGATTTCTTTAGGGTCTTCACAGCTGACGCGGGGCTTGCGCATCTTCTTCGGCCTCGTCGCTTCCGCCATGCTCGTGGCGGGGCTGGGGGAGGTCGTGCTTACCGGCCAGCTGGATCTCATGCCCCGGCCGATCTTCGCTTGCCTGGTGGGCGTGGTGATCGCCTTCCTGCTGCACGACTATCTCCAGGCGCGCCGCCGCAGCGAGCTGCTCAATCGCCAGGCCGCCCAGCTCCAGGCCGTGGCCGGGCGCCTCGAAGCCTCGCTGGCTTCCGCCGCCGCCGCCAATGCCCAGCTCAATCAGAGCGAGGCGCGCTACAAGGGCCTCGTCGATGCGCAGGGCGATGCGATCTTCCGCCGCTCGGCCGACAGCCGCCTGACCTACGGCAACGACGCCTTCTTCAAGTTGTTCGGGCTCAATCCCAAGCACGCCATCGGCCGCCCCTTCGCGCCCGATCCGCATCCCGACAGCCGCGCGCCCTTGTTCGGAAGCTTCGCGGGGCTCGAGACCGGGCGCGCGCGCGTGCGCTACGACCAGCATGTGCGCACGGCTTACGGCTGGCGCTGGCTCGCCTGGGAAGACTATGCGGTGCGCGACGGGCTCGGCCGCCTTGTCGAGGTGCAGAGCGTCGGCCGCGACATCACCGAGCGCAAGGCGCTGGAGGAGGCGCTGACCGAAGCGCGCGATCGCGCCGAGGCCGGCAGCCGCGCGAAATCGGGCTTCCTCGCCACCATGAGCCACGAGATCCGCACGCCCATGAACGGCGTTCTGGGCATGGCGCGGCTGCTGCTCGAGACCGATCTCAAGATCGAGCAGCGTTCCTATGCCGAAGCCATCGAGCAATCGGGCGAGGCGCTGCTCGCGCTGATCGGCGACATCCTGGACTTCTCGAAGATCGAGTCCGGCATGATGTCCTTCGACGAGGACGAGGTCGAGCTGCGCCCGGTGATCGAGCGCGTGATCGAGCTCCAGGCGCCGCGCGCCCATGCCAAGGACATCGAGCTCGTCGCCATCACCGCGCCCGACGTGCCCGCGGCCGTGCGCACCGACGGCGTGCGCCTGATGCAGGTGCTCAACAATCTCATCGGCAACGCGATCAAGTTCACCGAGAAGGGCGGCGTGCGCATCGATGCGGCCATGGTGGAGGGGCGCGAGCGCCGCTTCCTGCGCTTCGAGGTGCGCGACACCGGCGTCGGCGTGCCGGCCGCCAAGCGCGCCGAGATCTTCCAGGAATTCGTCCAAGCCGATTCCAGCCATGCGCGCAAGTTCGGCGGCACCGGCTTGGGGCTTGCGATCTCCAAGCGGCTCATCGAAGGGCTGGGCGGCGAGATCGGCGTCGAGCCGGCGCTTGGCCAGGGCTCGGTCTTCTGGTTCACGCTGCCCGCCATCGTCGTCGCCGGCGCGCCCGCGGCCCCCGACCAGCGTCCGCTCTCCGAGCTCAGCTTCGCCATCGTCACGCGCAACGCGCTTCTGCGCGAGGGCCTCACCGCCCAGCTGCGCGCGGCGGGCGGCGAGGTCGCTTCCTTCGCCGAGGACGGCGACGACGAGATCAAGCTCAACTACGTGCTCGTCGATGCCGGCACCGGCGCCATGCCCGATGCGCGCGCGGTCCCCGATCCGGACATTCCCTCCTTCGTGCTGCTGGCCCCCGCGGCGCGCGGGCGCCTGGACGAGCTGATGGCCAAGGGCTTTGCCGGCTATCTCGTCAAGCCCGTGCGCCAGGGGGCGCTCGCGGAGCGCTTCCCGACCTTGCTCGAGATCGCCTGCCCGGACAGCGTCGCCCTGCCGGCGGCGCCCGAGCCCGCGGCGCCCAAGCCCGCGACGGCGTCGCGCGGCTTCAAGGTGCTGCTGGCCGAGGACAACCCGGTCAACGCGCTGCTCACGCGCGAGCTGCTGCGCCGCCGCGGCCATACCGTGCGCGAGGTGACGACCGGCGACCAGGCGGTCGCGGCGATGAACGAGGAGCGCTTCGACCTCGTGCTCACCGATATCCACATGCCCGGCATGGACGGCATCGAGGCGACCCGGGCGATCCGCGCCGACGAGATCACCTTCGGCCGCGCGCGCACGCCCATCATCGCGCTCACCGCCGACGCGCTCGAAACCGGCAAGTGGGCTTGCAAGGACGCGGGCATGGATGGTTTCCTGACCAAGCCCGTCGACCCTGCTTTGCTGGACCAGATGTTCGAGAACTTCTTCCCCGTGGACTTCCCCAGCGGCGCCGAATCCGCCGCCGCATGAGCGAGCCCGCGAAGACGCCAGCGCCGCGCCGCAGCGCCGGCGACGCGCTGCGCTCCTATCTGCGGCCCCGCACCGCGACGATGCTCGTGCTCGGCGCCAGCTGCGGCTTGCCGTTGCTCACGATCTCGAACGCGCTGGGCCTTTGGCTGACCGATGCCAAGGTCTCGATGACCGACATCGGGCTCTTCGCCTATACGCTCCTGCCCTACTCGTTCAAATTCGTCTGGGCGCCGATCCTGGACCAGGTGCGCCTGCCCGTGCTGCATCCGCTCTTGGGCAAGCGCCGCGCCTGGATGCTGGTGGCGCAGCTTGGAATCCTGGTTGCGTTCATGGGGCTGTGGTTCTGCGACCCGCACACCCAGCTCGTGCAGGTCGCTTTCCAGCACAGTGGGATCCGAAGCTTGGAATTCACGTGACTTGAAGTCGC
>JADMIO011678491.1_pt1 | contig 42265 bp, 36 predicted proteins | sample 8958161 | NCBI WGS metagenome assembly JADMIO01 (sample SAMN16585339, study PRJNA669376) | soil metagenome | isolation source: Crop rotation soil | place: USA: Cullars Rotation, Alabama | collected 2011 | reverse complement strand
TACCAGGGTATCTAATCCTGTTTGCTCCCCACGCTTTCGCACCTCAGCGTCAGTACCGGGCCAGTGAGCCGCCTTCGCCACTGGTGTTCTTGCGAATATCTACGAATTTCACCTCTACACTCGCAGTTCCACTCACCTCTCCCGGACTCGAGACTCTCAGTATCGAAGGCAGTTCTGGAGTTGAGCTCCAGGATTTCACCACCGACTTAAGAGTCCGCCTACGTGCGCTTTACGCCCAGTGATTCCGAGCAACGCTAGCCCCCTTCGTATTACCGCGGCTGCTGGCACGAAGTTAGCCGGGGCTTCTTCTGCGGGTACCGTCATTATCTTCCCCGCCGAAAGGACTTTACAACCCTAGGGCCTTCATCATCCACGCGGCATGGCTGGATCAGGCTTGCGCCCATTGTCCAATATTCCCCACTGCTGCCTCCCGTAGGAGTCTGGGCCGTGTCTCAGTCCCAGTGAGGCTGATCATCCTCTCAGACCAGCTACTGATCGTCGCCTTGGTGAGCCATTACCTCACCAACTAGCTAATCAGACGCGGGCCGATCCTTCAGCGATAAATCTTTCTCCTTACGGACGTATCCGGTATTAGCCCAAGTTTCCCTGGGTTGTTCCGAACTGAAGGGTACGTTCCCACGTGTTACTCTCCCGTCTGCCGCTCCCCTTGCGGGGCGCTCGACTTGCATGTGTTAGGCCTGCCGCCAGCGTTCGCTCTGAGCCAGGATCAAACTCTCAAGTTGGATGAGATTGATTCTGGCAGATCACACGTTTTGACGAGGTCCACCCACTGATCTTGCGATCAGCGATGTACCTTAAACGTTGACCGCCAAAGTCTCTTCCATGACCGTCCCTTTCCCGGAAAAAGCCCAAGCCTTGTGAGCCCACGCCTTCGCCGTTCGAGGAAGCGGTCCGCAAGGACTCCGCCGTCCACGTTTCTCTTTCTTCCGATTTACCTGTCAAACAGCCCGGAAACCCTGCGGTCTCCAATCTCCTGGCCTGCAAACGAGAGCCTGCCAAAAGCCGACGAAACGAGAACCTCCGACCACTTCTCGGAGGCGTTTCCACACATAAGTGAGGAGCTTCGGAGGCGCGCAATCGCGCCGTAAGCGGACGGCGCGCCGTATGAGCGTGTTATATGGGCGGGTGTCAGTCGTTGTCAATAACAAACGATTTGGTTTACGCGCTGCAGCATCCGCCGCGATCCCAACGTTTAAGCCATTTTTTACCGGTCGACGGCCCATCGTTGCGCCGCACTTGAGCCACATTCCTGGGTCGTCCTTGCCAGGCATTGGGAATGCAAGGGGACGTTTTTAAGCCACGCATCCGATCTCGATCCTCTCGATGTCCGGGTCATTGACCAGGGCGCGAGCGGCACGGCATCGTCCATCGGCCGATTCGACCTTCGGGGCGGCCGGGCGGTTTGCGTGACGCTTTCAAGCTGACCGCGAGCGCAGGGGACGAAGTTTGGACCACGCCAGGCCGCGCAGTTCACATCGAAGAGCGGAAACGCTGGCGGTGGACCTCGGTAACGAGCCCCCGCTTTCGGTGGACGGCAGCACTGGCGGGATGATCGATCGCCGGCGTATTTCGGTGCAATGGTTTTCCGGCACAATTCTCACCGGCGTCTGCGGCGCGGCCTTGATGGGCGGCGCCGTTTTTGCGTCGCTCGACGGCGAAACCAACTTCGCCACCGTTCCCGAACGGATCGAGAGCACGCTGCGCGGCGCGATCGGTGCCTTGAGCGACAAGCTCGCCAGCAACCGCAAGAGCGACCGCTTGGTGCAGACCGGCGAAACCCCCGGCTATCGCCAGCCGGTCCGGATCTCGGTGACCACGCGCGTCGGCGACCGCGAGGTGGTGCGGGTGCGCCCGTACGTGCGGGTCTCCACCAACCTTGCCGTCGCGGCGACGGAATTCGCGGCCAGCGTCCCGCCGTTCAACGCGCAGAAGCTGTTGGCGCAAGCCGGCGCGGACGGGGTGCCGAACGACGATCAGCCGGGTGCCGAGCCGGACGCCGAAGTTTCCTACGTGACGCGCGACCTCGCCTCGATCCTGCCCAAGGTCAAGCCCGCTGGCGCCCTGGCGGTCGACGACATTCTGGCGCGCGTGCGCGAAGCCGCCAATTGGACCGGCAGCGTGCAGAACCGCTACCAGGTGGCAAGCCTGCCGACTGGCGGCGGAGCGCCGCTCGCTTACGCGGCCGAAGGCACGCCCGATCCTTACGCCGGCTTCGAGACCCGTATCGTTCCCGAAAATATTACGATGCTGCCAAAAACCGGTGCCCAGGCGACCGGCGGCAATGCCTGGAATGAGCGCTCGGTCATCGTCAAGAAGGGCGAGACCATTGCGACGATCCTCAAGGAGATCGGCGCGATCCCCGACGAGATCAACGCGGTCGCCGCGGCGCTCGGCCCGCGCGGCCGCGCCAACGGGCTCAAGGAAGGCCAGAGGCTCCGCATCCTGGTCGCCGTCGTCGATGGCCGTCAGCAGCCTGTCCGCGTCATGGTGATGGGTGAAAGCGCGGTCGAGGCGGTGGTCGCACTGTCAGACATGGGCCGGTACGTCGCGGTGGACGTCTCCAGCATCAATACGGTGGTGTCGGAATCCGCCGACGACGATGACGATGACGGCAAGGGAATGCGGCTCTACCAGAGCATCTACGAGACGGCGCTGCGCAACAACATCCCTCGGCCGGTGATCGAGACCCTGATCCGCATCTACTCCTACGACGTAGATTTCCAGCACAAGGTCCAGCCGGGCGATTCCTTCGACGTGCTCTACGCGGCCGACGACGATTCCACCGCCGACGCCAAGAACGACGTGATGTATGCCGAGCTCACGACCGGCGGCGAAACCAGAAAATACTATCGCTTCCAGACCACCGACGACGGCATCGTCGATTATTACGACGACACCGGAAAGAGCGCGAAGAAGTTCCTGGTGCGCAAACCCGTGGCGGCCGGGATCATGCGATCGGGTTACGGCGCCCGCAACCATCCGCTGCTCGGTTACTTCAAGATGCACACGGGCGTGGACTGGGCCGCTCCGCTCGGCACCGCCATCTACGCCTCCGGCAACGGCACGATCGACAAGGTCGGCTGGGAGAGCGGCTACGGCAAATACATCCGCATCCGCCACGCCAACGGCTACGAGACCGCGTACGGCCACATGACTGCGTTCGCGCGCTCGACCCAGGCGGGCGCCCGCGTGCGCCAGGGTCAGGTGATCGGCTACGTCGGCTCGACCGGGCTTTCGACAGGGCCGCACGTACACTACGAGATCCTGGTGAACGGCCGGTTCGTCGATCCGTTGCGCGTGCGGCTGCCGCGCGGCCGCGTGCTCGATGGCCCGTTGCTCGGCGGCTTCGACAAGGAGCGCGACCGGATCGACGGCATCATCACGCGCTCGAGCCCGCGCGTCGCGCAGAACCAGTCGGCGCGCTAGCTCTCTACCTCATTTCGCGATGATAGCGTTGCGCAGCGTGAAGGGCGCAGCGATCCGGCGGACTTCGATGTTGTTGGTGCCGCCAGTGCCGGTGATCCGGATCGAGCCGTAATTGAAGATGCGGCCGGGAATCGTCTGGTCGATATCGACCGTCTCCACCTTGTCCATGTTCATCTCCTCGGTCTCCCGCCAGATGAACCCGCGCTTGGAGATCACGCGGCGGTTGGTCACGGCGAACTCCGTGATCCAGCGGATGAACCACGCATAGACGAAAAACCCCAGGGACAGCCCACCGAATATCACTGTTGTAAAGGTGATCAGCATGTCGTGCTGCGCCGTGAAGCTGTGTTCCAGCATCAGCAAAACGACGCCCGCGACGAAGAAGACAATCGCCCAGCCGTAGATGATCCAATGCAACCGCCCCGCGGCGATGATGGACTCTCCAGGCTGCAGGACCGAGTTCGCGTAGCTCATGGGAGGCCCTCGGCGCGCATCTTGATTGTGCGCCGAGTTTAGCGGGACTGCACCGCCGCGGCGAGTTAAACGCAGCGTTACGCCGCCTGCTGGACGGCTTCACCGTTGAAGGTGATGCCCTGCTTGTTGGCCGACACCGAGACCGTCTCGCCGTCCTTGATCTTGCCGGAAAGGATTAGCTCAGCGAGCGGGTCCTGCACCGACTTCTGGATCGCGCGCTTGAGCGGACGCGCGCCGTAGGCCGGGTCATAGCCCTTCTCGGCGAGCCAGTCGCGCGCCTTGCCGTCGAGCTTGAGCACGATCTTGCGATCCTCCAGCAGCTTGTCGAGCCGCTGCATCTGGATATCGACGATGCGGCCCATGTGCTCGCGCTTGAGGCGGTGGAACAGGATGATCTCGTCGACGCGGTTGAGGAACTCCGGCCGGAAGCTCGACCGCACCTCCGCCATCACCTGGTCGCGCACCGCCTCGGTGTCCTGGCCCTCCGGTTGGTTGACCAGATACTCGGCGCCGAGGTTCGACGTCATCACGATCAGCGTGTTGCGGAAATCGACGGTGCGGCCCTGACCGTCGGTCAGGCGGCCATCGTCGAGCACCTGCAGCAGCACATTGAACACGTCGGGATGCGCCTTCTCGATCTCGTCGAACAGCACGACCTGATAGGGCCGCCGCCGCACCGCCTCGGTGAGCGCGCCGCCCTCGTCGTAGCCGACGTAGCCTGGAGGCGCGCCGATCAACCGCGCCACCGAATGCTTCTCCATATACTCCGACATGTCGATGCGGATCAGCGCGGTCTCGTCGTCGAACAGGAATTCGGCGAGCGCCTTGGTCAGCTCGGTCTTGCCGACGCCGGTCGGTCCCAGGAACATGAACGAGCCGATCGGCCGGTGCGGATCCTGCAGGCCGGCGCGGGCGCGTCGCACCGCGGTCGAAACCGATTTCACCGCTTCGGCCTGGCCAACCACGCGCTTGCCAATCTGCTCCTCCATCTTGAGCAGCTTTTCGCGCTCGCCTTCGAGCATGCGGTCGACCGGGATACCGGTCCAGCGCGACACCACCTGGGCAACGTGGTCGGCAGTGACGGCCTCCTCCACCACGGCGCCGGCGTTCTTACCCTCGACCTCCTTCAGCTTCTTCTCGAGCTCGGGGATGCGGCCATAGGCCAGTTCACCGGCCTTCTGGTACTCGCCGCGGCGTTGCGCGTTGGCAAGCTCGACGCGAAGCGCATCGAGCTCGGTCTTGAGCTTCTGCGCGTTGGAGAGCTTGTCTTTCTCGGACTTCCAGCGCGAGGTGAGATCGGCCGATTGCTTTTCGAGCAGGGCGAGCTCGGTCTCGAGCCTCTTCAACCGCTCCTTCGAGCCCGGATCGCTTTCCTTCTTCAGCGCCTCCTGCTCGATCTTCAGCCGCACGATTTCGCGGTCGATCGAATCCAGCTCGTCGGGTTTGGAATCGACTTGCATCTTCAACCGCGCCGCGGCCTCGTCCACGAGATCGATGGCCTTGTCCGGCAGGAAGCGGTCGGCGATGTAACGGTGCGACAGCGTCGCCGCCGAGACGATCGCGCCATCGGTGATGCGCACGCCGTGATGCTGCTCGTACTTGTCCTTCAGGCCGCGCAGGATCGAAACGGTATCCTCGACGCTCGGCTCGTTGACGAACACCGGCTGGAACCGCCGCGCCAGCGCCGCGTCCTTCTCGACGTGTTTCCTGTATTCGTCGAGCGTGGTGGCGCCGATGCAATGCAGTTCGCCGCGGGCAAGCGCGGGCTTCAGCAGATTCGAGGCATCCATCGCGCCGTCGGCCTTGCCGGCGCCGACGATGGTATGCATTTCGTCGATGAACAGGATGATGCCGCCCGCCGAACCGGTGACCTCCTGCAGCACGGCCTTCAGCCGCTCCTCGAACTCGCCGCGGTATTTCGCACCTGCGATCAGAGCGCCCATGTCGAGCGCCAGCAATTTCTTGTCTTCGAGGCTGTCCGGCACGTCGCCGTTGACGATGCGCAGCGCCAGGCCCTCCACGATGGCGGTCTTGCCGACGCCGGGCTCGCCGATCAGCACCGGATTGTTCTTGGTGCGGCGGGACAGCACCTGGATGGTGCGGCGGATTTCCTCGTCGCGGCCGATCACCGGGTCGAGCTTACCGTCGCGCGCGGCCTGGGTCAGGTCGCGCGAGTATTTCTTCAGCGCGTCATACGCGTTTTCGGCCGATTGCGAGTCGGCGGTGCGGCCTTTGCGCAGGGCCTCGATGGCGGAATTGATATTCTGCGCGGTCACGCCGGCACGGCTCAGAATCTTGCCGGCGTCGCTGTCCTTCTCCAGCGCGATGGCGAGGAGGAGCCGCTCGACCGTAACAAAGCTGTCGCCGGCTTTTTCCGCGATCTTCTCGGCGTTGTCGAACAGCCGCGCGGTCGCGGGCGCCAGGTAGACCTGGCCGGAACCGGAGCCCGAGACCTTGGGCATCTTGCCCAGCGCCTCTTCGACACCCTGCAACGCCTGCCGGGAGTTGCCGCCGGAGCGGTCGATCAGGCCGGCGGCCAGACCCTCCGGATCGTCGAGCAGGACTTTGAGAATGTGTTCGGGCGTGAATTGCTGATGGCCCTCGCGCAACGCGAGAGACTGCGCCGATTGAATAAAACCGCGGGCGCGGTCGGTGTATTTCTCGATATTCATCCTTCGCTCTCCTCAGGCCCAAATTGCGGCACCCGGAAAACGGACCTCACTGGAGCATCCGTCGCCACAAGATGTAAGAAGCACTCTGCCGGGCGAAAGGGGGATTTCATTGATTTTCCTCAAGCTAGCCAGCGACCGGCCCGGAGTTTAACAAGGCGCGAAATGGCTCTCCCGGAAGCGAAAATCCGCGCGATCCACCGCTATCCCGTGAAGGGATTGTCGCCCGAGCCGCTGGCGCGGACCACGCTGTCGGTCCGCCAGACGGTGCCGTTCGACCGCATGTACGCCATCGAGAACGGGCCGTCCGGCTTCGATCCGGAAAACCCCGGCTATCTGCCCAAGCAGCGCTTCCTGATGCTGATGCGCAACGCCCGCCTCGCCGAATTGCGGACAGCATTCGATGACGCGAACCACGTGCTGACCATCCGCTACGAGAACCGCGTGGCGGCCCAAGGCGACCTGCGGACAGCCGAAGGCCGAGCCGCGATCGAGCTTTTCATGACCGAGTTTGCCGCCGAGCAACTGCGCGGCCCGCCCAAAGTGTTGCATGCCGACGGCCACAGCTTCTCGGATGTGGCCAGAAAGGTGGTGTCGATCATCAACCTCGCCTCGGTCGCGGAACTGGAGAACGCCGCCGGCGCGCCGGTTCATCCGCTGCGTTTCCGCGGCAATCTCCACGTTGAGGGCTGGCCGCCCTGGCGCGAGTTCGACCTGCTCAACCAGACGGTCTCGATCGGCTCGGATGCCCGGCTGAAGGTGGTGAAACGGATCGTCCGCTGCGCCGCGACCGAGGTCGATCCCGACACCGGCATCCGCGACCTGCCGATTCCCCGCACGATCCTGGACAACTACGGACATATCGACTGCGGCATCTACGCCGAGGTGATCGAAGGCGGACCGATCACTGTGGGCGATGCCGTGATGGGTTGATCGCAACAGCCAACGCTCCGCTGCCCGGCGGCTTGGTTTTTCGGGCGGCCGGGATGCCCGCATCCCTGTTTTCCGTCTCCCCTCGAAATGAGGGGTTGGAGCGCCGGGAGGCGCCAGGGAGCTGGCGCAGCTCCCTTCACCGGCTGGCGAAGCCGGTGTCACGCGCCAAGATTCCGGGACCCAAGGTTTTGAGGGGGTGGGGGTCCCGGGGCGCGCGGGCCTTCTGCGCGAAGGCCCTGCGCCTCCCGGCGCTCCAACGCGACGACATTGTCGGGCGCCGCACCCTGCTCCGTCTCCGAACGCCGCGATCGACGACGCCCTCGATGAGCAAGGCGTGCGGATTGTACGGCAGGTTTTTCGAGCGGGGATAAGTGCGTTTTGCTGAGCAAAATGATGGAAATCAGATTCCGCCCCGTGTCCCGGGCGAGCGGAGCGAGACCCGGGACCCCGGTTTCTTTCTGATGTCGAAAGCAACCGGGGTCCCGGATCAGGGGTGCACCGCTACGCGTCGCACCGCGTCCGGACACGAGGCTGAGTGCGATACCAAGCGCTGCTAATCCACGAAAGCCAGCGGCCGCGCCACAGTTTCCAGCGGCTGGCGCTCCGCACGCACAGCGAAGAACGCCGCGATCAATCCGGCGGCGATCATCAGCGCGGCGCCGAGCAGATAGCCGGCGAACAGGCTCGTGCGGGAGCCGGTATCGATCAGCACGCCGAACAGCCACGGCCCGACCATGCCGCCGACGCCGGTGCCGATGGCGTAGAAGATCGCGATCGCCAGCGCGCGGATTTCCAGCGGGAAGGTCTCGCTGACCGTAAGGTAGGCCGAGCTGGCCGCTGCCGAAGCGAAGAAGAAGATGATCGTCCAGGCCAGCGTCTGCTGCGCGGCGCTGAGCACGCCCTGCTGAAACAGATAGCCGCTGACGCAAAGCAGCACGCCCGATGCGATGTAGGTGAAGGCGATCATCGGCCGCCGCCCGAGCACATCGAACAGCCGGCCGAGCAGCAGCGGGCCCAGGAAATTTCCGGCGGCGAACGGCAGGATGTACCAGCCGACGTTGTTGGCCGCGATGCCGTAGAAGTCGGTCAGCACCAGCGCATAGGTGAAGAAGATCGCGTTGTAGAAGAACGCCTGCGCGCTCATCAGTGCCAAGCCCACCACGGCGCGGCCGCGGTGGCGATGCACCAGCGTGTGCAGCACGTCCGACAAGGGCGTGTGGCTGCGGACGCGGAGGCGCACGCGCTGCAGTCCGATGGGGGGCAACAGCCCGCCGCTGGCCATCACGCGGCGCTCGATATCGGCGACGACGCGCTCGGCTTCGTCGGCCCGGCCATGCGTCATCAGCCAGCGTGGACTCTCCGGCAGCCACAGCCGCATGAAGAAAATGACGAGCGCCAGCGCCGCCCCGATGCCGAAGCAGAGCCGCCAGCCGTATTCCGGGTCGATCAGCAAGGGGTCGAGCATCACGATGGCGCCGAGCGCGCCCAGCGCGGCGCCGACCCAGAAGCTGCCGTTGACGACCAGATCGTTCCAGCCGCGCACGCGCGCCGGAATGAGCTCCTGGATGGTCGAGTTGATCGCGGCGTATTCGCCGCCGATGCCGGCTCCGGTGATGAAACGGAACAGCGCGAAGCTCCAGAAATTCCAGGACAGCGCGGTCGCAGCGGTGGCGACCAGGTAAACAGCAAGCGTGATGAAAAACAGCTTCTTGCGGCCGAGCCGGTCGGTCAGCCAGCCGAAGAACAGCGCGCCGAGCACGGCGCCCGCCAGATAGGCGCTGGCGGCGAGGCCGACGTCGGCGTTGCTGAATTGCAGCACCGGGCTTGCCTTCAGCGCGCCGGCGATCGAGCCCGCCAGCGTCACCTCGAGACCGTCGAGGATCCAGGTGATGCCCAGCGCCGCCACCACCAGGGTGTGGAAGCGGCTCCACGGCAGGCGGTCAAGCCGTGCCGGAATGTCGGTTTCGACGACGGCAGGGTCGGGCGAAGAGGCCGTCCGCTGGGACATGCCCAGCGAACGCCCGATCTTGAAGTTTCGTTCCGATGGTTAGGGCATGACGTAGGCGTAGACCCGACCGCGGGAGTAGACGCTCTCGGCCACCCGGCGGCCGTGGTTGCCCGAAATGATGATCGGATTGCCATTTGGGTCGATGCCGCTGACCACGCCGACATGGCCGCCGCCGCGGCCCCGGCTCATCACGGCGATGGCGCCGACCTGCGGCCCGGAAATCCGCGTGCCGTAGGACGCGAACGATCGCGCTTGGTTGGACCGCGACGCTCGCCGCCCGGTGCGCTCGAGCACGAGGTTCATGAAGTTGCCGCACCACAGGCTGGAGCGGCCGGTCGGATTGCCGCCGAGATAACGGCGCGCCTCAGCAACGAGCGAAGAGCCGCCGCCCACCGGCATGCCGCGTGTTGCGGCGACGTTGGCATCGGGACCGGCTGGGCCAGGAATGGATGCGAAGGCGTTCGCCGCCGCAGCACCGATCCGCTGCTGACGCGCCACCGCGCGCGGCTGACGAGCCATCGCGTGCTCCTGACGGGCCCCCTCACGCCGCTGACGGGCGATCTCGCGCCGCGATTGAGCCGGACCGCCGAAAGCCGCAGGGTCCGGCGTGAACGCGCCGTACATCCGGGCCCCGCCATCGACGGCATGACGATCGACAGACACCAACGGGCCGGTTGCATTGAACGGTTGCGCGAATTGATGGGAATAGCCCGCATGATGCTTGAGTGTGTGATGCTTGGGGCGGGCCGATGCGGGAGTAACGAGAAGCGTGACGCTGCACAAAAGCAGCAGCGCAGTCAGTCTTGAAGTCATTACGGATATCCCTGTTGTTGATTTTTTCCCTTGCTGCATTTGCAGCATCGGGACGGCGCACGGGCACGGCACCCGTGGCGATGATGTGATGAGAATGCGGCAAAGCCCGGCGCTTGGGGCAGTTTGGCGTTGTATCAGGTGATAACGTCTTGTGACATAAACACTTTTTGCGGTGCCCGCTTATGCATGGCGGGCGGCGGCCTGCGCATGGCGGGTTAATGATGGTGCGTCAGTACCGCGATCGCCGGCGGCAACGACTCAGTGCTCCGCAATGACTCGGCGATAGAGCGCCAGATAGTTCTCGGCCACCGCCTCAGGCGAAAACAGAATCTGCATCCGTTGGCGCGCCGCACGTCCAACCGCCTCGCGCCTGGCGGGGTCGTGCATCAGCATCTCGATAACGGAGCGCCACGTCGATTTGTTCGGCGCCAGGGCGTATCCGGATACACCGTGCTCGCAAAGCTCCGCTGCGGCTCCGTAATTCATCGTCAGCGACGGCACCCCGCATGCCATGGCCTCCGCAAAGGCAAGACCAAAGCTCTCGCCCGGCAGGGCGGTGGGAGTCACGTACACGTCGAAGATGCCGAGGATACGCGCCGCATTTGGTATTGCTCCGAGAAACCTTATCCGGGCGCCGCCGGCGGCGCGAACCTGCTCTCGATAGCGGACGTTCCTGCTGCCATAGGCATCGCCGATGACCGCGAAATACAAGGGCGCCTTGGTCTCGATCGAGGCGACAACGTCGGCCGTGAAATCGAGGTTTTTCCACGGGCGGATGTGGCAGGCCGTTCCGACAATGAAAGCGTCCTCGTCAAGGCCAAGGGAGCGCCGCAACGCCTTCCGCCCGTCATGATCGAGTTCGGGAACGCTGCCGATCGCATAGTGCAGGACCTCGCAGCGTTCCGGTCTGATCATGCGGCGCAACATCGCGCCACCCATCCAGTTGTTGAGCATCGCGTGGGATGGCATCACCAGCCGGGTAATCCGCCGATGACGGAACAGAACCCAATCCAGCGGACTGAGAACGTTCATTCCGCCCGCCGACACCCGTTCATGCACGATCGGCAACTGCGGGAAGGCGCGGAGCGCCAGCAATGTCCGGATCAGCACCCCGCGAATGCCGGTGACGTGAACGAGGTCCGGCTTGAAGTCGTCGACAGCCTGCCGGAATGCTGCAAGGTACGAAGCGTCGGCGTGGTACCGCCGAACGATCCTGCTATCGAGCCATTTCAGGCTCTTGCGGTGGACATCCAATTCATCGGTCGACAGCAGCCGATACACCGCATCTTTGCTCGCCAAAGCGGGCAGCACCGCAGCAAGAAACTGCGTGCCCGATCGGGAAACGTACAGGATGCGCATCGCGCGGCGCCCGCGACCCCTCAGCTCTTGAAGGTGCGGCTCAGCAGAAACACCGCCTGCTCGCCGAACAGATTCCAGAACCACCATGGCGCGTTCAGCCGCAGCGGCGCGCCCCAGGCGTTGAGCGCCACGCCGCGCTCCATCTTGGCGCCGACGACGTCGCACAGCACGACGAAATCCTTGATGGTGCAGAAGTGGATGTTCGGCGATTCCCACCAGGCGTAAGGCAAATTGTCGGTGCTCGGCATGTGGCCGCCGAAGCCGACCTGCAGGCGGATTTTCCAATGACCGAAATTCGGGAACGACACGATGGCGTTGCGCCCGATCCGCAGCATGTTTTCGAGCACGACGCGGGGACGGCGCACAGCCTGCAGCGTTTGCGACAGGATGACGTAGTCAAAGGCGTCGTTCGGATAATCGGACAGGTCGGTGTCGGCGTCGCCCTGGATCACCGCGAGCCCCTTGGCGACGCATTCGTTGACTCCTTCGCGGGAAATCTCGATGCCGCGGCCGTCGACGCCGCGGTTCTCACCGAGGATCCGAAGCAACTCGCCGTCGCCGGCGCCGATGTCGAGCACCTTGGCGCCGGGCGCCACCATGTCGGCGACCAGGAGCAAATCGACGCGGGAGCCGCCACGCGTGCGCGGCACGTCTGCCATGGTCAGGTCGCGCTTGAGGCGGGACAGCATGATCAGGTCCCGTTCTTGAATCCGCGCGCCTTGGCGGCGCCGTCAAGGAAGCCGCGCACGATCGCGAACAATTCCGGCTCGTCGAGCAGAAATGCGTCATGGCCCTTGTCGGTGACGATCTCGGCGAATGACACCCGGGCGCCCGAGGCGTTGAGCGCGTGCACGATGGCCCGCGACTCCGCGGTCGGGAACAGCCAGTCCGAGGTGAACGAGACCACGCAGAACCGGGTCTGCGCGCCGCGGAAGGCGTTTGCCACGACGCCGTTGTAGTCGCCGGCGAGATCGAAATAGTCCATCGCGCGGGTGAGATACAGATAGGAGTTGGCGTCGAACCGCTCGACGAACGAGCTGCCCTGATGGCGCAGATAGGATTCCACCTCGAAGTCGGCGTCGAACGAGAAGGTCGGATTCTCGCGATCCTGGAATTTCCGGCCGAACTTGCGGTGCAGCGCCGCGTCCGACAGATACGTGATGTGCGCGCCCATGCGGGCGACCGCGAGTCCGCGGCGCGGGTTGGTGCGCTCGGCAAAATAGCGGCCGTGCCGCCAATCGGGGTCCGCCATCACCGCCTGACGGCCGACTTCGTGGAAGGCGATGTTCTGCGCCGAGTGCCGCGTCGCGCAGGCGATCGGCAGCGCGCTGAACACGCGATGCGGATAGGACGCGGCCCATTGCAAGACCTGCATGCCGCCCATCGAGCCGCCAGCCACGGAGAACAGCGTGTCGATGCCGAGCTCGTCGAGCAGCATTGCCTGCGCGCGCACCATGTCGCGGACCGTGATGACCGGAAACTCCAAGCCCCAGGGCTGATCGGTTTTGGGATTGATCGACGCCGGGCCCGTGGTGCCCATGCAGGCGCCGAGCACGTTCGGGCAGATGACGAAGTAGCGCTCGGTGTCGATCGGCCGGCCCGGGCCGACCATGGTCTCCCACCAGCCCGGCTTTTTCGTCACCGGATTTTCGCTGGCGACGTGCTGGTCACCGGTCAGCGCGTGGCAGATCAGCACGGCGTTGGAGCGTTCGGTGTTGAGGGTGCCGTAGGTTTTGTAGGCGATCTGAAACGGGCTGAGCTCGACGCCGGCGTCGAGCTTGAGCGGCCGGTCGGCGCCAAAGCGCGCGACGAGCGAACTGCGCGGCGCGTCGGCCTCGCGAGCGCGAGCCGTTGCATCCGGTGCTGTATCGACGTCGCCCATGCTGGTGTCCCGGCGGCCAAAAGGCGCGCTTAACGGCGGCTAGGTAGGGATCGGCGGCGGCTTATGTCAATGTTTTCTTTGATTTAGCGGACCGTCCCACTTATCAATGGGACCGGTCAAACCATGCAAAAAACGCCTAACGACGCGCCCTCCCTCGGCGAACTCCGCAACGAGATCGACCGTATCGACGAGGCCATGCACCGGCTGCTGATGGAGCGCGGCGAGATCATCAACCGGCTCATCGCGACCAAGAAGACGCAGGAAAGCGGCTCGGCGTTCCGCCCGGCGCGCGAGGCCGACATGATGCGCCGGCTGGTGCAGCGTCACAAAGGCATCCTGCCGCTCGACACCGCCGAGAGCATCTGGCGGGTCATTATTTCCACGTTCACCCACGTGCAGGCGCCATTCTCGGTGCACGCCGACCTCTCGGCAGGCGACGCGCCGATGCGCGACAGCGCACGCTTCCACTTCGGCTTCACGGTGCCGTTCGTGCCGCACGTTGGAGCCGCCGGAGTGGTGGAGGCGGTGTCGGAATCGAAGGGCGATCTCGGGCTGCTGCCGGCCTTCGCCACCGGGCACGGCGGCGCCTGGTGGACGGCGCTGGAGTTTCAAAGCGCGCCGAAGATCATCGCGCGGCTGCCGTTCATCGACCGCAGCGATCATCCGGCACCGCTCAATGTTTTTGTGGTGTCGCGCGCCGCAGCCGACGCCATGGCCACCGAAGTCGATCTGTGGAGCGTCCGCGTCACGGGCTGGAATGCTTCGGCCGCGGCCGCGGCCTCTGCTCTCGCCGAGGTCGTCGCGGTGCCGGACAACGCCTTCGACGGCGCGGCCCTGCTGGTGTCCGTTCCGGCCGGGGGTGACCTGGCCGAGATCAAGGCAGCCGTCATTAAGGCTGGCGCAACGGTGAACTCGGCAGCCCTCGTCGGCAGCCACGCGACCCGCTACAAGGTGCGCGCCGACAAGCCGTAATCCACGGAATAAGGAAATGACCGCCACCCGACCCCAGCCACGCAAGGGCGTGCTCGACATCGACGCCTACGTCCCCGGCAAGAGCAGCGCGCCGGGCGTGGCAAAGGTGTTCAAGCTGTCGTCAAACGAGACGCCGCTGGGCCCGAGCCCGAAGGCGATTACGGCGTACAACGCAGTCGCCAAGCATCTCGAGGATTATCCGGACGGCTCGGCTTCCGATCTCCGCGAAGCCATCGGCCGCGTGTTCGGTCTCGATCCCGATCGCATCGTCTGCGGCGCGGGCTCCGACGATCTGCTCAATCTCTTGGCGCGCGCCTACCTCGGCGACGGCGACGAGGCGATCCACACCACCCACGGCTTCCTGGTGTATCCGATCGCGACGCTCGGCACCGGCGCCAAGCCCGTGGTCGCGCCGGAGAAGGACTTCACCGCCGACGTCGATGCGATCCTGACGCGGGTGACGCCGCGAACCAAGATGGTATTCCTCGCCAATCCGAACAATCCGACCGGAACCTACATTCCGTTCGATGAGGTCAAGCGCCTGCACAACGGCCTGCCGGGTCATGTGCTGTTCGTGATCGATGCGGCCTACGCCGAATACGTGCGCCGGAACGACTACGAGGCTGGGATCGAGCTGGTCGCCACCAGCGAGAACGTGGTGATGACGCGGACGTTCTCGAAGATCCACGGCCTTGCCGCGTTGCGGCTTGGCTGGATGTACGGGCCGGCGCACGTGATCGACGCCATCAACCGCATCCGAGGGCCGTTCAATGTCAATGCGCCGGCAATCGCAGCCGGCATCGCCGCGATCGAGGACGCCGCGCACCAGGAGCGCTCGCGCGAGCACAACACCGAGTGGCTCGCCTGGCTCACCAAGGAGATCGGCAAGCTCGGTCTGAAGGTCACGCCCAGCGCCGCGAACTTCGTGCTGATCCATTTCTCGGAGGGCAAGGGCCGCACCGCGGCCGACGCCAATGCCTTCCTGATGAAGCGGGGTCTGATTCTGCGCCAGGTCGGCGCCTACAAGCTGCCGAATGCGCTTCGCATGTCGGTCGGCACCGAGGAGGCCAACCGGCTGGTGGTGAAGGCGCTGGCGGAGTTTCTGGGGAAGGCTTCGTGAGCGAGCAGCCCATCTTCAATCGCCTTGCGCTGATTGGCTTCGGCCTGATCGGCGGTTCGATCGCACGCGCCGCCCGCGCTCAAGGTGTGGTGCGCTCGATCGTCGCCACCGCGCGGACGCCGCAGACGCGAAAGCGGGTGGCCGAGCTCGGCGTCGTCGATCAGGTGGTCGGGAGCAACGCCGCGGCGGTTGAAGGGGCCGATCTCGTCATCGTCTGCATCCCGGTCGGCGCCTGCGGTGCAGTGGCGAAAGAAGTCGGCCCGCATCTGATGAAGGGCGCAACCGTTTCCGACGTCGGCTCGGTGAAGAGCGCGGTGCTGCGCGACATGGCCCCGCACCTGCCCGCGCATGCGCATTTCGTGCCGGCCCATCCGGTCGCCGGCACCGAACACTCCGGTCCGGACTCCGGCTTCGCCGAGCTGTTCGTCAACCGCTGGTGCATCCTGACGCCGCCGCCGAATGCCGACAAAGCGGCGGTCGAAAAGCTCGCGACGTTCTGGCGCAAGCTCGGCGCCAACGTCGAGACCATGCCGGCCGATCACCACGATCTCGTTCTCGGCATCACCAGCCATTTGCCGCATCTGATCGCCTATACCATCGTCGGCACCGCCGATGAGCTTGGCGAGGTGACACGTTCGGAGGTGTTGAAATTCTCAGCCGGCGGCTTCCGCGACTTCACCCGGATCGCCGCCTCCGATCCGACCATGTGGCGCGACGTGTTCCTGGCCAACAAGGACGCGGTTCTGGAAATGCTCGGCCGCTTCAATGAGGACTTGTCAGCGCTGACCCGCGCCATGCGAAGCGGCGACGGCCAGACCCTGTTCGATCATTTCACGCGGACCCGCGCGATCCGCCGGGGCATCGTCGAGATCGGCCAGGACTCACCCGCGCCGGATTTCGGCCGTGCCCACCCGACGTTGCCGGCTGAGCCGCTGCCGCGGCCGTACGCCGCCGACAACGAGTAGTCTCAATAAAGCGGCGGCACTTCGCCGAGTTTCAGCGGGCCAAGCCACGCCACGCCGTTATCGAAGCGCAGCGGCACCGCCACGGCCCGTTTGCCCTCGAGTTCGGTCGGCTGGCCCATCAAGCCGATGCCGACCGTAATCATCGGCGCCGCATTCTGTCGCGCCATATTGCCGAGACCGGGCATGATGCGGTCGAGCCTGTTGAATGCCTCGTTGACCTTCGGCGACGCCTGTTCCGGCGACAGCATGCGGTCGAGACCGAGCGTCGGGAGAAACTGGTCGAGGTTGGCGACAGTGAGCTGAAGTTCGCCGTTAAGGCGGCCGGACTGCGAAAGGCCGAGGGAGCCGCTGGCGACCGCGATGGTATCACGCTGTTGCACACGCGCCTTGGTGATTTCGATGCGTCCGCCGGCGGCTTGCAACTCGCGAAAGCGCTGCTGCAAAGGCTTCGGCAAGAAATCCTGCAGGCCCCGCAGCACGGCGGTGATGTCGGCATCGACCGGCGTTGCGGCGGCCGGATGCCAGGATGGCGCGGTGGCGGCGGCGAGCTTGAGACCGACCTCGATCACCGGATTGCTCTGCACGGTGCCGGAAAGAATCCGGCCGTCGAGGCCGACAATATCCGCCTTGAACAGGTTATCGCCGCCCGCCGCGCGAGCCACCAGCAGCTCATCGATGGCGATCGATACACTTTCCGGCGACGCCGGCAGGCCGCGCACCTTGGTGCGCGCGTGTTGCCAGTTTGCCGAGATCGTCACCGGCTGGCCGGGCTCGGCGATGGTCAGAGGCCCCTGGAATTCGGTGGTCAGCACGGTCGGCTGCCAGACCGAGGCCGACACCAGCATGTCCTTGGCCTTGAGCGCGACCGGCGGTTGGTTTGACTTCAATTCGGCGCCGACATCGGCGCATCGAACTTTGACGCCAAAGGGAAAGCCGCCGATCGTTTGCGATGTGCAGGTGTAAACCCGGCCGGCCTGCGCCTCACGCGCCATCCAGGCGGTGACCGTGCGTTCAGCGACGTCAGCGCCGTAGTACCAGGCGCCCGCCCAGATGCCGCCCAAGACAATCAACAAAGCCACCAGGACAATCGGCCAGCGGCGGCGGCGTGGCGTGCGAGATACGTCGCTCATGAGTGCTGTGAAGCGGCCGAATGCGGCGTTTCAAAGGAGTGCCCGTTTTCTTCCGTGTTCCAGCGGTTGCGGGCCATCGCGCCGCCTGTTAGGCGAGCGCACCGCTTGGAATGCCTTGCATGGACGCCGGCTTCGATCACGCTGACCAGGACCTCTGGGTTTTTGCTTACGGCTCGCTGATCTGGCGGCCGGGCTTCGATCATACCGAACGCGTGCCGGCCTACACCATCGGGCTGCATCGTTCGCTCTGCGTTTATTCATTCGATCATCGCGGCACGCCGGAGCGGCCGGGCCTGGTGCTCGGCCTGGACTTTGGCGGCGCCTGCCGCGGCATCGCCTACCGGGTGGCGGTGAAGGACCGGCGGGCCACCCTCGCCTACCTGCGCGAGCGCGAGCAGACCACGTCTGTGTACCGCGAAATGGTGCGCGGCGTGTGGCTCGAGGGAAAACCGGAGCGGCGGATCGACGCGCTGTGCTACGTGGTCGATCGCGGCCACGTGCAATACGCCGGACGCCTGCCGCATGACCGCCAGCTCCATACCGTACGTCAGGCTTATGGAAGGTCCGGCAGCAATCGGGACTACGTCGTCGAGACGGTGAAATCGCTCGAAGCTCTCAACATCGTCGATCACGATCTGCATGTCCTGGCCGAGCGGTTGAAAGGCTCGCCGGACGCGCACGCGCCGCCGGTCAAAGACCTTCGCGTTTGAGCTCGGCCAGGCCTTCCGCCACGAGCCGGGCCGTCGCCGTCTCGATATCGTTCTGCAGGCGCTTGAAGAAAACGTCCTTGTCCAGCCCCGGCGGGATCGGCGGCAGAAATTCGACGACGATGGTACCGGGCAGCCGTAAGAATTTCCGGCGCGGCCAGAACAGCCCGGAGTTGAGCGCCACCGGGACGCAGGATACGCCGACCCCGCTGTAAAGATGCGCGACGCCGAACTTGTATCGCGGCTCGGCGCCGGGCGCCCGCCGGGTGCCCTCCGGAAAGATGATGAGCTGGCGGCCGCCTTGAATTTCCTCCTTCGCCCTCTCGCTCATCTTGATCAGCGCCTGCGAGCCTGAGCCGCGATCGACTGGGATCATCCGGCCCTTCGCCATGCACCAGCCGAAGATCGGAATCCACATCAGCTCGCGTTTGACGATAAAAGTGAAATCGTCGAACAGCCGCAGCAGCGCGAATGTCTCGAAGGTGGACTGGTGCTTTGCGGCGAAGATCAAAGGCGCCTTGAAGCGTCCGGCCGGGAAATGCTCCAGGCCGCGAAACTCGACGCGCGTTCCGCAAACCACGCGCAGCAGCCAGACGCTGACGCGGCCCCACAGTTCAGCCATCCTCAGCACCGCCCGACGCGGCAGCACGAGCGTGAGCAGCGCCACGAACAGCAGCGACACCAGATTCACATAAAATAGGAGGTTGAACAGGATGGAACGGACAATGATCACTTTATAAAACCGCTTGCTAAGCGAAGAGCACGGTCTGCCGGTTCAAGCCTGGGATGCAGGCAACCACATCCGCGCCTTGGCGACGATATACTTCAGATATTCGACGAAAAGCAGCCGCGCCGTCGCCGGATTTTCCCACCACGCATCGACCCGCACCTTTTCGGAAACCACCGGGAAGGGAACCAGCGTTACCCCTGGAAGCTGGTGGTTCAGCTCCGCCATCGCCCGCGGCATGTGAAAATTCGAGGTCACCACGATCAGCGACTGGAAGTTGCGCGCCCTCGCCCAGCGCCGAGTCTCGACGGCGTTGCCGATGGTGTTGACGGCGGAGTGGTCGAGATCGACGCAACAGTTGAACAGCCGCCGGTGCTCCGGGACCAGCCGCGAGATTTCGACCGTCCGGGTCGCCGGGTTGACGCCGGTGATCAGCAGGCGCTGGCCGCGCCCGGCCGCCAGCAGTTCGAGCGCGTCGCTGATCCGGAACGCCGCGCCGGTGAGCACCACCAGGCCATCGGCGTTGCGGTTGGGCGCCACTTCGGTTTCCGGCATGGTCCCGACGAACCAGAAAAAGCCGGCGGCAAACAGCGCGACCGGCAGCCCGAACACCAGCAACGTCAGCAAGCCGCCGCCACGGCGCGGCGACGGCGCCGCCGGCCGGGTACCGGCGCTTCCCGTTGCAGTCTCTGCACCCATCCCGCGCATCGGCTGACGTGAATCCGTTGCGATTCTCGACCGGATTATAGCGCAAATCCCGCGGCCGGGCCGCGCGCTATTCGACGGTCTGCAACGTGCGATTGACGGTCCGCCGCGACGCCACGGCCGTCACCACCGCGACCAGCAGAATCTGAGCCAGGATGGCGGCATAGCCTTCCCAGCCCAGCGCAAAGCTGCCGAACAGCGCGGCGGCTTGATCGCCCCCCGCCGTGCCGACGCTCATGCTCGCGGCAATGTTGGCCACGCCAAACAGCAGCATGGCGAGACCGCCGCCGATCAACCCGCCCTCCAGGCCCAGCAGCAGGAAATTGCGCTGAAACTGGCCGGCGATGAAGCCACTCTTGGCGCCGATGAAATGCAGCACCTCGACGATCGGCCGGTTGGTGGCCATCGCTCCCCTGGTGGCAAAGGTCACCGACAGCATGGTCGCGACCAGCATCAGCAGGATGAGCCCGATGCCGCCAACCACGGTGGTCTGCGACATGGTCCGCATGCGGTCGATCCAGCCGTGATGATCGTCGAGGGTTGCTCCGGTCACGCCTTCGGCCAAGGCCTTGCGCAGCGGCGCCAGATCCACCCCGCGGGCCGGCAGCTTCACCACGATCATTCGCGGCACCGGCAGGTCGTCGAGCGCGAGCCCGCTGCCGAGCCACGGCTCGAGCAGCCTTGCCGATTCTTCTTTCGTATAGGGTCGCACCTCGCCGACGCCGGGAAACGCCCGCGCGATCGCCGTGGCGCGCGTCACCTCGGCGTCGAGGTCGCGGCCCGACACCGGCCGGACCTGGATGGTGATCTCGCGCGCCACCTCGGACTGCCAGTCCGCCGCAGCCGCGCGCACCAGCATGACGGCGCCCGTGGTCAGCGAGGCCAGGAACGTCATGATGGCGACCACGGCGACCAACGCCCGCCCGGCGATCGAGCGCTTCGGCACGATCGCCGATTCGGTGTGCGGCAGATACGCGGCCATCGTCCGCGGCCTCATCAGGTCGCGGTCAATGCGAAGATCGGGTCGCAGATCGGACATTGGCGCCTCAATCGTACGCGTGGAGCCGGCCGTCGTGCAGCACCAGGCGGCGGCAGTCGTATTGATCCATCAGGCTGATGTCGTGGGTGGCGATCACCACGGTGGTGCCGGACTTGTTGAGCTCGATGAACAACCGCAACAGGCGCTGCGCCAGATTGGGGTCGACGTTGCCGGTCGGCTCATCGGCCAACAGCAATTGCGGCCGCGCGATCACGGCGCGGGCGATGGCGGCGCGCTGCTTTTCGCCGCCGGACAGGACCGGCGGCAAGGCGCCCATCCGATCGCCGAGCCCGACCCAGTGCAGCAGTTCCACCACCTCGTTGCGGTAGCTTTCCTCGTCCTTGCCCATCACCCGGAACGGCAACGCCACATTCTCGTAAGTGGTCATGTGATCGAGCAGCCGGAAGTCCTGGAATACGATGCCGATGCGCCGCCGCAACGTCGAGAGTGAATCCTTGCTGAGCGTCGCGGTGTCCTGATTGAACACCGTGATCAGCCCCCGGGTCGGCCGCAGCGACAGGAACAAGAGCCGCAACAGCGAGGTCTTGCCGGCGCCGGACGGCCCGGTCAGGAACTGAAACGACTGCGGGCCAATCTGGAAGCTGAGGTCGCGCAGCACCTCCGGCCCCAGCCCATAGCGCAAGCCTACGTTCTCGAACCGGACCACGCCTTGTCCCTTTCGGGCCCCTTCGGTTTGCGGATCGTCTCCAGCGCGGTGCCGCCGCACCAAGGCGAACGCCTCGCCATTCCCAACGCGCCATTAACGCTGCATTAACCGCGCCAGCCAAGCCGCATTTTGGATATCCGCCCTTTTCCAGGCGCCGCCTGCAATCTCATGGTTTCCGGTCCGTTAACGGACGGCTGCTACCGTCGCGGCCGAGCCGTCGCCCCGCGAATCGCCACCGGTCGCAATGCAAATTGCCTGTCCGAAATGCAAGACGCACTACCAGATCGACCCGATCACGATCGGGGCGAACGGGCGTTCGGTGCGCTGCACCCGCTGTCAGAACGTCTGGTTCGTGTCGGCATTCGCCATCGTCCCGGAGAAGCGTCCAGCCAACACCCCCGCCGCGGAGCCCGCGCCAAACCCTAAAAGTGACCAGGCTGTCGCGGCGTTCAGCGCCGAGCTTGGCCGGCCAGCACTCGAACCGGCGCTGCGGCCCGCGACTGAACGGCCTCCTGCTGTCGACACCGCGCCGGCCGAACCGCCAGCGCATGATTCCTCGAAGCTGAGTGCGCCCACCACACGACCCGAGGAGACCGTCGCCGCATCCGCCGACGGACCGTCCGACCAACCCTCCGCGGTTGCGCTGTCGGACGTCACCATACCGATCGAAGACGCGCCGCCGCTGGTGCCCGCACCGGGTGATGGCGCGCGAGGCCCGGCAATCCAGCCAGACCGCGAGCCGGGCGACGTCGAAAGCGTGGCCGCCCGCCGCGCCCGTGCGGCGGCTCGCCGCCGCGGACTGCGCATTCCGATGCCGCTGGCGATCGGGGTGCTTGGCGCCCTGGTCGCAGGCCTGCTCGGCTTTCACAAGGACGTGGTGCGGTACGTTCCGCAATTGGCTTCGTTCTACAGCGCCCTCGGCCTGCCGGTGAACCTGCGCGGGCTCGCCTTCACGGATCTGAAAATCGGCAATGAGATCCACGACGGCGTGCCGGTGCTCGTGATCGAGGGTATGATCGTGAGCATGACGTCAAAGCCGGTCGAGATTCCCCGGCTGCGCCTGGCGTTGCGCAACGCCTCTGGCGCCGAAATTTATTCTTGGACCGCGCAGCCGTCACAGCCGATGCTCGAGGCGTTCGACAGTATTCCGTTCCGCAGCCGTCTGGCCGCGCCGCCTCCTGAAGGCCACGATGTGCAGGTAAGGTTCTTCACGCGGCGCGACACGATCGCCAACCGTTGAGGCTACCGTGGCGCACATCCTGATCGCCGAAGACGAGGAGCCGGTGCGCACCCTGGTGGCACGGGCGCTGACCGAGGGCGGACATCAGGCGGTCACCGCCGCCGATGGTGCCGAGGCGCTGGACATGCTCCAGCGCGATGGCGATGGTTTCGACCTGCTGCTGGCCGACATCAAGATGCCGATGATGGACGGCATTGCGCTGGCGCTCGCGGTGGCGCGTGACTACCCGGCGCTGCCGATCGTGTTGATGACCGGTTATGCCGACCAGCGCGAACGCGTCTCGGGTCTCGAAGCCCTGATCTGCGACGTCATCGCCAAGCCGTTCTCGATCGCCGAGCTCAACTTTGCGGTCGCCGCGGCGTTGGCGAAACGAAAGTCATAAACTGTCCCCGGCGGCGTACGACCAGCGCACGGGAACTTTGGCTGAATTTTGCGCTGGCTGGCTCCAGGCGGCTTTCGCTGTAACGGCTGCCACGAATAGCCTATAAAAGAGAACATCCGCTTCGCTTTCAGTGGAAAGCGATGTGGTGGGGGACTGATGTACGATCTGATTCGCGACCTGGCGCTGTCAATCGTGATGGCGTGGCTGCTCGGCGTCGCCGCTCAGGCTGCCCGGCAGCCGTTGATCTTGGCCTATCTTGTCGCCGGCTTCCTGCTGGGTCCCTCGGGGCTGAAGTGGGTGCAGTCCCAGCAATCGATCGACACCATCGCCGAGCTCGGCCTGATCTTCATGCTGTTCATGATCGGGCTGGAGATCGACCTGAAGAAGATCATCCGTGCCGGCAATGTCATTCTGGTTACGTCGGCGGCCCAGATCTTCGGCTGCTTTCTGCTGGCGCTCGGACTATTTCTCCTCATCGGTGTTCCGCTCGGTGATCGCCGCTTCGATGCAATTTATCTCGCCGCCGCGGCTTCGCTGAGCAGCACCGTCATCATCGTCAAGATTCTCTACGATAAGCATGAAATCGATACGCTGCCTGGGCGCGTCACGCTGGGCGTCCTGGTGCTGCAGGACCTGTTCGCCATCCTGTTCCTGGCGATCCAGCCAAGCCTGAACGATCTACAGATCGGCATCGTGCTGGAATCGATCGTTCGGGTCGCGGCGCTGCTGACGATGGCGCTCCTGATCAGCCGCTACACGCTGCCGCATCTGTTTTCGTTGATCGCGCATACGCCGGAGCTTGTTCTGGTCGGCGCGCTGGCATGGTGCTTTGCCATCTCCGAATTCGCCGAATTTCTCGGCCTCTCGCGCGAAATGGGGGCGCTTGTCGCCGGCGTTTCGCTCTCGACCTTCCCCTACGCACTCGATGTCGTGACCAAAGTGACGTCGTTGCGCGATTTCTTCATTACGCTGTTTTTCGTCGCGCTTGGCATGACGATTCCGGTGCCGACCGGATCGGTCTTCCAGCTCGCGCTGATCCTGGTCGCCTTCACGCTGCTCAGCCGGTTCATCACGGTGTTTCCGCCGCTCTATGCGATGCGGCAAGGCCTGCGCGCCAGCATCCTGCCGGCGATCAACCTGGCGCAGCTCAGCGAATTCTCGCTGGTGCTGATCCAGGTCGGCGTCCGTTCCGGCCAGACCACCCCCGGCATCGCCGGCGCGGCATCGACGGCCTTTGTCATCCTTGCCGTATTCAGCACGTTCGCGATGATGCGGAGCGATGCGGTCACACGCATGGCAATTCCAACGCTCAAGCGTTTCGGATTGCGCGATCTGGACCACCGTGCGGTCGAGGCCGCGTCCGATAACGCCGCCAAAGGCACGCACCGCATCGCGATCCTCGGTTTCCACCGGGTCTCAAGCTCGTTTCTCGCCGAGCTGGAGCGGCGGCAGGCTTCGCTGCTCGAGCAGGTGTTTGTCGTGGATTTCAACCCGGAGGTCTATCATTCGCTGCAAGCGCGCGGCGTAAAGATCCATTACGGCGATATCTCGCATGCCGATACGCTTGCTCACGCCGGCATTGCCAACGCCGAGATCGTGATTTCCAGCGTGCCGGATTCGCTTTTGAAGGGGACCAGCAATGAAAAACTGGTTCGTCATGTTCGCACGGTCAATCCGGAGGCGAAGATCATCGCCACCGCCGAACTGCTGGCCGACACGCAGACACTCTACGCCGCTGGCGCCGACTACGTGACCGTGGCGCGGCTCGATCAAGCCAACGAATTGATCGACGCGGTCACGGCCGCCGAAAAGGGCCTGCTCGGGGACATGAAAACGCGGCTCGAAGAGCAGTTGCGGGACCGGCAGGAGATTTTGCCGTAACGCGCGGAGGCGCTTACGCGTCCGCGGTACCGGCGATGAGCCGCTCAATAATCCTTCAGCAGCCGCTCGATGTATTCGAGCTCAAGCTGCGGGCGGAAGCTCTCGCCAAAGCGCTTGCGTAACTCTTCGATGATCCGGCGTGCGCGCTGCACGTCGATTTCGCCTGGCACTTTGACCGTGTTATCGCCGTCGAGGTCGTGGCCGCGCAGCGGACGGCCGAGCGGATCGGTATCCTGGTTGGCGCGGGCCGGACCCATGCGGCCCCCAGGCATGCCGGGTCCGGGCCCCTGACCCATCTGCTGTTGCATGGATTGCGCCATGCCTTGCGCGCCCTTGCGCAACGCTTCGAGCGCGCGGCCCTGCGAATCCACCGCGCCATCGGCGTCACCGTCACCGAGCTGGCCTTCGGCGTTGCCCATCGCCTCGCCCGCCTGGCCGAGCTGACCCATGTCGCCTTGCTCACCCTGCTGACCTTGCTGACCCTGCTGACCCATGCCGCGGTGCTTGAGCTGCTCCAACAGCTTGTTGAGCCGGTCGCGCAGCGCCTGCTGGTCCTGGCGCAGATTGCCCATCTGCTGGTTGCGATCGCCTGGCTGGCGCTGTTGGCCGCCGCGCTGCTGGCGGCGCTGGTCCTGGCCCTGCCGGAACGTCTTGTCGCGCAACTGTTGCTGCTTGCGAATCATGTCGCCCAGCTCGTCGAGCGCTTGCTGCATTTCGTCGTCGCCGTCGCCCATCTCACCGCCGGGGCGGGCCATCTGGAGATTCTCCAGCATCTGCTGGAGCTGGCTCAGCAGCTCCTTGGCGGCATCGCGCGCGCCGGAGCGCGCCAGCCGCTCCATGCGGTCGAGCATGGCGCGCAGATCCTGCGAGCGCAGCGCGCGCATCGAGTTGGGATCGAGCGGCCGCGCCATCTGCGGGTTCTTACGCATCTCTTCGGCCAGCGCCTGCATGAACTTGTCGAGCGCGGCGCGAAGCTCGTCCATCAGCTTCTTGATTTCCTCGTCAGAAGCACCGCGCTCCAGCGCTTCGCGCAAGGCGTCCTGCGCGGCACGGAGCGCCTTCTCCATCTCGGAAACGTTGCCGTCCTCGAGAAACACCGCCATCGACCACAGCCGCTCGACGACACTGCGCAGCCCGTCGTCGGTGTCGGCCCGCGACAGCTGCCAGTAGATCGAGCGCAGGCCGAGATAGATGTTGGTTTCCGGAATAAAGCGCTCCGGCGCGATGGTCAGCGCGTCCAGCGCCGCCAGCACGCGGTCTTTGCCATTGGCATCGAGCGCAAGGTTGCGGCGCTGCTCGATCAGCGCGCGCGGCAGCGGCTTGCTGAACGGCCGCTCCGGCAGCCGCATTTCATGGGGCGTCGAGCGGCCCTCGTTACTGGCCTCGTCGCGCGCGACGAGCGTCATCGCCACATCGACGCCGGCCCAAGGATGCTCGGACAGATCCTTGGTGGTTTGGCCGGCGCCGGCGCGGGTCCGCGCCTGCGGCAGCACCAGCGGGAAATTCGGCGCCTCGAACAGCGGGCGCGCCGGCTTGGCGTCCACGCCCGCGGACGCGTCCTTGCGTTCGAAGGTCGCCTGGGCATCCACCACGCCGTAGTCGTCCTCGACCTTGTATTGCAGGAGCAGCGAACCCCGGAGCTGAGGCTCCGGCTCTTTGGCGAGCGCAATAACCGGCGGTTTATCCGGGATGGCGTTGAAGCTCCAGCTCACGTCGTCGCCCACGCCTTTGACGCTGGCCGTGCCGGCCGCGGTGATGGTGAACTGACGCTCCTCGGTGCCTTTGGGCGCCTGCGGGCGCGTGTCGGCTTTGGCTTCGGCCAGGCCACCGCGAATGGCGATGTCGAGGCCGGACTGCCCGGTCGCGCGCACCACCAAGGTCGAGCCTGCCGGTACCGTCACCGGCCCGCTGGCACGCACCTGCGACGGTTCGCCGGGACGCAAGCCCGGCAGGATGAGTGGCGGCCGGCCGGTGTAGGGCGGCGGCGCAACCCAGGCATCGATCCGGTAATTCGAAACACCGACCACGCCGCGCCAGTCGAAGGCCGCGGTGAGGCGCTTGGTGCGGTCGCCGCCGGCGGCGAAGAAAGCAGCGACGACGAGGATCAGCACGAGGCCGCGAACGGCGTAAGGATCCCGCGCCGCGAGAAATGGCGCCGGCTTGCCGGCCTTGAGCGCGCGGGCGGCGCGCAACGCCCGCTCCAGATGCGCACGCCATAGCGCGGTGGCGAACGGGTCGGAGGCTTCCGGCGCCATGCGGTCGGCGATCGCGGTGGCGGGCCGGTGCGGCAGCAGGCTCTCGCGGTCGAGCCGCCGCAGGCCTTCGATGGCGGAGGGCCAGCGAACGAAGGCAAGCGGCACCGTCGCCACAACCAGAAGAACGAAGAACACGAACAGCCCAATCGGACGGCCGAGCGGCGGCACGAATGTCCAGAAGCCGAGCCAAGACACGGCCACGAACAGCCCGAACACCGTTGTTATGGAGGCCAGCGCCGGCCACAACCGCTCCCAGAACAACGACAGCCGAGCACGGCGCAGCGCGCGCGCGAGCATGGCTTGTCCGGCGCGAGCATGGCGCTGTTCGTCAACGTTTGGCGCTTGTTCGCTCAAGGGCTCTCCAGGACGGAGAATCTATCACACACAACAGCTTAGCACGCAGACTGGTTCTGCTCGATCCCAAGCAAATTGCAAGCCAGCCCTACATCCAAGGCGGCATCTTATCGAGAGCGATCAATTGGTCCGCTTCAAGGCGGGGCCGCACCAGCGCCCATTCACTATCCCGAACAAGCACTTCCGGGATCAGCGGCCGGGTGTTGTAGGTGCCTGACTGCACCGCGCCATAGGCGCCGGCGGTCATGATAGCGAAGAGTTCACCGGGCTTGGGCTCGGCCAAACCCCGGTCCAGTGCCAGGAAATCGCCGGATTCGCAGACCGGGCCGACCACGTCCGCCACAATCCGGCGGGCGGATGGCGACGGTTCGGTGACCGGGCGGATGTCGTGATGGGCGCCGTAGAGCGTCGGCCGCACCAGATCGTTCATCGCGGCATCGACGATCACGAAGTTCTTGGCGCTGCCGTGCTTCATGTACATGACTCTGGTGATGAGGATGCCTGCATTTCCGACGATCAGCCGGCCCGGCTCGAAGATCAGTTTGCAGCCGAGACCGCGGGTGGCGCGCTTGACCACCGCGGCGTAGGCGGCGGGGTCGGGCGGCGGCTCGTTGTCCTCGCGGTACGAAATGCCCAAGCCGCCGCCGAGATCGACATGTTCGATCGAATGACCGTCGGCGCGCAGCTCCTTGACGAAGCCGAACAGCAGCGCGAACGCATCTTCGAACGGCGCGAGGTCGGTTATTTGACTGCCTATGTGCATATCGACACCGACGACTCGGACATTCGGCATGTTCGCCGCCAGCCGGTAAACCTCGCGGGCCCGGCTGATGGGGATACCGAACTTGTTCTCGGCGCGGCCGGTGGCGATCTTGGCGTGGGTCTTGGCGTCGACGTCGGGGTTGACCCGCACGGAGATTCGGGCGGTGCGGCCCTTGCTCCGGGCGATGCTGGAAAGCAGCTCGAGCTCCGGCTCCGACTCGACGTTGATGCAAAGCACGTTCTCGTCGAGCCCGAGCGCCAGCTCGGCCGCGGTCTTGCCGATGCCGGAGAACATGATCTTGTCGCGCGGCACGCCGGCGGCCAGCGCCCGCTTGAGCTCGCCGCCGGACACCACGTCGGCGCCGGCGCCGAGCTTCGCCAAGGTGGCGATCACCGCCTGGTTGGAATTGGCCTTCAGCGAATAGCAGACCAGCGACGGCACGTCGGCGAACGCATCGGCAAACACGCGGTAGTGCCGCGTCAGCGTCGCCGTCGAATAGCAATAGAACGGGGTGCCGACCGCCTCCGCGAGGCTTGCCAGATTGACCGCCTCGGCATGCAGCACGCCGTCGCGATAAGCGAAATGATGCATGGCGTGCTCAGTCGATGAGCCAATCGCCGGGCAGTTTTTTCTTGCGGCCCTCTGAGGCGAGGGGTCTACCTTCGTCGTCGTATTCCGGCGCGGCTTTCTCGTCCTCGCGCCGCGAGCCTCTGTTGGTGACGGCGGTGCGGGATGTGCCGGCCTCCAAGGCATAGCCGCCGGGCGGCGGATCGAGCGGTCCCTTGCGGCCGCACGCCGACAGCGCGAGGGCAAGCGCGCCGGTCATGACGAGGAGGATCAGGCAGCGCGGCAGCCGAGGCACGAGAATCTCCAGAATTTCGCGGACCATAGCAGAATGTGTGTCATTTGCGAGGCTTGGGTGTGCAACGGGTTACGCCGGCCTCAATCCAACGGCCGCCGCCGCGCACGCCGTAGAGATGTCCGCTTTGGGTCAACCGCTACCGGGTTTTTCGACCCGGATGTCCGCTATGCCCCCCAAGAGCGACCAAATTCTGCGGCGCAGCCAAACGACGCTAAGGGCCAAAGCAGCCATAGCCCGTCACCATCTTAAAACAAGCAGCGTGCAACGACGGTCGCACGATAGTCATGTGGGCGCCGCAAGCGCATCAGGCCGGCGACGAAATAAAAACGGCCCCGCAAATTGCGAGGCCGATCATTTACAGGGCTAGTTTTTTCAAAACTTGAATCTGAATGGGCCGAACGAACGCGCCTCTTCGACCGGCGCGTAGGCAGATTGAACCGGCACGTAAGTGGCCATCCGCTGCTCGTAGGTCGGCGCAGCCCTGTGCACCACGACCACAACGCGCTTTTGCACTTTTTTGGCAACCCGAGCCCGTGCCGCGCTGGACGGAGCCACATAGGCAGGTAGCGGAGGTAGTTCGGCCACCTCCCGCTTAATCTCCACCGGCGTCCATTTCCGAGAGGTGGGGGCACCCGGAGCTTGCTTAGCAACACCAACGGATGCTGTTGGGGCGGGCGCGGTGCCAACAGCGGCCTCGAAAGCCGCATACGCGCCGCCGATTACGGCACCCACCAGGGCAACGTAAACCGCAATCCCGATGGCTGTTGAGTGGCGCATGTGATTTCCCCTGCTGCGACATGCAATGCGCGGCCTGAGCCAATGTTCCCGAAAGCGGCCACGCGGCTTGCGCATCACAAACGAGGAACCTTTTCCTTCGCCGGCCGTTGTCTCCCCGAATTTCCAAAACAGGCTGGGGAGACTTCCATGCGAACGTTCTGCGCCGTGCTCTTTATTGTCGCGATGATCGCGCCAGCGTCGGCCTATACCGACGAACAGGTGTCGGCCTGCACGCCGGACGTGATGCGTCTTTGCTCGGATGCCATTCCCGACGAGGGCCGCATCATCAAGTGTATGATCCAGAAGAAGAAGCAAGTCAGTGCGGCGTGTATGATGGTCATGAAGAAAGGCCCGTCGCCGACATCGCGCGTCGCGGCGAAGTAAACGCGCCATCAGATATCGTTTCCAACGGGATTCACCCCTGTATTCCTCAATACGGCCCTCGGACGCCCCGAGGGCCTTTCCGTTGACCGGACTTCGCTCGTCAATCTACTCAATCGACGCCGCGGTTCTCCGACAGCTTGTCTTCATTTCTTTTGCTATTGAGCGGGGATAGGCGCACGAATGTTTATCGCCGCTTCTCGGCGGGTTGATCGGCGCGCTTCACTGACTGCAAGGCCGCCTTTGCTGCTGTGGCCGACCAGCCGCGCGATCCTGGTTCGCACATTCGGTTTGAAGCTGCTGACGATCGGGCGAGCCATCCTACCAACTCGTCGATGAAAGGATCAGGCCATGGTATCAGGTCCAACTCCGTCTGCACCGACCGTTCTTGTCGTCGAAGACGAGATGGTGCTGCGCATGCGTGCGGTGGATATCGTCGAGGATGCGGGATTCAATTCGCTCGAAGCGGTCAACGGCGACGAAGCGCTTTCAATTCTTGAATCCCGCTCAGATATCTCGCTGCTGTTCACTGATATTCAGATGCCCGGCAGCCTTGACGGACTCAAGCTGGCCCACGCGGTACACAAACGCTGGCCCTCCATAAAGATCATCCTGGTTTCCGGCCAGGTGAATCTCTCCGACGCGGAAAAGCCGACTGACAGCCGCTTCTTCGGCAAGCCTCTGGAAACGAAGCACATGGTTGCCGAGATACAAGAGATGGTGGGAATCGGCGCGCTGACGATAGGCCCTCTTAAAGAGGAAGCGTTGGCGGCCAAGTCAGAGTCCTTGGACACTTTTCCCAGTTCGACCACGCAAGAGTTTTTGACAGCCGAAAATGGCAGCCTTCGCCTGTTGCTGGCGCAAGCGGCCATTGACGCCAAGGTCTTGCTCGCGCAGGCCGGAATCGACGCCAAGGAACGCGAGGCCGCGGACAAACTGCAGAAGCTCATTCTCGATGAATTGCATCATCGCATCAAGAATACGCTCGCAACCGTCAGCGCCATCGCCTCCCAGAGCCTGCGTACCGCGACGAGCATTGAGCACGGCCGGCACGCCATCGAAGGCCGATTGGTCGCGCTCGGGCGCGTGCACGATCTGTTGATGCAGGTCAGTTGGGCCAACGCCAGCCTCGTTCACACCATTCGCGGCGCCACCGAGCCCTATGACAGCCAAGGCGTCGGTCGTTTTTCGATCGATGGACCTGATGTTGGAATCACATCCGGTGCTGTGATCGCGCTGGCGATGACGTTCAATGAGCTTTGCACCAATACAACGAAATTCGGGTCGCTGTCGGTCCCCGGAGGCCGCGTTGAGATCGCGTGGACGATCGACGAGGAAAAGCAGCGATTCCACCTGACGTGGACGGAGAGAGACGGTCCCGTGGTAAAGGCGCCAACCCGGCGAAGCTTTGGGACTCGTATGATCGGCTCACTCGGTCAGCAATTGCACGGTGACGTGCAGCTTGTCTACGAGCCGGCCGGCTTCGTCTATAAGCTGGATGTGCCCCTGAAATCCCTGACGACAAAAGCGTGACGCGACAAGGTCAGCCCTGGCTCATTGTGCTGTTCCGCACACGGCGGCTCGATGTCCGCTCTGGGTCATAAGCGCGGACCTCGAGCCCCGGAATTGCGATGTGCGCTCTACCCCAATAGCGGACATAGACGGGGGTGCGCTGGATGTCCCGCTTGGTGCCATTTAGCGACCAGCCGCAGCTACGCCGCGAGACGAGACTGAGGAGGCCGCCAACTGTGCTGAGCCCGCTTGCTATGATCGGCTTTCGCCAACGCGCGGTACTTTACAGCGCAGACCACAAAATGTGCGCGGCGCTCCGGATCGTGCGTCGCCCACATAGCGAGGGCTTCAAAGTAAACGGCGGCAGCGCTGTAATTCGGCATACCTAGCAAAGCCCATACGGGAACTTTGGTTCCAAAATAGTCCGCGATTAGGACCACTGGCCGCAAGCGATGTCCGCTTTGGGTCAAAGCGAACATGGCGCCCTTGGATTTGATGTCTGCTTTACCCCCGAAAGCGGACATCGATCAGGCCACGGTGGATGTCCGCTAATTGACAAGAAGCGCACTCAACTGGAAAGCGGACATCGATTAACGGGGTTCACCTAACCGCTCAATGCGCAGTGACGGGCTAGAACGTTAGCTCGCAACCGCGTTCATCAAGGCTGCTATCTTTATCGTCGCGAAATTGGAGAAGGTGTCGGACACGGCATAAGGCAGGATGATCTGGTCGCGATGACGCATGGCGCCGCAGGTGTAGACGACGTTGGGCACGTAGCCCTCGCGTTCCGTGGGCTCAGGCCGAACCAGCGGCTCGCGCGAACGTGCGAGAATCTTGGATGGGTCTTTTTTGTCCAGAAGAACAGCGCCGATCGAATATTTCCTGACCGGACCGACGCCGTGGATCAGCAACAGCCAACAGTCGTCCAGCTCGATGGGTGAGCCGCAATTGCCGATCTGAACGAACTCCCAAGGATACTGCGGTTGAATGATGGATCGGCCGCCGTCCCATGTGTAGAGGTCGTCGGAATAGATCAGATAAAGATTCTCATTGTCCTGCCGGGCGATCATCGCATAGCGACCGTCGATCTTGCGCGGAAACAGAGCCATGCCTTTGTTGCGTGCCGCCGATCCGCCAAGCGGTGTCATCTTGAACGACTGGAAGTTCGTCGTTGTCAGCAGCTCAGAGCGAATCGCCCGGCCGCTGTACGCCGTATAGGTGGCGTAGAAAGTTTTTTGTCCATTGTCGCTGAATTCAACGAAACGCGCGTCCTCGATGCCGTTCGATTGGGCATCGGTGATGGGAAAGATGACGCGCTCGCTCAATTCTTCGTCCGGTCCGAAGATCACTTCGATATCATCGCCGTTGTGCAGGGACGTCCGGTTTCGAATTTTCGGAACCGAAGCGAGACGAGCCGTCGGATCGACCGACACGCTGCCATCGGCGGCGATGGTGCCGGACCGGAACGTCAGCGATGAAACATGCCCTTCACCAACGGCGCGAAGGCTCAGGATGAATCGGCAGCCGTGTTCCGGCGCGCCCGCCTGGTCCGGATGCCGAACGATGCTGGGATTGAACAAGGCCGAAGCCTCGAACGAATACTCGTTGAGAAAATAAGCCCCGATGAGGCGGCGCTGGGTCTTGTCCAATTGGGCATGGGGTTCGAGCGCGTCCTCCATCTCGGCGGCGCGCGCTTCGAAAATATCGGTCAGATTCCTGTGGCGGCCTTCGAAGTTCTCCAGCACCTCGCGCAATTGCTGCGCGGACGCTTCGGCATCGAGCCGCAGCACCCTCTCGACGATATGATTGGCGCGGACCTTGTCCGTCGGGTTGAGATCGCGAGGCTCAGTCGCCGGTTTGAAGGGCCGGACGACGACCCTGGCCGGGTCCGGGCGCAGATAGAGGCTCTGGCGGTTCAAGAATTTGGATTGGGACAAAGATGCTCCCTGGGGGCGATCGAGATGAATTCGTACCGATGCCGTTGGATGATAATTTGGACGCAGGCTTTGTCCGGCCCACTGCTGCCGTAGCCATGAACTGCCGCATCTCTACGAGACCAAGGAGATAGGATAACACCGATTCGGCACCCTTGTTCTCATTGGGACGGTCCGGATGAAGGCCATCCGAACAACTTCCCGTATCGGGATCGATCAGTGCCGTCTGCAGATCGTTTGCGCCGAGAAACCAGTCGAACGCACGAATCGCCCCTTGCGCCCATTCCTCGCCGCCATTCGCGCGCAATGCGGCAAGACACGCAGAAATCGTCGCGGATGCCTCGACGGGCTGCTGATCGAACGCGTCAGGTTTGCAGCGAATCCTGCCGAAGCTTTTGGAGCCGACCGGTCTGAAATACCCAGATGACGTGTCGGTCTGAAGCGACATGAGCCAACGCAGCGATCGGATGCCGACCTCTACGTACGGTGGCGTATGGGTCGCGAGGCCCGTTTGAATCAAGGCCTGCGGAAGGCGCGCGTTGTCGTAGGCGAGAACGTCTTCAAACCAAAGCCAGTCTTTCCATTGGCTTGCAAAAAACAAAGCCATCAGCCGATCAGCCAACAGCTTGCGCATGCCGCTGGCGTAGCGGTCTGCGGCCTCGAACGCGCAATAAGCGTCCAAGCCCAGCAGTGCGAAAGCCCACGCGCGTGGCGACGAGAATTTCTCGATAGCCGGAAGCGCGGTCTTGAAGAGTGCCGCGGCCCAGGTGCGGCGAGCCGGGTCGGTGTCCGAACGTGCGGATTCACCCAAGGCCCAAAGCGTCCTGCCGTGGCTGTCTTCCGAGCCCGATGCTTCCAGCCATCGGCGATCGTAGCTCATGAAATTTCGGAAGCGCTGCGTATCCGGGTTCCAGGCGTGCTGGATGAAGGCTGCAAAGCGCGTGGTGTCGATTTTGGCCAGCAACTGCGCTTCGCCGGAGTTTGCAAGTGCGCTGGAGAGCAACAAGGCGCGCGCGTTGTCGTCGACACAGTAGCCGTGGGCGCGGTCCGCCACGGAATGGACGGCGTGCTGGAGCATTCCCGTCGTGTCACAAAGCGAGAGGAAATGGCCGATCTGCATCTTTGGAATGTCGACTGCCTTGTTCAAAGAGATCATCGGCTCGAGCGGAGGCGATATTTCAGGTCGCGCGTTCTCGACCGCGGTCTCAAAGACTGCGAGATAACGCTTCGCCGTTTGCGCCCACGTCATCGATCGGCTCGCCGCGTACGCGCGCTTGCGCATGGCATGACGGCGGACATCGTTCGTCAGCAGACCGGAAATCTCGGTCCCAATCGTCGCCGCATCGCCAAACGGAACCAGAATGCCGCGCCCGTCAGCCAGCAATTCCTTGGCGTGCCAGTAGGGCGTCGATACGACGGCCTTCCCGAGACCGAAGCTGTAAGCGAGCGTGCCCGATGTCATCTGCGTCTCGTTGAGATAGGGCGTCACATAAACGTCGGCCATCGAGATGAAATCCAGCAGCGTGGCCTGGTCGACGAACTGATTGCAAAAGACGACATGCTCCTTGATGCCAAGCTCCCGCACGCGTGCCGTCAGGCGGTCGCGATAGGCCTCGCCCTCGCGCCGCACCAGATTGGGATGGGTCGCGCCGAGAATGACATAGAGGGCGTCCGGGCAGGATTTGATAATTCCCGGCATGGCATCGATCACGGTCTCGATGCTTTTGCTTGGCGACAGCAGACCGAACGTCAGTATCGTCTTGCCGACGAAGCCCAGCTTCGCCTTGGCGTGATGCGTTTCGAGAAATGGAAAGTCGGGTATGCCGTGCGCAATGACCTCGATCTTGCGCGCCGGCACGTCGTAGACGGAACGCAGCAGTTCGTGGCCCTTTTCGGCCATAACGATCAATTTCGCCGAAGCATCGATGATCTGACGCATCACGTCGTGCTGGGCCGGCGTCGGATTGGCCAGCACCGTGTGCAGCGTCGTGACGACCGGCATTTTCAGCCGCGACAGCAGTTCGATGATATGGGCGCCGGCCTCGCCGCCGAAGATGCCATACTCGTGTTGCAGGCAGACGACGTCGAAACCCTCGTTGTTCAGGAATTCGGCGGCGGCGATGTACTCGCCGATCGCATCGTCGTTGATCTGCAGGCGCACGGCCGCCGGATAGTTGTAGCTGTGGCCGGCGTCCGTCATGACGACGACGCCGGTCTCCAGGTCCGGTCGATCGAACGCGACCGCGCGATGAAGATCATGGGTGAAGGTCGCGATGCCGCAGCGGCGCGGCAGATGATTGCCGATGAACGAGACGCGCTGGAGCAGGCTCATGGCGTTGTCTCCATGACCGCGATCGCCATCAACTCTGGAACCCAGCGGCCGGGATACGCCACGAGGCCGGCCAGGCCATCCGCTCCGACACGAATGTCGACGCGATCCGCCTGGGCGAAAATGGCCTCGCCGGTTGCCAGCTCAAACGCACCCGCGCGGGCGCTGCCGCCGATCACCAGAAGCCAGGTCTCCTGATTGGCTTCCAGGCGCCAAGCGGAATTCGGCGCCAGATCGATCTTTTCAAACGTGAAGTGTGAATTCGAGATCAAAAGCGTTCGCGTCTCGGTCAGCCGGGTCGGGTTGGCGCGAAACTCGGCGGGTCCGGCATCGGCCACCGCGACGGCGCTGTCGATATGAAGCTCGCGCCCCCGGCCGTGATCGAACAGGCGAAACGTCGTATCGCTGCGTTGCTGGATTTCCGCAATCACCAGGCCCGCACCGATCGCGTGGATCGTGCCGGCGGCGACGAAGATTGTGTCGCCCTCATGCACCCCTCGCCACGAGACCAGATTTGCGATCGAGCCGTCATCGGCGGCGGCGCGCAATTGCTGCGGCCTCAGGCGCCGTTTCAGGCCCAATGCAACCCGGGCATCGGGCGCGGCGTGAAGCACGTACCACGCTTCGGTCTTGCCGTTCGGCTGCCCGATCGACTGCGCATAGGCATCGTCCGGATGAACCTGGATGGACAGCGGCTGGCTGGTGAACAAGAGCTTCAGCAGCAGCGCCGGCGCTGCGGCCGCAGGCTCCGCGCGCTCGTACCAGATTTCACCGGTCGGTTGGCCGTCGCGGCGGGTTTTGCTCCACGGACGGGGATCAACGAGACCCCAAGGCTTTGGCAAGGTCTGCGCGCGCGCATGTTCGATGGTCATAACCCTGCTTCATTTTTGACCGGAACGCATCAGAATGCGTCCCGTTGGCGCTTGAACGCGCAGGTGCTTGCGGCCCCGAGCCACAAAGCCAGTTCAATTGGTAGGGTCGATGTGCCTGCCGATGGCACGGGCGCTGCCGATTGGACGAACGGCGACTTCGGTACGTCGCCATTTTTTTTGCAGCGAACGGACAAGCCGCTGACCTGCCCGTATGTGTAAATAGGGTCCCAAAATGCAAAGCACAAGACATACGACATGACACGACCCAGCGGTTGTTCAGCAAATCGTTTTGCGTGTCGCCGAGGCACGACCGACAAGCGCCGCAGCGCCGGAGGAAATATTGAGGTCCAGTGCTTTCGCTGTCTTTAGTTGAGCATGAATTCAAACCTGCTGGCCTGATCGACCGGGAGATCGCACGGCTTTTTGCCCTTGAGAATCCTCCAGGACCTGAACGTGCCTTCATGTTCCGCTGAGCGCAGGTTCACCTACATGGGGCATTTGTAATTGGTGAAGCGCCATGACGCTCGCTACATGAGACGCGCAGTTCGAGCGGTTCAGCCAAGGCTTAAACGTGCGCAGCACACGCCACCACGACTCGTTCACCATCGGTGATCTTTCGCGCCTCACCGGAGTGCATGTCGAAACCATCCGCTATTACGAGCGGCGCCGGCTGATGCCGCGTACGCCTCGGACGGCAGGCGGTCGCCGCTCGTTCGGACCCGAAGGGGTGCAGACGCTCGCTTTCATCAAGCGCTCGCGCGAGTTGGGATTCTGCCTGGAGGACATTCGCGCGCTGCTGTCTTTCCGCGGGTCCGAGCGGCGCTGCCTGGACGTCAAGGCGATCGCCAACCGGCATCTCGATGATGTCCGGACGAAGCTGCGCGATCTGAACAAGATAGAGCAAACCTTGGCGAATGCCGTCGCGCGCTGCACCGACGACCGGCCCGCAGGCTGCACCCTGCTGGACATTATCGGCATGCCGGGGCTGTCAGCGGGCAGCTAACCCGCAACGAAATCGACAAGCAGCAAGCCGATGAACCAGCCGCCACCGAGGATGGCGAACCAGCGCGCAACGCTACGCTCGGACGCTTCGGCAAGGGAGGACAACTGCGTCTCTACTGGCATCGACATGGCATGACCGTTGTTAACGCTCGGTCGGTCAATGATCGGCAGTGGCTTTCGTTCCGGCGTTCCGGTTGACGTCTTGCGAGCACGCTCATTGTTGCGCCCCGCAACTAAAACGAAAAGGCTCCCGCAACAGGGAGCCTTTTCGCATCGGGACAAAGCGAGTTGTTGTTATCAGTGTCCGACGACCTTGTAGATCAGGAAGCTGCCGCCGATCAGAACAGGAATACCAATCAGCAGCGGAACGATGAGCACGGGCATGATCGCCTCCGTTGTTTCGCAGATGCCTCGCTAACGTCTAAGTCCAAGGCGCGTTCCACACTCGGGCGGCATCAGCGCCTATCGGCCGCTACCGACGGTGGTGGTGGACTTCGCCGGCGGCCCGCCCGGCTGATGCGCCATCGACTTGGTGCGCGATGTCACCTCGCCCTTGTGCACCTTCGTCTTGGTCTTGGAGTCGCTCCAGGTGCCCTGGTCCTGGGCGCGCGCCTTCGACATGCCGTGCAGATTGTTGTCGTTGCCGCCGAGCTTGGTGCTGCTCTTGTTCTTGTCGCCGCCAGCGGCGCTGCCGGCGCTACCGATGCTCGACGCTGTCGTGCCGTTCGGGCTGGTCGAGGTGCCGGCAGTGCCAAGCGTCGAGGCCGACGTGCCGCCGGCCGCCGCGCTGCCGGCGCTGCCGCCGGTCGCAGCCGAGCCCGAAGGCCCCGATGACGCTCCGGCGCTGCCGGCCGTGGACGCACTTTGCGCGAAGGCCGCCGTCGCAACACCTGTTGCCATCACGCCAGCCATTAGAATCGTCCTGAAGCGCATGTTGATCTCCTTACCTGTTGTCTTGGATGTAGGTGGTGCACTCGCCGTTGGCGCTCACCGTTGTCGACGTCGAGCCGCCGCTGCTGCCGGCCGTCGCGACGCTGCTGCTTCCGCCTTTTTCGGAATGGACCGTCGCCGAATTTCCACCGGTCGTGTAGCCGGAGACCTTGCCGCCGCCGGCCGTGACAGAGCTTGTCATGGCGCCCGAAGGCGCCTTCTCTCCGGGTTTGAGATGCACGATCTTGCACCCTCCATTGTTCGTGGAACTGCTGACAGAGCCGCTGCCGGCTGAACTGCTGCTGGATGAACTGCTGACAGATGTGCCTTCGGCGTTGACCGAAGGGATCGCGATAAGGCCCAGGCTCACAAGACCAACCGCGAACGTGCTGAGAGCGATTGCCCGCTTCATCATCATCTCCCTGTTTAATCGAAATGCGCGCTCACGCCGGCCCCAAGAGGACCGGCGCGAGATTCGCATCACTAACGTCTAGTTGTTCTTCTTGTTGTGCCCGCGTCCGCGATGGTGTCCACGGCCACGATTGTCGTCATTGCCCATGCCGGTCGTGCCGGCGGCGGAGCCGGCAGTGCCGACCGAGCTGCTGCTCTGGCCCTTGCCGGCTGACGTGCCGCCGGTGCCAAGCGTCGAGGCCGAGCCGGAGCCCTTGCCGCTGCCAGCCGCCGAGCCGGCGGTGCCGACTGAGCTGCTGCTCTGGCCCTTGCCAGCCGACGTACCGCCGGTGCCGAGCGTCGACGCTGAGCCGGAGCCCTTGCCGCTGCCAGCCGCCGAGCCGGCGGTGCCAACCGACGAACTCGACGTGCCGCCGCCAGCCGAGGTGCCGCCGGTGCCGAGCGTGGAGGCAGAGCCTGAGCCAGAGCCGCCTGCGGATGAGCCGCCGGTGCCGACGGACGAACTGGACGTGCCGCCGCCAGCCGACGTTCCGCCGGTGCCGATGGTTGAACTGGATTGAGCGTAACCGATCGCCGCCGTTCCAGCGAGGAACGTGGCTGCCAGGAGCGCAATATGGAGTTTCTTGGATGTCATCAAATCACCTCTGGTTCGCCGGTCGGATCCCGCTCGTGCATTTCGTGCCGGCACAGGTGTAACGAGGTCGACAAGTATGACGTTCCAGCCGCATGCAAATTTGCGCGCGTTTCTGAAATTCTGTTCAGGAAATGCGATGAAAAACATTGAGTCGGTGATGCAGCGCAACACCACGCGATAGTTTCAGTTCGCATCTATCCATGTGAAGAAAAAAAGCCGGGCGCATTTTGCGCCCGGCTCTTTTCAATCCGACTCAAAAACAAGTCAGATTACTTCTCGGTGCAAACCTTCACCGTCTTCATGCCGGTTTCGGCTTCGGTGCGGGTCTTGTAGACCATGCCGTCGCCGACCACCGTCGTGGTGGTCGTGGTCGGCTTCTTGTCGACGATGGTGCATTTCTTGGTGGTGGTGTCGCGCACGACGTAGAACTCGTCAGCCGCGAGCGCTGGGGTAACGAACCCTGCAACGAGCAGGGCACCGATCAGATTACGCATGACGTCTCCTCTGGGATAAAGACACTGGCGGCAACGCCATGAAAAAATATTCGTTCCGATCCAACAGGATCTTCAGTGAACCTTTGGTCGCGAATGGTTGCGATGCGCACCGATCCGGAACAATGCGCTTGCGCAATCAATCGCCGCCGAGCCGGTCTTCGACCTCGAAGGGATCGGATCGCAGATGCCAAGTCTGCGCGACAATCTTGGTGAGGCAGCGGTCGAAGATTTTGCGGTCGGACGCATCCACGGCGTCTTCAAGCTGCCTGGAGAAATCGGCGGCGATCGGCGCGCACTTGCCGTAGAGCTCCTGGCCCAGCGGCGTGAGACAAAGGAAGGCCTGGCGCTGGTCGACTGGGTTGGTGCTGCGCGAGATCAGGTTCCGCTCCAGCAGACGAGCGATATGACGCGAGACCTTCGTCTTGTGCATATGACATCGCGCGCCGAGCGCCTTGGCCGTCAAGCGTCGCGCCTCGCCAAGCGCCATGAGCAAGGCCCACTCGCTCATGCTCAAGTCATAACGCGCACAAATGGCCGAGAATGCCTGATCGATTACGCTCGCCAGACGCGCCAGCCGATAAGGCAAAAACTCTTCGAGCTTCAGCCGCACGACTGTCCCATCCGTAACCAAATCCGCCACGTGAAGTGCCTGTTTCTTGTTATGAGCGGAGGACAGAAGCCGCCATCAGCTTGACCGGGGAACGCCGTAGTGCCGACGATGCATCCTGTAGCCGCTACAGGAGCAAGGACGTCACGTGGATAACCAGGAGCGATTGCAGCACTTCGCGATCGGAGAACTCGCGGGCCTGACCGGTGTCAGCGTCGAGGCGATTCGCTATTACGAACGGGTCAAGCTGATGCCGCGGCCGCGCCGCACGCCCGGTGGCCGGCGGGCCTACGACAGCGGCAGCCTGAAGACGCTCGCATTCATCAAGCGGTCGCGCGAGCTCGGCTTCAGCCTCGACGACATTCGAGCGTTGCTGACGCTGCGGGCGTCGCAACCCTGTTGCGTGGACGTCAAGACCATCGCCGCGCGCCATCTCGAGATGGTGCGCCAAAAGTTGCGCGGCCTCCTGGAGATGGAAGCGAGTTTGAGCGGAATGGTCGCGCTCTGCCCCGGCGACGAAAGCGCGGATTGCCCGGTGCTCGACATTCTGGATGCGGGGTGGACCCGGTGACGTTGGCCCCAGGTCGTTGAGACTCGCGACCAGCCGCTCCCGCCCGGGCCGACCGATGTCGGGCCGGGCATTTGCAAACTCACTTTGCCACTGACTTGGCCACAACAGATCGAAACGATTTTAAGAACAACAGCGCGAGCGGGCTCAGCGCTCTGTTCTTAACGGTGACAACAGAAATTGGAGCACGCGTGTCGGGCAGTTTGACCGGCAATTTCCGCAGAAATGGATACCGATCCGGACTGACAGAAAAATCAGGAAGCGTTGTCAAAAAGCGTCCGGTCGCCAACAGCCTGCTGCGCATCGATCGAGACGCTGCTGTGGCAACTGCGCGGGGCGGATCAAGACCCTTAATTCTGAACGCTTCGGCGATGAATATCCCGCCGAAACTATCGAGGGGCGGCAAAATCCAAGCTTCATTTGCTATTTCGGCGAGTTCAATGTTGCGGCGGCGCAGCCA
>JADMIO011460639.1_pt1 | contig 42268 bp, 30 predicted proteins | sample 8958161 | NCBI WGS metagenome assembly JADMIO01 (sample SAMN16585339, study PRJNA669376) | soil metagenome | isolation source: Crop rotation soil | place: USA: Cullars Rotation, Alabama | collected 2011 | reverse complement strand
CCCCGCCACAGGGAGAAGACTGGAAGTTTGAGATCAAATGGGATGGCTATCGCGCCCTCGCGTACCTCGATGGGCCGAACGTTGACATCCGCTCAAGAAACAATAAATCGTTCAACGAAAAATTTTACCCGGTTTTTGAAGCGCTTCGCCAGTGGAACGTAAAAGCCGTTGTCGACGGCGAGATCGTTGTGATCAATGACCAGGGACATCCTGACTTCAGCAATCTCCAGGGCTGGCGAAGCGAAGCTGATGGTCAGCTCGCGTACTATGTTTTTGATGTGCTGTGGTCAGAGGGGAAAGACCTCACGGATCTTCCGCTTGACAAGCGATACGAAATATTGCAGAAGATAGCCCCGAAGCAACATGACGTGATCCGCATCAGCGAGCAATTCCAGACAAGCGGCCAGGAATTCTTCGAGCTTGCGGAAAAACTGCGGCTTGAGGGGATTTTCGCGAAGAAAACGACCAGTCTTTATTCACCAGGAATCCGGTCAAAAGAATGGCTAAAGATCAAAACAGAGAAACGCCAGGAATTCGTCATCGGCGGCTACACGCAAAATGAAAATTCAAACAAACTGTTCAGCGCATTGCTCGTCGGTGTCTATGAAGGAAAGGAATTGCATTTTGTTACACCTGTCGGCACGGGCTTCAGCATGGCCTTACAGAAAGAGCTGCTGAAAAAAATGAAACCGCTGCAGGTGGGCGGCTGTCCCTTCGTCAATGAACCGGAATATAACAAGCCTTCCCGCTTCCGGCCAAATCCGCCAAAGGCGACAGTCACATGGGTGCAACCGAAGCTCGTCGCGGAAGTCAGCTACCGCGAAATCACCCGGGACGGGGCCGTCCGTCATCCATCGTTCAAAGGACTTCGCGAAGACAAGAATCCGGCACAGGTTGTAAGGGAGTACACGTTAAGCACCGCATCCCTGCCTGCAAACAAAGTTGTCATGAAAGGAATAAAAGCGCCACCAAAGAAAGAACGTAAAACACTGCTCAACCCAACCGAAGAAAGCCAAACACGCAAAGTAGGAAAGCATGACCTGGGGTTCAGCAATCTCAGTAAGATCTTCTGGCCAAAGGAAAAGGTGACGAAGCGCGACATGATCAATTATTACTACCAGGTGGCCCCATTCATGCTACCGTATATGAAAGACCGGCCGCAAACGCTCAACCGCCATCCGCACGGCATCAAGGGCCAAAGTTTTTACCAGAAAAATGTGCGCGGCAAGGTGCCGGACTGGATCGAAACCTTCCCCTATTTCAGCGAGGCCGACGATGAGGAGAAGGAATTCCTGGTTTGCACAAACGAAGAAAGCCTGCTGTATATCGCGTCACTGGGATGTATCGAGATGAATCCCTGGAGCAGCCGCAGACAATCTCCATCCAACCCCGACTGGTGCATCATTGATCTCGATCCGGATAAAAACACATTTGACCAGGTAATCAAGGCAGCGCAGGTCACCAGGAAGATCCTTGAGGCTATTGATGTGCCCGCATTCCCAAAAACTTCCGGCTCAACGGGGCTGCACATTTATGTTCCATTTGGCGCGCGGTACGACTATGAAGACTCAAAGGAATTTGCCCGAAAGATTGCCAAACTGGTACACGCAGAACTGCCGTCATTCACGAGCATCGAGCGTAAAACCGCAGACCGCGAGGGAAAGATGTATGTTGATTTTTTGCAAAACCGCCCGCAGGCAACGGTAGCTGCGCCTTATTCATTGCGCCCGAAGCCATTCGCACCCGTGTCGATGCCGTTGCATTGGGACGAAGTCAAGAAAGGGTTAAAAATCCAGGATCATAACATTCATAATGCCGTCGCGCGGTTAAAAGAAACCGGCGATCTTTTCAAGGGAGTATTAGGCAAGGGCATTGATCTGAAAAAGACGCTCAAAAAAATTGAATCGGTTTTCAATTGATGCCGGAGCAGGCACAGCCATTTCTTCTGGCACATGTTTGGCGAATGAGCGGTTGTAAACTCTTTTTCTTTCTAAAACGCTAATATTATGAAACTCAAACTTGCGATCCTGGCCGCCGGCGTAGCAGCGCTTGCATCATGCGGACCGTCTTACCGGGTCACCGATCCAAATACGCAATCACCGAACAGTAATTCGACAATGCCGGATTCTTCAGGCTCCATGAACAATCATGATTCGTCGAGCTCTATGAACAACATGAGCAACCAGTCGAATTCATCCCAAACCACAACAACGACAACTACGACAACGTCTCCCACAACTTCGACTTCGGGAAACACGACAACTTCGGGAAACACAACCAGCAGTTCCGGGAACGTGACGACACAAACAACCACGAGTGTAACGGTTCCTTCCTCGATCTCAACTTCATTCTCCAGCCAGTACCCGAACGCTTCGGGAACAACCTGGTCAAATTATGATGCGAATAAAGTTCCGATCGATTGGGAATTGTCCGGTTGGCCTGCACCCGAAAACGGTACATATGTCGCCAATTTCAACGTAGACCAGTATCCCTACTACGCATGGTATGATGCGAATGGCGTCTGGATCGGAAGCTCGTCAGCGATTTCCGACTACAAAACCCTTCCCGCACCGGTAAGCAAAATGATCACTGACAAGTTCAGTGACTACACGGTGACTTCGGTGAATAAGGAAACTCAAAAAGATAAGACAGCCTACGAGATCGAAATGAAAAATAAAGATGGTAAGGTGAAGGTGCTTGCCGATGAAAACGGCAACGTCATCAAGCAAAAGGTCGTCAACAAATAAATAGCTGAACAGGTATTTCTATAGTAAAAGAGACCGCTGACGAGGCGGTCTCTTTTTTTTGATGTCTATTCGATCGGGATCTGGCTCGCGTGCTTCGAAAGCCAGGTATCAAAACTTTGCAATTCGGGATTCAGCTTCTTCGAAAAATTTACATCCCGCACTGTATTCAGTTCTTCTGCAAATTCATCATAGAACTGGAACATATTCCCCAGATCATCGGCACCGGGGAAACCAAAGCTCCGGTAAACAGCCGGTGGAATGTTATTGTATATTACATCCTGGCCGAGCGCCTTTGAGAGAGCGGCCGCCATCTCTTCGCCGGAAAGATAACCTCCGGCGACACCGACGGTTTTTCCGATGAGGTCTTTTCCCTGTTTAAAAACGCCGAGCGCAAATTTCCCGATGTCTTCGGACGCAACACCCGCCATTTTTGACTTGCCAATGGGCAGTGTCAGCGCCAGCTTCCCATCGGGTCCTTTTTTCGGTCCTGCGCCGAAATAAATAAAGTTATCCCAGTAGAAAGATGCCCGGACAAATGTGACCGGTACGCCGGCTTCGGTAAAAAATTTATCGGCCTCTCCCTTTGCGTCGAAGTGCGGCACTTTGTATTTCCCCATTAGCGTGGGCATACGGTCGTCATCAAGCGGGACATAGAGCCTCGTGTCTTCCAGCGTGGACCAGATTGCGTGTTTGATACCGCTCTTTTTTGCTGCTTCGGCAAATGTCTTTGCTTCCTGGAGTTCCTTTTCTGGGGAAAAATGAGACCAGTAAAATGTGACGAAGTAGGCACCATACGCCCCTTCGAGAGCTTTTTCCACACTTGCAGGATCGTCAATATCTGCAGCAACCACGGAGGCACCACGCGCAGCAAGATTCTTTGCCTTATCCGAGTTGACATCCCTGGTCACCGCGCGGACCGAGAATTGCCTGGCCGGATCATTCAGTATGGCATTTACCAGCCCTCCTCCCTGGGCTCCTGTCGCGCCAAATACAACGATGAGATTTTGTTGTGACATATGTTTCGGTTTAGTTGTGTTGACTATGAAAATTTTTCGTGGGGCGGAAAGAAAAGCGTAGGCGCTTCAGTAAACGGAACAACAAATGTAGGAATTCATTGTTTAATCATTGATTTTTAAAGTACGCCTGCTGAATGCCGGGGCAGCGATAGAAATTTATCCCGGAAAGCTGACAGAGAGAAACTTGTAACCGCACCGGATCTGAGCGGGAACGCAGCATTCCGACGCACTTGAGATATCCAGATTGCAGGCGGATCAGGAAGTTGAGTGGTGGCGACTGTATTCTCGCCCAATTCGGTGCCGCGTATTCGGCGAGTGTCGCAGTTCGAGCGGGCCGGTATTTGCGCTCGGATACGCCCCTTTCCTGGCCGGGATTTTCGCCCCGGCTACGCGCCTTTCCTGGCCGGCATTTTCAGCCGGTTACGCGCCTTCAGCCGTTTGCCGCGGACGCACCCTGAGACTGATACTGTTACCTGGATTTAAAGAGGCTGGACCGACAGAGGAGTAAACCAAAGCGTCAGCCGGGGACATGTCGGGTAACCTTCCAACCACTGCACGACTAATTACACCGCGGCCTGCAGCAATCCCATTACAAAGGTGATCACAACCAGGAGCATACCCGCGACCACGGCCGACTTGTCCAATTCATTTTGAGGCACTGATAAAACTTTAGAAACAGGATAGATAAAATTCCGTGCCAGTGATCATTTCTGAAGTCAACAAAACGTTGTAAATAAAATCAGGATTATCTTCATTGCATGCGTGCCTGGATGATCGTTGTTCTCAGCCTTCTAAACAATATCGCGAACTGCCAGCGAACCGACACCCTCCTGTCTGCTCTTCTCCGCGCGGACACATCAACCGCCTTACAGCGGGTACTTGCCGCCCCGGATACTTTTCGTTTGCAGATCATTTACACCCGCATCGATCGCGACCGGTTCAACCGCCCGCACTTCCACAATTATTATTTTCACGCAGACCCGGATCTTTACTTCAATCCCGCCTCCACCGTCAAGTTGCCGCTCGCACTGCTGTCCCTGGAAAAGCTTAACCGGATGGCGATCCCCGGTGTTGATAAATACACGACGATACAGTTTGACAGCAGCAACGAAAAACAAGTTCCGCTCTACAGGGACACCAGCGCAAAGAATGGTCTCCCGTCCATTGCACAATTTACCAGGAAGGCATTCCTGGTCAGCGACAATGATGCTTATAACCGGTTTTACCAGTTTGTGGGACAGCAGGAAATCAATCACAATCTCCACGCAAAAGGTTATCATGACGTGAGGATCACAAGGCAGTTCATGCCGCTCAATGCAGAACAAAACCGGCATACAAACCAGGTCAGATTTCTTGAAGCGAAGGGTAGACCGATCTTTACACAGCCGCCGCAATACAATACCGATTCCTTTGAGTTCCCGCAGCCCATCCTTGTGGGGACCGGCCATATGGATAACAATGACAGCCTTATTCATACCCCCATGGATTTCACCAGGGCAAACAATATTTCACTGGAAGATCTGCAACAGATCCTTCAATCAGTGATCTTTCCGGACGCCACTCCGCCCGCGCAAAGATTTTTCCTGACGGATGACGACTACCGGTTTGTTTACCGCTACCTGTCCCAGTATCCATCCGAGACCGAGTATCCGAAGTATGACACTGCTAAATTTTATGACGGAAGAGTGAAGTTCTTTTTTAAAAATGACCAGCATACAATGCCTGCGCATCTGCGTGTCTTCAACAAAGTGGGATGGTCATACGGCTTTTTGACGGACGTCTCTTACATCGCTGACTTCAGCAACAGGATAGAGTTCATGCTGAGCGCCACATTGTATGTGAACAGCGACGGGATTTTGAACGATGACCGTTATGATTACGATAGTATAGGCTACCCGTTTTTGCGCGCGCTGGGCAAAACTGTTTACGAATATGAGCTCGCACGGCCGAGGAAATATCGGCCGAAATTCGGAAGATTGCGCTTAAGCTACCATTTGCGGAGAAACGATGACCGCCCGCTGATCCGCGACGTGGACAACTGACGCCGCCGTTTTCGCCCCGACAGTTGTCGAAATTGCGTTATTTAGCATCAGTAATTGAACATCGCTCATAAGCTGTATGGGTCACGACCACGATCATCATCATCACTCGCACGAACTGGACCTTAGCCAGGGTAGCAACACGGCGTTTATCGTCGGCATCCTGTTGAACAGCGCGTTCGTGATCGCAGAGATCATTGGCGGCCTCATATATAATTCCATGGCATTGCTGACCGATGCGGGACACAATGCAAGCGATGTCGCGAGCCTCGTGATCTCGCTGCTGGCATTCAAGATGGCCAGGAAAGGTTCTAACCAGGTATATACGTACGGTTACAAGAAAACAACGGTGCTGGCAGCGTTGACCAACTCGGTGATCCTTTTCATCGCCATCGGCATCCTCGGCTTTGAGTCGATCACCCGCCTGATGAAGCCGGAGCCCGTTCCGGGCGGCATCATCGCCTGGATCGCCGCCGCCGGTATCGCTATCAACAGCATTTCCGCCTGGCTGTTTTACACGAATCGCAAGACCGAACTGAACGTAAAGGCCGCCTACCTCCACCTCCTGGCAGATGCTCTTGTATCATTAGGTGTCGTCGTCGCGGGTATTGTGATCGTTTACACCGGCTGGTACTGGCTGGACCCCGTGATCGGCCTCGTGATCATGTTGACCATCATTGTCAGCGCCTGGCGGCTGCTCGTGGACAGCTTCAAAATGACGATCGACGCGGTGCCGGCCGGGATCGATCTCCCCGAAGTAAAGAACCTGATCCTGCGCGTAGCAGGCGTGAAAGCGGTTTCGCATGTGCACGTCTGGCCCTTGAGCACAACGGAAAATGCACTCACCGCGCACGTGGCCGTGGACGAAGTACTCAGCTTTGATGAGAAACTGAAGGTGATCAGCGACATCCGGCATGAATTGCTTCATCACAACATTCACCATAGCACGATCGAGCTGGAAAAGACCCGGCTTAAATAACCACGCCTTTTTGCGGGAGATGATGTTTCATGGATCAGGAGCGTGACGCCCGCGTTCCTTAAAATTTGCGGCAGGTTACGCGGCCCACGGCCGGGATTGTGCCGCGGTTTGCAAGTACCTTCGATCCATGAACCGGATCGATCGTCTGTCTGCAATTTTGATACAGCTACAGTCAAGACCGCTTGTAAAGGCGCAAGACCTCGCAGAAAGGTTCTCCATCAGCCTGAGAACGGTGTACCGGGACGTCAAAGCCCTCGAAGAAGCCGGCGTGCCTGTGATAGGCGAATCCGGCACGGGTTACAGGTTGATGGAGGGTTACAAGCTGCCGCCTGTGATGTTCAACCAGGACGAAGCATCAGCCCTGCTCACTGCCGCAAAGCTTGTTAATTCAAAGACAGACTCCGGTATCTCCCGGCACTACGCCTCCGCTCTTGACAAGATCAAAGCGGTGTTGCGGCTCGCTGAAAAGGATCATATCCATGAACTCGATGATCACGTCATCGTTGTAAACTCTCCCAGCTTTATCTATCAGCCGCCCGCCGAATTGCATTTGCAATCAATATTGCGAGCGATCAGTCTCGCAACCGTCATCGAAATGGAGTATCGGTCGATCGAGAAAAATGAGATGACAACCAGGAAGGTTGAGCCTGTCGGCATTTATTATATGGGCAGCCACTGGTATCTGCTCGGATTTTGCCAACTAAGGAACGACTATCGCAACTTCCGCACGGACAAGATCAGCCGGTTGACGGCCACCGGCACTGCAGTCACCCGAACGCACCCTCCTTTGCAAACGCTGATCAACAAGATGTCCGGCGAACGCCAGCTCCAAAAAGTTGTGATCGATATCAACCCGGCGATCGCAAAGTATCTCGGCGAACAGAAATATTATAGCGGCTTTGTCAGTGAAGAAAATATCGGACACGCCATCCGTATGACCTTCCTGACCAGCTCCCTGACCGGTTTCGCACGCTGGTTCATGCTCTTCGGCGACCAGGCTGAGATCCTCGAACCCGTGGAGCTTACCGGGCTCGTTGCCGACATTGCTGAAAATATTCTCAAAAAAGTCGAAGAAACCCAGACCCTGCTGACATAGGGTTGACACTACCGCGTCGTTGCTTTGAGGTCTAAACAAAGCAATATGACATTTATCGATTTTTTCAGGCAACAGTTCACAGAGGAAGGAGAAACGACACGGAAAATGCTGTCCCGAATTCCGGACAACCAGTTCCATTATCAGCCCCATTCCCGGAGCATGACGATCAAACGGCTCGCCACGCACCTCGCCGACCTCCCGGGATGGCTCCATTTTACGATGACCCGTGATTTTCTGGATTTCAAGGATCCCTACGAACAGCCGGACATGAATCATACCGGGGAACTCCTCGCCTATTTTGAAAAGCGGTACGCCGACGGCTTGTCAGTGCTCGTTCCGGAAAACGAAAAACTTCTCGACAAACCATGGACGCTGCGAAATGGCGACCAGGTATATTCAACCAACCCAAAGATCGAAGTGATCCGAATGGCATTGAGCCAGCAGATCCATCATCGTGCACAACTCGGCGTGTATCTGAGGATCCTCGACATTCCGATCCCTGGAAGCTATGGTCCAAGCGCCGACGAAAACAATTTTATGTAACTAACCGGGTGAATCATTTCGCGAATCAAATTTTTTCAGCTGAACCTACATTGATGCACGCTTATTTCATAATCCGGATTGCTTTGAGCTGTATTTGGCGTACTTGGTTCAGACCTCTCTTTTCAATTGGGATGGTTGTCCCGTACAAATGGCTGCCGTTCGTAGCCAGGTTCACTGCGGCGGGTACCATCTTTTTATTGAAAGGTTTTTTGTGGTCATCGCCGATATTTTGCTTTGGTAAAAAATCCCCTCGCGTCTTCCTCTCTGGACGGAGGGGATTACCCAATCCTCACAACGCTCAATCGTTTACCCATGTCAAAACTAACTTTGCGAAGGGCCATTGCTCTCAATTTTACACCGGATCATGGACCATTTCATGCGGCCGGAAAAATGTCAGGAGCAAGATGCTGGGTCGCTCATTTGACGACCTTCCCGCCGTATCGTAGCGGTGGACTAACCGGCTGCCGTTTCCAATTGAATGGTGATCCCCTGGCGAAGCGTCTTGTGTATCTCGGCAATGGCGTCGGTCTCGATCAACAACTTGCGAACCGTTTCCGCATCCGCGTTCGATACGATCTCCGGCCGGTAGCTGAAATTCTTTCCGGGTTCACCATCCGCGCCGAATTCGCCGCTGCAATGAACGGACACGGATGTTACGGTGATACCGCGCTTCCGGGCCTCCCGGTAAATGTCGTTGCAGTAGCAGGTTGCAATAGCGAGCAGTAACAGTTCCGCCCCATTGACCGACGATCCGTAGCCGCCAGGTTTACTCGCGATCGATATTGATTTTTCATTCCCGTTTGTTGCAACGCTGGCGGAATGTTGATTGAATTGATTCACCAAGGTTGCGACTACCTGCATAGTTAGTTATTTAAGAAGATTGATGTGCTACCAGGCCGGCTTGCTTTCTTCAGGAAAATATGTCCTGTATTCGTTGCCGCGGAACTGGATCACGAGTGTCGGGCGGTGGGTTGCAGCATCGTTGACTTTTTTCAGCTCAAAACGGTATATCTGCGTCCAGCTTTCGGCGAGGAGAACCAGATCCTTACCATCCACTCTCCAGTAACATTTTCCTTTCGGCACCTGGTTTTCCGGATTGAGCGAACCGACGAAATATTGATACGTGCCGTCGTCATGGAAAACGTAGAACATATCCCAGTTCATATCCCGGTCATGATATTTCCACGTACCGGAGATCGTGCGATCAATGCTCCCCGGCATCGTCTTCGCGAGGGCCTCAAAGTTTGCCGTCGCAGCCGGGGAATTTACCGTTGCCGGGTGGTAAGTCGGGTCGCTGATGGGGCCCAGGTTTTCGGTTTTGACAAGGCCAACGCCTTTCGCGTAATAGTAATTTGTCGACGTTGACTGCGGGCCGACCAATGTCGTGTTCGAATATTGACGGTAATAAACAACAATGACGTCATCATAGTGCTTCCCGTCCACGTCTATTGAAACTCCCTTTCTTGTGAGGGTATAGTCGCTGAAGTTTTTTGAAGTCATCCCGAGAAACGATCCATCGCTGGCCCTGACGCCCCATTTGGTGCCCTCGGGTACATTGCTCATGAGCACAGTGTCCGTGGTGATGCTTGTGACCTGTCCATACCCGTTGTGGTAAATGATCTTTCGCTGAAGTACGCCGTGATCGCAATTATAGTAGTAGGTGCCATCATCGTAGTTGATCTGTTTGAACACAACGCCCTGGAAGGATTTGGTACCGTCGTACCTGCAGAGATTAAAATAGCAATTGCGGCAATCATCGTCGGTTTTTGCGGCGGGCGTCGCCTGTGCCACCGGTTGCGATGAAGCCTGGTATTGCAGGCTGATGTGACCGTCGTCGATGGCGCTGATCCGAAAAAAATTCCTGGTTGTTTTCGGTATTTCGTCCCAGAGGCTGGTCGCAGGCTCTGCGCACGAAACATGTATGGTCGCAGTTTGCTGATCGAAACTGCTTTTTACTGTCTTTACCTTTTTGTTGCTTCGCAGCGACTCGTTCAGCAGTGACAGCGCAGGATCCTCGTACGCGATGCCCGTTACGGTGACGACGATTTCCGAAGTGGCCGCAGGTCCGGCCTGCGCATATATTTGCCCGCGGCTGAATGCCTGCAGTGTAAAAGCGCCAAACAGCAGGACAAAGTTGCGACCGAAAAACATAACACAGAATTGTAGAACTGATTGATTTGTGTGAACTGTTTTCCGGGAAGGATCGTCACTAAAGTTAGAATAAGTTTTTTATCGATCCGCCGGCGCGTGTAACCCGCGTCCGCATTTTTGAGTCATATGTCTCTGTCATCAAATAATACGTTTATGAAAGTTTTCATGCTCGCGATCGCCATGCTTGCGGTCACACGCTTCAATGGGCAGCAGGTTCCAACCGCCGGCACCGATACGTCTGCGATCAATCTCCATGAATTCGCGACTGGCATCGTCGCCGGGGTGAACGACAATTATGGAAAAGCAAAAAAGCTGCTGGAATGGCTTGGGCAGCACTTTGAATGGAAAGGAACGGATTACGTATCACGAACACCAAAGCAGGTGATCGCCCGGGGTGGCGGCAATTGCTTTGAGCTGGCTACCGTGTATATGTCATTATTAAAGGAGCTCAATATTGTGTACCGGCCGATCGCCGAGATCAATATCCATAAGTACAGTGAACAACGGGGGATCAACGCCGCTGAGAGGATTCGCCGGACCGGGAACCAGGCATCAGTCTTTGGCAAGCAACACAACGATCACCGCTGGGTGGAGATTTATGATGATTCGACAAAGGATTGGATCCCGGCCGATCCCACAATGAATCTCATAGGATTCGATGACTGGCTGAAAGCGAGGGCATGGTTCGGGCCACGCCATACCATCAATGACCAGTTTAGCAGTGACATGATCGTTCCGTTTGGCATTTATGTGGCAAGCCCGGAAAAAAAGATCGACATGAAAGAAGACAGGACCACGCTATACCTCGTTCGCAAGCTGGATGAATTGTATGACGGAAAGCTATCAAGGCTGCCGTCCTGGAACAGGTGGGTGTCAGGCCTGCAGGAATTAAGTCCGCTGGGGATGAAAGCCTTTCGCGGCGAGCTCAATCTTCATGATTATTCGAAGCAGATCGCCGCGCTTGCGGAAACGTACCAGCGCTTAAAGGACGAGTATGAGTCGGCCAAAAAAGATGCTTCTGGCAAATCTTCGCAACAACCATGAAGCGTCGGCGGAGAATAGGCGTCCCGTTAATCGCAATTCGGTACATTGCAACAAAGCATGTATGATGCAATCAAAAGCAAGTCTCCTCGGCCTTATCTGTTGTGCGTTTCTTTGGTCGTTTGGCTGTTGCAACAGCGACGCCGTCAATGAGCATGCAGCTAATGGCAGCGATACGAGCGGTCTTCCTCCCGTCGAAACGCGTTCGCCGAACAGCAACTACCGCCCGGCATTCGCGGGTCAAACAAGGATCGGCGGCGTGCGCACCGCAACCCCATATAAGGTCGAGCAGATCGCAAGTAAGCTTGGCAGCCCGTTCGCTATCGTGGCCATGCCCGATGGCCGGTTGATGGTCACCCTGAAAGCGGGTACCATGGAAATCCATGACCGCAACGGTAAGCTCGTGAAAAAGATCACGGGTTTTCCGGCAGTTGTGAATGACGGCCAGGGTGGCTTGCTGGACGTTGCATTTGATCCGAAGTTTGCCAGTAACCACGTGATGTACTGGACCTATTCGGAAAGTTATCCGCCGGGCAACCTGACGGCGGTAGCAAAAGGAAAACTGAACGAAGCTGCGGGAACCGTTGAGCAGGTCACCGTGATCTTCCGTGCGACGCCGGCCCTTAACAGCAGCCTCCATTTTGGATCGAGGCTCGTTTTCGATAAGGACGGATACCTCTACGTCAGTGCTGGCGAACGGTCGATCCTCGAAGGGCGCGCACAGGCACAAAAACTTGAGTCCCATCTCGGGAAAACTTTCCGGATCACGAGAGACGGAAAGCCCGCTCCGGGCAATCCTTTCCTGAATAAGAGCGGCGCGATGCCCGAGATCTATTCATACGGTCATAGAAATCCACAGGGCCTTGACATCAACCCCGCCACCGGCGATCTCTGGGAAGCGGAATTCGGTCCACGGGGTGGCGATGAAGTCAACCTGGTGCGGGCGGGTCATGATTACGGCTGGCCGGTGATCACTTACGGGATCGAGTATAGCGGGGAAAAGATCGGCCAGGGCATCCAGCAGGCGCCGGGTCTGGAGCAACCGGTCTACTACTGGGACCCCGTCATTTCTCCGAGCGGCATTTGCTTTTATAAGGGCTCCGGGATCCCTGAATGGAAGAATAACCTGTTTATCGCATCACTCAGCGCACAGCATATTGACAGGCTTGTCATCCGGAACAATAAGGTCACCGGCGAAGAACGGTTATTGACGGATAAAAAGTCCCGCTTTCGCGACATCGCTTATTTCGACAACATGCTGTTTGCTATCACAGATGACGGCGATGTGTACCGCATCAGCCGCAAATAACGGGCAACCCTCTTACGAGCAAAAAGTCCGCATCAAAAAAGCGTACTTAGAACATTAATCCGGGCGAATGTCGGACTATACTCATCTTCAGCGAGGTCATTTTTTCGGCACCAGTCGAACCATTTTATCGTCGGATGGACTCTCGATCACTGACTCAACGTATAAGAATTTTCATGAGTGTCCATGGCACGATCATGAAAATGCGCATTTCGCCTTCACGACCGGCGGATCGCTCACCGAGATTCACAAGGGCTGCACACATTTGCTGACCCCGGGAAGCCTACTCTATACACAAAGCGGGGAAAAACATCGCAATTCAAATTATTCAACGAGTGTGTCTGCGCTCCATGTCGACCTTTCTGCAGATTGGTTAGACAGGATGAATGTCAAATTTCAAACGGATTCGGCGACGATACAATTGAAAGACCCCGCTGTGACAATCTATTTTTACCGGTTATTCAAAGAGATCAGGACAAATAAAATTCCTGCGCCGCTCGTACTGGAAAGCCTCGTATTGCAGGCCGTTACTCATACATGCGAGCAGACGATCCGCCGCTTGCGCAAGCCGCCCCACTGGGTACCACGGCTCGAAATGTACCTCCGCGAAAATCTCGACGAAACACTTACACTCGGGATGGTTGCGTCAACGATCGACATTCACCCAGTTCATCTGTGCGCGGCATTTCCGCGATACTTTGGATCGTCTTTTAGCCGGTACCTCAAAAAATTGAGATTGCAGAAAGCTATGGAGCAGATTCTGACGAATGGCCGCTGCAACCTCGCACAGGTCGCATATCAATCCGGTTTTTCGGACCAAAGCCATTTCATCCGTTGCCTGAAAAAAGAAACGGGCATTACGCCAAAGGCCTTTCGTTTACTCGCCCGCTTGCACGTACCTTAATCTGGTTCTATTTTTCTCCCTGGGCCAGCCGGAAATTTGATGCATGAAAGATCTCATCACAATAGCTCTATGGGTTGTCTTTTGTGCCGGGTGCCGGCACGCGCAAAGCCGTCAGCCGGCCCAGGCGGATCGCCGTTTTGCAATCACAAAAATGCATACCTCAAAGGGCCCTGGAAGCGTTGAGGCGGCGGACGTGAACAGGGACGGGCGCCCCGATCTTATTGTGGCGAATACAGATGACAGCAGCATTACGGTCTACCTGAATGCCGGAAACAAAAAGTTTACGGTCAACGCTGCCCCAAACATCAATGCAAACAGGTTTCCAAACGATATATCTGTTGCCGATCTGAATGCCGATTCAATTCCGGATCTCGCGATCGCGAACACGGAAACAAGCATGCTCACGGTCCTGGCGGGTGACGGGACAGGCAAATTCACCGAGGTTGCACATTCTCCCTTCCGGGTGCACTCCCGGCCCCATACGCATGGCGTTGCTGTTGGCGATTTCAACAACGATCGCAACGCTGATCTTGCAACAGACGACTGGGGGGAAGATAAGATCGTCATTTTGTATGGCGATGGACACGGGAATTTTGATCATCCCGCATTTGTTAATGTCGGCAAGCGCCCTTACCAGCGTCTTAGGACGGCGGATCTCAACCATGATCATATCGCTGACATCGTAACGACTAACCTGGAAGGCAACAATGCCACCATTCTGCTCGGCGACGGCTCAGGACATTTAACACAGCCGCCGGGTTCACCGTATGATTGCGGCAGCGCGCCTTTTGGCGTGGCGATCGGCGATGTCAACGGGGACGGCAACGCCGACCTGGCTATCGCAGATTCTCCAACCATCACGGCAGAAAGCCAGGGCGTTGACGGGTTGTGGATCCTTCTCGGCGATGGTCACGGCGTTTTCCGAACGCAGCAGGGATCTCCTTTCAGAACCGGCAAGAGCCCAAGCCGGCTGGCAATCGCAGACCTGGATGGTGATCATGTGAATGACATAGTCGTAACAAACTACAATGACCAAACCATTACGGTATTTTATATGGCATCAAAAGGGGTAAAGGATCGTCTCACGCTCCGCGCCGGGCGCCGCCCCGATGGCGTCTGCATCGCCGATCTCGACAACAATGGAAAAAATGATATCGTTATCACCAACTACGATGATGATGAACTTTTCATCTATTATCAAAGATGAGTTCCGTCAAAATGATTTCGCTTTCACCGGCGCGATCTTATATCTTTTTACCCTCGCATCACTAATGACGCCCTTCCAGTTCAATCCATAAGCAAAATCATAGCTGTGGCCCTCGCTGTCAACGTATGGCTGCATATCACGCGGGACGTCTTCCTTCTGCTGTTCTACGGTTTTCATGTTGGCGGGCATTTGCACAGGCAGCAGGCCCGAGGGTTCGGCAATGCCGGCGAGGATGTCAAGCAGCGCCTGGTCCTGCACGCCAAAGTTCGCAACGATCGCGTCGACCTGTTTTTCAAACTCCGCCACAACCGTGGGTTTCGATAAAGCCATCGAAACGATCACGGGCTTGTTACCCATTGCCGCTCTCGTATCAAGAATCGATTTCAGATCCCATTTATTTGAAGCCGTAACCGTTTTGCCTTTGTATGACCGGTTGGTGATAGTCGAATCAATCACCGGGTCTCCCGCCGCGATGCTTTTTTCGCGCGCTTCGTTGGCCGTGTAAGAATCATACTGCAGGCTGATGGGGATATACCCGTTTCCGCCGGATTTCCGGTCTTCAATATCATAACCGACCATCCCTTCCGGGCTTTTGACAAATACAATTGCAAAATCGGCCTTCGAAGGATCGTCGGTCACGTTGAAATATTTTTTGACGATCTCCATATTTACCGGGTACTCATTTTTTTCGGGGGTCTGTCTTCCGAACCAGTCTTTGCTCGCAGGTGTATATCGTTTCGGGATATAGACCGTCTTATTTTTTTGCAGAGGCAATACACCGCCTTTGTTTTTCAGCAGCACGATGGACTTGAGCTGTGCGTCATAACCGGCTTTCATAAACTCCGCATTGCCCACGGTTTTGACAGACTGCTCCACGTTGACATATGGATTTTCAAACAACCCCACCTGGAATATGTTGCGAAGTAATCTTACCGCTGACTGTTCGAACCGTTCCCGCATCCATTTTTCACCGTGCTCCTTCACACCCATTCGATAAGCTTCGAGCACCGGCGCGGCGTCGTTATTACCGCCGAACTGGTCGACACCCGCCATCAGCACTTTATAGTGACGCTGTGCAACCGTCAGTTTTTCCGCGCCCCACGGCTTGCCCATAAACAGGTCGGGCGTTTTGCCTTCATTAGCGGTGATCCCCCAATCCGTGCACACAACACCGTCATAATGATATTTCGTTCGGAGGAGATCCGTGATGATGTACTTGCTATAGCTATTGCCGACGTTCTCCCCATACTTTTTATCCTGGTCATAGGATATCGTGTAATAAGGCATGACGGCCGCCGCTTTTTTTGTTTTGCCACTGAGGTTGAAACCCCCTTCCAGGAAGGGGATCATCTGCGTCTGGAGATTGTTGCCCGGGTAGACAGCGAACTTGCCATATGCGAAATGCGCATCTCTTCCGCCCTCTTCGGGTGCGCCGCTCGGCCAGTGTTTCACCATGGCGTTCACACTTGTGAAGCCCCAGCCGTTCCCGATCTCGGCCGTTCCATGCGAAGTCTGGAAACCGTCAACGTACGCGCGCGCCATATCGGCGGCCAGTTTCGGATCCTCCCCAAAAGTGCCGTTGATGCGGCTCCATCTCGGTTCTGTGCCGAGGTCGATCTGTGGCGAAAGCGCCGTGGATATTCCGAGCGCCCGATATTCTTTCGACGCCATCTCTCCAAACTTCTCAACAAGCGCCGGATCAAATGTGGCAGCAAGCCCCAGTTCATCGGGCCACATTGAGATCCTGCCACCGGCGCCAATGTTGAATTCCGCGTTAGCGACAACGCCGTTGCGGGGATCCGAGCTGTTATTCACCGGGATTCCAAGCCCGAGACCTTCGACCAGTGACTGTGCATTGTTGTTCCAGCGCGCGGCGACTTCCGTGTTTTGCAGCACGGCGAGCAACACGTGTCTGAGGTTATCGTCTGTCAGGAATTTTTTCTGCTGATCTGAAAGATCCCAGGCCTTTGCACCGCTTTCCGCAAATGGCTTACCGCTATAAGTCGCAGCGCCAAAGGGTCCGAAATTGCCTGCGGACGGGATGACCTGGTGACTGCTGTACAGCATGAGTCCCGCGATCTGTTCGACCGACATCTTTGATGCAAGGTCTTTGGCGCGCATATCCACAGGAAGGCGCCAGTCTTCATAGGGGTCCAGCTTGCCATTGCGGTTCAGATCTTTGAAATGCAATCCCTGTATCGTGAGGATCTTTATGCCGGAGGATGCGGAGTAACCAAGCGTCGGTCCGCCTTTATTCACAATGGTCTTAAAGACCTCGGCCGTGGAATCAGTTTGTGCACAGGCTACTGAGCTAAATAGAAATGATGTCAGGACCGGCAGGACGCCGCCGATGGCGCAAAGCAATCGATTTTTCATTGACTTTTATTGAAGGTTGCCCGAATGAAGGACAGCGGCATTGATGCGCGCCATTCTTCACGCGAAGCTAACGCCTCGTGGGATCAGCAGGAAAAATGTTGCGACGATTGTCAGGATTGAAACGACAAACCGGTAAAATCCCGCGATGCTGTGTTCGCGAAGTGAGGTCTGCCGTTGTTCGGGCGACCGGCGTCACAACACTAACCGATCGCGCGACCTGCTTCACAATACCACAAACCTGAAATGATAGGCCTGCGCGCCGTTGACAACCGTAAGGTTGTAGGTTCCTTCCCTGGCAGTTGCCGGGAGCGGTAACTCAACGGGCCCTCCATTTGTAAGGCTGATGGTGCCGGTTTGCAGCAATTGCCCGTTGAAGCCGCTGAGCACGAAAGTGAAAGTGCCGGTGATACTATTGCCTGCGAGCAACCTTATCCTGTCACGCACCGGGTTTGTGACGAGTACAAAACTGCTATTACTGTCCGCGACCCTGACGGGCACGATTCGCGAATACTTCTGCTTTCCATCGATATCAACGCTGCATAGCCTGTAGTAAGCTACCCCATTGATGTCGCGGGTGTCAACCGCCGAGTAACTTTCACGTATGCCCCGGTTCCTCGCCGGCACTTCCGTGACTGTATAGAAGTTTATGCCGTCGTCGCTGCGTTGCACCGTAAAATGGGCAAGATTTTTTTCGTCGTCGGTGATCCAGGTGATTTCGGTATGGTCCGGGGCGTGCCTTGCATCGAAGCTGATCAGCGTGAGCGGAAGCGGCAGGGTTACGCCCGCAAACGTGAAACGCGTGAAAGACGAAACGGAGGTGGATGTGATGTTGCCGGTTGTGGTCACGTTCCCGGAAGCCGAACCGCCGACATCGACCCATTGGCTCCCATTCCAGCTTGTGGCGCGGATGTTTGCCAGTGTCCAGTTCGGAAACGGAACTTTTGCGTTATTCCAGTTCATTCCGATCGTTGCGCTTCCGCCGCTCACCTGGTTAATGAGCCAGTATTCTTTCTTATCGATGGACACCAGCGGTGCGGCCAGTTCCATCAGGGTGGTATTTGGCGTCGGCGTCGCGTAGCTCACATTGAATTCAGCTGCCGCCGAAATGTTGACATCGACTGTTCGCAGGTATGTGTTGTCGCCGACCGGGAAAGTGAACGATGTGCTTCCTATTTTCTTGACCCATCCATTCACATGCTTTGCATCCGTGGCGCCGCTATAAGTGGAACCTGATTCATAGACCAGGTAATTCGGCGTAGCGGATGTTGTGATGATGCCTGCGGAATAAGTATGCGCCCCGGTCACGCTCAGGTCATTGTTGAGCAGTATGCCTGCTGCGTTGTTTGTTTGCAGGTTGTAAGTCTTGAATTTTTGCGTTCCCGAAACCGTTTGACTGCTGCTGCCGTTGAGGTATAAGGTGCCCGTGCCCACTGCCATGGACGACTGGCTGTTTGAAAGATTTCCCTGCACATAGAGGTTGCCGTTGTTTGTCAGCGCTGCGCCGGCGTTATTTGTGAATGATCCTGTGACAAAAAGTATATCCGAGCCCGTTTTCACGTATAACGTCCCCGTGTTTGTAAGGCCGGTTTGCGAGCTGGCATTGAATGCCAGCAATAGCAACATCGGGATGGCTAGGTTTTTCATACCGGTCTGTTGGGTCGGTTATTTGTGTTTTAAGGATTCGACTTCCTTTTTCAGGTCATCTATTTGCGCCTGTTGCTGTTTGATCGCGTTGACGAGCACCGGGATGATCTCGATGTAATTGACGGTGAGCGTTTCCTTTGATTCATCGCCGACGACCACTTCAGGGATCACTTTTCTGAGGTCCTGTGCAAGAAAGCCGAGCTTATGGTCTTTATCCACCCCTTCTTTCCAGTTGAAACCAACCGGTCTCAGTTTCATGACATCTGCAAGCCCGTATCCAATGTCTTCAATGTTGGTCTTTAACCGCGCATCAGAGGTGTTAAGCACGTTCTGGGAATAGATCGTTGCCCACCGGAGGGTCGAAGAACCCAGGTTGTACGTATTGTTCGCCCCCGGCAGGAGACCCGCGCTGGTGACGCGCATGCGCTCGGTATACGTGCCCGCAGTCGTTGTAAAGAAGATCAGGTTCTTTCCGTTTGTGCCGTTGCCCAGCACAAAATCGTTGCCGGTCGTATACAGGTATGCAGTATTTGCGCCGCCAAGCAAATTCGACGAAGTGTTCCCGCCGCCGTTGATGCCAAGGTCGATGTAGTTCGTGGATTCATTACCGTTATTGGAAGTGGCCACCACGTCGGAACTCGCCGCGGTGCCCGTGCTGTTGTTTTGGATGTTCAACTGGGCGTAGCTGTTGGTATTTCCTTTTCCGACAACGACGTTCTGGTAATCGCCGGAAGAATTAGTCCCTGCATCCACCAGCAGCTGTTCAGGGTTCGTGCCACTGAAGGTTGATGAATTCACGCCGACGCTGCCGTTTACGTCCAGTACGATCCCTTCATTGAAAGCCGATATCGTTCCGCCCTGCGTGTTGATATCCGCGTATCGCAGCGCCAACTTCGAGTTGTTCTTGAAAATATTGAAAGCGCCGCCGCTCGTAGTGCTGCTTTTCCAGGTGGTTCCGTCCCAATAGCCGTCAAAAGTCATCGAAACATTGTCGTGCTGCCATGGCAGGATTTGCAACAATGGATAGTTATCACCTGACGTGGTGAACTGCATGTGAGGCCCGCTGCTGGATGAATTTGTTCCCTCGATCGCCAGCTTGGCCATCCCCACGCTGCCTTTGGGAATGGTTGATGTGCCGATGCCGACGTCACCCGTCGGGTCGATCCGCATCCGTTCGTTGCCGGCAGCCGTGCCTCCGGTGAAAAAAATGAGGCTTTTGTTGGCGGTGGCATTGCCAAGCGAAAAATCATTGCCCGTAGTGTACAGGTACGCTGTATTTGCGCCGCCAAGAACGCCCGACGTGGTGTTTCCGCTTCCGTTGATACCAACATCGATATAGTTAGTGCTTTCGTTGCCGTTGTCAGAGGTTGCAACGACGTCTGAGCTGGCGGACGTTCCCGTATTATAGTTCTGGATATTGAGCTGCGCATAACTATTGGTGTTGCCTTTTCCGACCACCACGTTCTGGTAGTTCCCGGATCCATTCGTTCCCGCATCTACAAGCAAACGCTCGGGGTTGGTCCCGCTAAACGTTGATGTTCCGATACCGACATTTCCGGTTGTCGTCACGCGAACGCGTTCCGCGTTGCTGGTGATGATCGGCAGGTCATAAGCGCCTGTTGTTCCGAGATTCTGCAATGAACCGGTGTTATTACCACCGAGTATCCACGCGGAGCCCGGGCTGTTGCCGGGAACGCTTTCACTGATGGTGAACCAGTTGGCGCCGTTACTGACAACCGCAACCACTTTATAGGTCTGGGAAAGCGTCCATGAAGCCGCGCCATCGATGGTTTGAGCGGAGGTCGTAGCAATGGTCAGCGCCGAAGCGTTGGAACTGGCGTTCTTGATCCAGTATACACGCCCCTGCACGCTGGTCGCATCTGGCAGGGTCAGCGTTGCCGGCGAAGTACCGGTGAAGACCATCGTATGATCCGTACCTGCCGTCGAGCTGGTCGAAAACGCACGATAGTTGATAGCAAGCGAACCCTTTACGTCCAATGTCGAATTGGGGGTCGTTGTGCCTACACCTACCTGGGCAATTGACGCAAGGCCCGGGATGATTAGCAGGAGGCTGGTTAGTAAGTTTTTCATTGTTGCACTTTAGGATTTGGATGATTGATGTTATTGCCATTCCCAGCTGACGCCCAGGATGAAATATTGTTGTTGATCGAACGGTTGAAAAAAATAGACGGGGAACCTGAAATTTTTTGTCTGCAGGCCAGCCATCAATCCCTGTTGTAACACGGACGTACCGCCTTCAATGGTTTGCTGCGCCGCAACCCCGGCGAAAAACCGCCCGGAGATGTTGTAGCCTGCTTCAGCCCAGTTATAAAAGAAATTGTTGTTTTGCCTGTTACCGCTTACTGCAAATTCGGGCTCGGTGAACATGAAGAGCCGATTGCGTTCAAGGCTCGCAGTAAAGCCGACAGCGCCGCCCGTAAAGCTTCCGAGGATAATGCCTGCTTTCGGAACAAGGCTCCATTGAACCCGGCCACTTCCTGACATCATTTTGCCGGCAAAAACCGCAACGCTGTTCTTTGCTTCGTAGTTGTATCGCGCTTCCGCTTCCCACCCCGTCGCCGACTGGTAGTGAACGGCCGGCATAATATGGCTGAACCCACCTGTGTCGAGGTAATTATATTGTGAGAGGCCAAGCTTTGACTGGGGGTGTGACTGTTGTACGCAGCATACAGCGATCAGGAAAGCGAAGACGCGTGGCGATGTTGAAGTCGTTTTCATAGGGTATCACACTTTGGATTCGCAGGGAAAGGCGCGCGGACTGCGCAAGGGTCTCGAAAAATACCCGGTTCCTCTCATTTTACATAATGAATAGTTATCATTTATTCTGAATACTGTGGTTTCTATTATTAATGATAAGTGTAATCACTAAGCTATCTTAAATCGGACCGTCGCTGTCGCTCCCCGGTGTATGCCTTCACTCAATAATGTCACTGTTGCTTCATGGCTTTCCGCGATCGCTGCAGAATGATACAGTCCAAGGCCTGCGGCCGACTTTGTTGAAAACCCTTTCGCAAATAATTTGCCCGACCAATTGCTGTGAAAACCCACCCCGTTGTCTTTCACTTGGATCATCAATAGTTCATCCTGCGCATCCACCGATATCACGATGCGGTTGTCAGTGCTGTCCGGGCTCATCGCCTCGATGCTGTTCTTCAGCAGGTTCAGGAGCAACTGCATCAGCTTCGTGCGGTCCCCCTTGACGACCGGGCGGTCAACATTGATCTCCACCGAAACCTGGATGCCGGCTTTTTCCAGCTGGGCAAACAGCATCGCGAGGCTGTCATTGATAATGGTGCGAAGGTTCACAGCCTGGCGCTCCCGCGAATCACGCCCATTGACGTACTGCCGCTGGATGTCCAGTATTTCCTGGATGTGCGTGATGGTATTGAACTGGTCGGTGATGATTCGATTCACCTCTTCATTCTTCTTTTTTTGCCCTGCAGCCACGCCGTTCAACAGGCTGACGATCGCTCCTGTCTTCTGCTCGCCGAGCGCCTGGTTCAGTGCGTGCCGTCTTTCTTCGAGGAATGCGGCCAGGTTTGCCAGGTTGTCCACGCGGTCCTGCTCCTGCAGCCGGCGTATACGCGTGAGGTAGGATCCGAAACCCACGACTGCGTTACCGATATCATGCATCACTTCAGAAGCGATCTCGAACTTGCCCTGCGAGACGGCCTTTTCCATTTCAGCGCGATGCTTGTCATCTTCAAGCATTTTGATGCTCGTGATGTCCCTGGAAGCTCCAAATGTTCCACTGACTTCGCCATAAATTCCAAGCAAAGGCATTTTTGTTGTCGTGAGCCAGCGCACGCTGCCATCCGGGCGGGTTTCTTTTTCCTGGTAATCAACCTGGGGAATAAGTGTGTTCTGAATTTCCTGTTCAGCTTCAAAAGATGCCGTTGCCTCGTCGAAGTTCAGCAGGTCGAAATCGGTTTTACCGATCATCTCGGTGACCGTATACCCGAACCTGTCAGCCATGTATTTACTGACGCGGGTGAATTTGCCTTCGCAATCCTTGAAATAAATCGAAGCGGGCAGGTGATCCATGAGACAATCCAGTAAATATTTTTCCTTTTGAAGATTCTCCTTCATTAACCGCAACGCCGCAAGATTCTCACTCAGCACTTCCTTTTGCTGTTCGAGCTCGTAAGTTCTTTCCTGCACAAGATTCTCCAGTTGCAGTTTCTGACGGGTAATAGCCCTGACACGAAGGCTGTAGATCGCAAAAAGAGACCCGATCACAAACAACGCCGCAATGATCCGGAACCACCACGTTTTCCAGAACGGCGGGGTGATCGTAAGGTTAAGGGTTAAAATGTGTGATGACCATTGCCCGTTATTCATCATTGTTTTCACCCTGAAAACGTAAGTAGCGGGACTCAGGTTCGTGTACGTGGCGCTGCGTTTTTCACTTGGAGCGGTCCACGTTTCATCAAAACCCTCCAGCATGTAGCTGTATTTTCGTTTCGGGTTGAAGTAGTCTAGTGAAGCAAATTCGAACTCGAGCACAGCGCTCTTATAGGAAACAGTGAGATCTTTTGTCTCGGTGATATTCGTATCAAGCGGTGAGGGATTGGCCCCCGTGGATATCGCCACCTCTTTGTTCAGGATCTTCAGATCGGTCATGACAAGCGGGGGGTCGAACGTGTGAACGTCCAGGCTGTCCGGGTAAAATACGTTGAAGCCGTTGTTCCCGCCGAAATAAAACGCTCCTGATGAAGTCCGGCAAAATGCCTGTTCCTTGAATTCTTCTCCCTGCAACCCATCGGCCACTCCATAGTTTTCAAACTTCTTTGTGCGCGGGTCGAAACATGATATGCCGTTCCCGGTACTGATCCACAACCTGTCATGGTTATCCTGCAGGATGCCGAACACAAGATTGCTTGGCAATCCGTCGCTGGCAGTGTAGTTCGTGAAATGATTTGTTGCAGTATTGAGAAAGGACAGGCCGTGTTCAGTGGGTATCCAAAGATTACCGTCACGATCGGGCGTGATCTTGCCGACGGTATTGCTCGCAATGCTGTTTGCCTTGTCGCTGTGAAGGTAGTGCCGGAAGATTTTTGTGCGTTTGTCGAAGAAATTCATACCGCCACCGTCGGTGCCGATCCACAGATGACCGCGGCCGTCATCCAGGACGGAATAAACTTTTTGGTTGTTCAGGCCCATGACGCCATCTGACGACTGCGGCATTTGCGTGAACGAATTTGTTGCGCGGTCAAATAAATTGAGGCCGCCCCCGTAAGTGCAGGCCCAGATGTTCCTGTCGTTGTCTTCATAGATCTGCCACACATAATTTGCGCTCAGGCTTGACGGGTTAGACAGGTCATTTTTAAAATGGCGGAAGGTTTTGGTCACAGGATTGTAGACCGACAAACCATCTCCCCATGTGCCGATCCATATCTCGTGCCTCGAATCCTCGCATACGGTCAGTACATAATTTCCGCATACGGTTTGAGGGTTTTTCGGATCGTGAAGGAAACGGGTGAAGCTCCCGGTGGCCGGATCAAACAGGTTAACACCCCCACCGTCTGTCCCGATCCAGATGCGCTGCCTGGAATCCTCGGTGATCGACAAAATATGATTGTCGCTGAGGCTTGTTGCCTGGGAACTATGCTTGTAATCGAGAAAGCGCGAGCTCAAGTTTACCTGCTCAACGCCCGCGTTGAACGTGCCGATCCACATATTGCCGTCGGTGGTCCGGCAGATATCATAAATCGAGTTATTGGAAAGGCTTTCGTGATCTACATCATCGTGCAGGTAAGTATGGAACGAGGCCGTGACGGGATCCAGAATATTAAGACCCCCGTTTTCGGTGCCAACCCATATCTTATGATGCCTGTCTTCATTGATCGCATAGACGGCGTCGCTCTCCCTGTCCTGCCCTGCGCGGAAAGATGTGAACTTCCATGTCTTTGTATCCAGCTGGCTTAAGCCCCCTCCGTTTGTTCCTATCCACATCCGGTTCTCATCATCCTGGAAGATGCAATAAACATCATTGGAGCACAGGGAAGCCGGATCTCCTTCTATATGCCGGAATTGCCGGAAATTTTGTGTTTTTGGATCAAACAGGTCAAGTCCGCCAAAAGAGGTGCCCACCCAAATGTTTCCCTGCCGGTCCTGGAACGTGACCCTGATGTTGTCATCGCTCACAGTTTTGCTGTCACGCTCGGTATGGCGATAGTGAGTAAAACGGCCGGTGCGTTTGTCGAGCATGTCAACACCCGCTCCCTCCGTTGACAGCCAGATATTGCCGGCGCGGTCTTCCATCACACTGCGAATAAAATCGCTGCCGGGTGAGTTTGGATTGGCCGGGTTATGCCGGTACCTCTTAAATGCATTCCGTTTACGGTCATAGCGGTTCAATCCGCCGCCCCACGTGGCCACCCATAAGTCGCCGGAGGCGCTTTCGATCACGCGGTACACATAGTTACTGCTGATGCTCGTCGAATCTTTTTCGTTGTTCTTGTAGACCGTGAACGAATACCCATCGTAACGGTTCAGGCCATCCCGCGTTCCAAACCACATAAATCCGCGGCTGTCCTGCAGGATCGTCAGCACGTTGCTTTGGGACAATCCCTTGTCAGTGCCAAGATGCCGGAATCGCAGATTCAGGTTTTGGCCGTGGACGAAAAGGGCGCCAAGGCAAAGGGCAATAAACAGGATGTACCTAACCGGCTTCATAACGTTGTTCGAAAACTTAAGAGAGCGGGAGGCGAAGCGTGAATACCGCGCCTCCGTCGTTGTTTGCGGTGACTGATCCGCCGTGCGCGGTCATATATTGTTTGACGATCGCCAGGCCGAGGCCGGTACCGTTCGCTTTTTTTCTCGTAACGAAAGGCTCGAACACCTTGTTGAGTATTTCTGGCGGAATGCCGGGCCCATTATCATGAACGGTGATCACGGCTTCGTTCGCCGCGGCGTCAATTTCTGCTGCAATTTCAACACAGGGATTTTTGGTACGCTCATTCACCAGCGCGTCGATCGCATTTCTTGCCAGGTTGATGAGCGTGCGTTTCAGCTTGCTTTCATCGCCCGGAACGACCAGGGAAGAAGACACTTTCTTGCGAATGATCACCTGGCTGGAAGTTTCCCACGTCTGCGCGGTTGACACCGCATCCTCGACGATCTTCGCAACATTTACGGGTGATTTCGTGATCGGCGTTTCCCGCAAAAAGTCCAGGAAATCTTCGAATATCTGGGAAGCCTGCACCGCGCAAACATCAATCATGTCCAGCATTTCATTCTCGGCTGAGTCTTCCCGCAGCATCTGGGTGATAGCGCGGATATTCTTGATCGGCGAACGGAGATCATGCATCATCATGCTCATCGCTTTGCCGACCGCGGATAATTTTTCCTTCTGGAGCAGCTTTTCCCTCAGCTCGGCATTATGGATCGCTTTTGCCGCGTTCAGAACAAAAAGCTTGATCAGGTAGATCTTTTCTGTCTTCAGGCGTTCGCCTTTTTTCAGGGCCGCAAATATTGAATAGTTGTCAAGCCGCGCGACGACCATGTCTTCAAACTGCACCACTTCACCGTCACCGACCTGCGTGGCCTTCATCCGGTTTGTCAGTTCTTCCAGGTTAATGCGTTCCTCGATGGGCCCGATCGAGAATATCTTTTCATAGACAAAATCCTCGTGCATTTTCCCCAGGAGCGCCATATCCGTTTCCACGTAAGTGACCAGCTGGTCGAGAATATTGCGGAGCAATGAATTCAAATGATTCTCTTCGATGCTGATCGAGGAGATCGCTTCCATCAGCGTTTCCAGGTTGCGCAGCTTGTTGTAGTCCGTGACGGCCTTCGTCGCGAGCTGCATGATCTCTTCGGAAGCATACGGCTTGCAATGATACCCGACGTTCTGGCCCGCTCTCGCAACAATGTCTTCGATGGAGCGGTCGCTGTATGCGGTCACGAATATGATCTCCGCTTTTGTATCATATTTCCGGATCTGTTCTGCTGTTTCCATGCCATCCCAACCCGGCATCCGCATATCGAGGAAGATCACGGCGTAGGGCTTACCGTTCGCAACAGCCTGTTTCACCATTTCAAAGCCTTCCATGCCGTTCGCCGCCTTGTCCACTGTAAAATTTGGAATGGCAGACGTGCGCGGCATGAGCACCGGCTGCGCGACGGTGTCGAAGAGGATGCTGGCGGCCATATCGACCGCGTCATTTTCTTCACCCTGCACGGCCGGAACGAGAATCTCTTCGATATTATCACGCACCATTTCCTCGTCATCGATCACGAGAACTCGCGTATTTGTGGATTCGTTCATAGTTGGATTTTATTCGTTTTTGAATTTGATCGTTGTTGTTGAGCCTTTGCCAAATCCTTCGCTCGATATGGCGATCGTACCATTGTGGCTTTCGATGATCGCGCGGCAATTCGCGAGACCGAGCCCGGTGCCGGACGCTTTTGTCGTGAACCCCCGGACAAACAATTGCTCGCCTGTTTCATTATCAAACCCCTGGCCTGTATCGTGCAGCTGCAGGATGATATCATCGCCGGCCGTGATCGCCTGGATGGATATCAGCTTTTGCTCCGCGTTCAGCGGGATCGCTTCGAGACTATTTTTCAGCAGGTTGAGCACCACCTGCATAAGCCGCGTATGATCTGCGCTGATCGACGGCAGATCGGGAGGAATGCTGATCGCAACCCTGATACCGCGCTTTTCCAGCGAAGCATAAAGCATCGCCATGCAATCGTTCACGATGGAACGGAGGTTCGCCGGCTTCTTTTCCAGCGTCGCATGACCGGTGACATACTGGCGTTGGATCGTCAGCATCTCCTGGATATGTTTAATGATATTCACCTGCTCCCTGAGTGATTTGGCGATTTCCTCCTGCCCTTTCCGATGTTGTTCATGAAGACCGGAGAGCATGTTGACGACGGCCTTTGACCTGGCATCACCCATTGCTGAAGCCAGTGCCGGCTGTTGAGCAGACATGAAGGACGACAGCTTTTCGAGTGCCTCCGGCTGAACAGCGTCAAGCGCCCTCTTCATCCGGTTGATGTATGAACCGAATCCGACAACGGCGTTGCCGATGTCGTGCAGCACATTTGAAGCAATTTCATACTTGCCCTGTTCGACAGCTTTGTCGGCGCTCAGTTGCAGGATGGCTGATTCTTTGCGCTTCTGGTCCGTCAGGTCGTCGATACTAACCAGGATGGAATCCTCGCTGAGCTTCGCCACCGAATAATTGAAGTGCCTTTCAATGATCTCTTCGCCAAATGAAAGCGTAAAGCTTTGCAGCATATTTTCGACGATGCATTCTTCATCGTCCGCTGCCGAATTGATGGTATCGAGGACTTCGGGCGCGATCTCCCGGAGAAGGGGAAAAAGATTATCGCCACACACGCCGCTGGCTATGCGAACAGGCTTCAAGAGCGCTTCGGCTCTCGTGTTCAGGTAACGGATGTGACCTGTCGGATCAATTTCAGCAAGAGCCGTTGGCAAATGCTGCATGATCACGGTCAATGTCCGCCGGCTAACGCGGGCGTGGTTTTCCATTGAGGACGTGTTTTTGGATGGTATCGGTGGATGAGGGCAACCCGTTAACGCATAATTGGTTCCGTTAGTCTCATCAGAACCACGGTTGTGGGCGGTCAAAAATCAAAATAGTGGAAAACGCTTATTGATGACCGACGTTTTCACTTAATCCCCAAAAAAAACAAAACGTGGCGGAATAAATAACGTGCTATACGTTAATTATCCGGCCGCTCAGCATTGCGCGGTCACCACTGCAGCCTCGCTGTCATCCTATGAGTAAACCGGTCACACAAAAGATCCCTATTTTTTTATCGCTTGATCCGGAAATATTCTGTGGTTATTTCAACCCGCAGGACCCTGCGCCGATGTACAAACGGCAGCTCAGCCATGAGTTCGAAGATTACATCATGAATTGCATAAAAACGGCAGGCCGTAAAACCACATTCCACTACAGGATCAGTTACCGCTCAGAGGAAGAAAAACAATATGCCGACCCCTTGATGTTTGCGATCCGCCGGCATTTTGCCGAAAAGAAAGCGATCGTTCACGCCTCCTTCGAAAAGTTCAAAAAACGGAGCTATACCTTACTTTTTATGAGTCTCGGCGTTGTGATGGCTTGCCAGGGGCTCGTGCCACTTTTACTTGACGGGCAGTACCGCATCCATACAGGTCTTTCAAACGGGCTGGACGTATTCAGCTGGGTGATCCTGTGGCGACCGATCGACAAGCTCATATTCCAGTGGAATCCATATTTAAAAGACATTTCGATCGCCGACCGGCTTGAAAAAGCCGAAACGGCCGTCAACCAGCTACCCATCTAACGAGACGATACCATGAAAAGATTTTACTTTATATTTTTTGCCGTTTGCCTGGCTTTTGTAGCGCTGATGTACTACTCTGCGTGGTGGTTCATCGGGGCCATAGCCGCCGCAATGGCGTTCGTGGCCTACCGGTTCTACGCCATCCGGCTCGAGTCGATGCAGGTGAGGAACCAGTCCCTGGAAGAAGAGGTTGACCAGTTGCATGAGCAGCTCGATGTTGCCGTTCGCAACGAAATGCAGAAAAGCCGCGAGGCAAGAGAAGTGAGGGAGCTGAAACAACAGCTGCTCAGCGTTATCAATCATGAAGTGCGCACGCCGATGAACGGGATCATGGGAATGGCGCTGCTGCTGTCCGATACGTCATTGACCGAAGAGCAAAAGGAATATACCGCACAGATCAGGCAATCCGGCGAAAGCCTGCTTGCAACCGTCAACCAGCTCCTTGTGAATGACATCCTCCACTTCTCAAAGCTTGAGCAACAGGAAACACTGCTCGACAACAAGCCATTCGACCCGGAGATCTGCGTGCAGGAAGTGATCGCGATGTTTGCGGCAAGAACAGCCCAAAACGGGATTGACCTGATGTATGATATCGATCTTTCTGTCCCGGAACAACTCATCGGAGACAGCAGGCGTATCCAGCAGGTATTGATGAACATACTCGAAAACGCGGTCAGGCTGACTGATCACGGTGAGATCGTTGTGAGGGTAGCCAGCGAAAGCGTGCCGGCAGAGGCCAATAAGACCCGGCTTACGATCACAGTCACCGATACCGGCAAAGGCCTCACGAGGGATGAAGCAGCAACCCTGTTTAAAGGCGTTCGCCCTGCGAATGTTGGTAGTGACGAACAGGCGCTGGGACTCGTAGCATGTAAAAAGCTGATTGACCTCATGAACGGATCGGTGGAGGTCAAAAGCATCCAGGGCGAGGGAACCACCATCACGGTTGCAATACCGCTGACTATTGGCGAGAGTGCGCAGTACCAGCCGGCCGGTGAAAACAAAAAGCGTCATGACGAGGTCGGCGTATTGCTGGCCGGAAAAGATGTCCTCATCATTGAAGAAAATACCACACAGCGAAAGCTCCTCGCAGGGCAACTTGAACACTGGAGAATGAAAGTAGCCGCCGCAGCGGATATAGCAACAGCGCGAAACGTCCTGTCATCGGGCCGACCGGCTGACCTCATCCTGCTCGACCGCGGGATCGGTCTTGAGCAGGCAGCGTTACTCTCAAAGGAATATCCGGCTTGCCGCCTCGTGCTGCTCAATCAGCCCGGTGAAGGAAACCTGGCTGAATATGCTCAACTGTTTTCGGCCATTGTGCCGAAACCTGTGAGCCGAACGATGCTGGCGGACAGGCTGGTTGAAGCACTCGGCAGTCGCCCGAACGGGGACAATGCCGTCACGCCAGGGCTGACGACCGAATTCTCAAAGCAGTTCCCGTTAAAGATCCTTCTCGCAGAGGACAACAAAGTCAACCAGAAACTCGCAACAAAAGTGCTGGCGAAACTGGGTTATGTTCCTGACCTCGCCAACGATGGTCGCGAGGTAATGGAAATCGTGGGGAACGAGCATTATGACATCATCCTCATGGACGTTGAAATGCCGGTGATGGACGGGCTCGAAGCTACGCGTATGATCCGCACCTGCCTGGCGGTTCAGCCGGTGATCATCGCCCTGACGGCGAACGTCATGTTAGGCGACCGCGATGCCTGTATCCAGGCAGGAATGGACGACTATATCAGCAAGCCGATCGAATTGAACGGATTGCTTGGCCAGCTGCAAAAATGGTGGCTGATCATCCAGGAGCGAAGAAAAGTGTCGGCATAGCCGTACCTACGCAGATTGAATGATGACTGCGCCTTTTCAGAATGCCGCCGGAAGCTTCGCGGATGGCGCTTGCGAGCCGGAGAGCATCATTCCTATTCGCTGATGCGAAACGTGATCGGCTGTTTTCGATAGGCTTTCACACTGCGGCCATTCTGGATCGCCGGTTTCCACCTCGGTCCGCGCGCAATCACCCGGACAGCCTCCTGCTCCAGGCCATAGCCAAGCGCCGTCAGTGGCGAGACATCACTCACAGCTCCATCACGATCGACAACAAATTGTACCCATACCGTGTAGTCGCCCGCGGGCGCCCCGTTTTCCGAGGCAATATCACCGCGCAGGTTTCTTTCCAGGTATTTGATCCACGCCGGGTCACCACCCGGAAATTGCGCCTCTACTTCCACTGGCATGAATGTTATCTCGCCATCATCTTCCACCTTTGTTTCAATGACCTGCTTGTTGTCATCAATTTGCGTCGGGGTGGCGAGGCCTTCGTCCTTAAGGCCGTCACGTGTGGCTACATCAATTTTTTTATCATCAAGATGTTCGTTCTCCTCGATGGGAGTTTTCACAGAATCATCCGGCGCAATAACGGGCTTTGTGAATTGAGCGGTTGCAATCGGAGGAGTCGGTAATTTGATCGGTGGCGGCTGGATGACGGGTTTCTCCACAGTGGGTTTCAATTCCGAGATCGTCACTTCCCGAACCGCATAACCCGGCGCCCTCCGAACAAACGCCTTTGCAAGAAACGAGCTGAGTACGGCAAACAGCGCGATCGAAAAGGTAATGAGAAGCGCTTTCGACAACCGCCGGTTATATGTTTTTCTCAGGGTGTAAGCGCCATACGCTTTATTGCGATCGTCAAATACGATGTCAAGAATATCTGCATTCAGGATCTGTTCCGGTTCCATAAACAATAGGTTTTAACAAATAAAGAGGGACAAGGGATCGAACGAAAGAGGTTCGATCCTTATGATCGCCTATCGGGGGTATTTGCCGGCTATACTGCGAGGGGCTTCCTGATTGAGATGCGTTGCTCGTGAATATTCCATAAGGGATCGGTGGACAACAGGATAAGTCTCCCGGCAGCTAACACGGCAGAGGCGAAATCAATATTAGTATCTTCAGTCTCACCAAAACCCGAAACTGCATGCATGGTTCACAAACAAATCAACGTCGCGGGCGGCACGGATGGCATCGGCTCGCAATAGTTCTTTTCAGCCTGTTCGCATTTTTGAATACACACGCGCAGCCGGACACGATCGTGTTGCACGATCTTCAATCGGACCCGGGGTCTCCGGCACATTCCATGGAACTCACGATACCTTCCGGCAATTCGAGAATGGCCGCCATGATGTATGCAGCAAACGGTTCACAGAGGCATCCGACTCTGCTGCTGCTCCATGGCTATCCCGGCAATGAACGAAATCTTGATCTCGCACAGGTTGTCAGGACGCGGGGATGGAATGTTATCTATTTCAACTACCGGGGTTCATGGGGAAGCGAAGGCGCGTTCAGTTTCAACAATTGTGTGGAAGACGTTGTGAACGTTGTTGCCTTCTGTAAAAAATACAGCGACTCATTACGGATCGACACTAGCCGCATCGCATTGTTTGGACATAGCATGGGCGGGTGGGTTTGCCTGAAAGCGCTTCAAAGACTGCCCGGCATCAAAAAAGGATTTGTGTTATCGGCCTGGAATATCGGTGAGGATTTCCGTAACGTTCATTCGCAGGATGACATGATGAAGATCGCCGGGAACGGAGGCGACTATTTCGTTCTCCACACTACGCTGAAAGATCTTTACATGCCGGTGATGGAGCACCAGCCGGACTACGACCTGGTTAATGACGCTGCGTTATTGGCCGGCAAAGAGATCGTCATGCTGGATGAGCATCATCGAAATGAGCAACTGGCGAACAAGATCAGGTCCGCCAACCATGCCTATTTTGACTACCAGGTGTGGCAGACTGATCATCCATTCACCAATAAGCGTGTATCCTTGATGAACAGGTTGATCGCTTTCCTGGAAAGTAAATGATCACATATCTCTAACTATAAGTATATGCGTCAGAAATTAAATCTTATTACGCTGGGCGTTGACGATTTCGAACGATCCGTTGCTTTTTACGAAAATGGGCTTGGCTGGAAACGATCCGTGAAAAGCATGCCCGGCCTTGCATTATTCCAACTTGGCGGTATCGTTCTCGCGTTACACCCGCGGCATGAACTCGCCGAAGACACCACGCTCCCCTACGAGCCTTCGACATTCGCCGGGATGACGCTTTCGCACAACACGAGATCCGAAAATGAGGTGGACGAAGTGCTGAAACAGGTTGAATTGCTGGGAGGCACGATAGTCAAGCCGGGCCAGAAGGTGTATTGGGGCGGATACAGCGGGTACTTTAAAGACCCTGATGGTCATTTGTTCGAAGTTGCCTATAATCCGTTTTGGGAGATGGACGCAGAGGGGAACCTGGTCCTGTAAAATGTTCCTGCGGCTCTATCGCTTCGAAACAGAGATTGTTTCACAGTACCGGTCGATCGCATTTTCCAGTGAAGGCAGAACCACGCCTTTTACCGTATTGAGCACGCTGAAAGCCGGTCTCGGAGCTTTAAACGCGACGCCTGACGTCGGCATGAGCAGGTTTTTATCTTTCCTCGCTCCTGACGCAATTGCTGCTGCAAAATCCGCCCATGTCACCGAACCGGCGTTGCAAACATGCCAAATCGAATTTTCACCGTCTATGAGCAGGTCGAGGCTCGCGTTGATGAGGTCCGGAACATAAGTGGGGGAAACCGTGATATTGTCCGCGACAGGCACCCGCCTTTCGGTCTCCAGCGCTGCCACGATCTTACGCGCATAATCGCCCGGATCTCCCCCACCGAATACCGCGCTTGCCCGCACGATCAGCGCATCCCGGAAAACAGACAGTATTCCCGCCTCAGCCTTTGCCTTGCTTTCTCCGTAGACGTTGATCGGTGATACATCATCGTGTTCGAGGTATGGCGTTCTCTGCTGGCCGTCGAAGACAAGATCGGATGAAAACGTCAGCATCTGGATGCCGTTGCGGTTACACGCGCGCGCGATCTGGAATGGCAGTTCGACGTTTTCGCGATTGCATCTTTCAACGTCGGATTCCGCAGCATCAATGTCGCCGTAATCGGCTACATAAATGATGGCCCACGGGTTCGCATGCTCTATAGTTTGTTCAATGTGTTTGATCGCAATACCAGGGAGCTCGTGTTGGGGCGGAGTCACAAAAAGATAGTTGAGTGAGCGATCAAGGCACGCATCGGCGACGGCAGTGCCGAGCCCTTCTCCTTTGCTTATGATCAACAACGGCCGGCAATAAGAAGGATGACGGTCCGTGCAGGTTTTGCCTGCATGAAAAAACCGCGATGGTGTTTCCCACCAGCCCTCGCCCTCAACAACGGGATGTTTGGCGATGTCGTTCCGGTTATAGGATGAGATAAGCCGGCTCAGCGCGGTAGGCCGCGGCTCTCCCGAGCGTATGTCAAAGACACCATTTTCATAACGTCCGTGAGGCTCAGTCACCAGCTTGTCCCAGCCGAATGCACCGAGCAGGGCCCATGCCGTCACGGCTTTTATTGGTATCCCTTCTCCGTTCAGTTTCTGAGCCGTATCCAGCGCGCGCTGAAACCACCGCAACTGATGTTCCCGGGATGAATTCAAATGAACTTCGGTGATGGCAATTTCCGAATGGTATCTCTGCCAGCACTCCCTCAACAAAACTTCCAGGCCAAATTCCGCGTCATGCTTCACCCGGATCGCCTCGACATCCACGTACCGGTGCCTGCCGTTCCCGCCTGGCGCAGCAAATGGATACAATTCGACCCTGTCATCCAAAAATCTTTCCGACGTAACATAATAATTCACTCCGACAATGTCCGGGCGACAATCACATGTCAGCAGGAATGACAGTTCATCTTCCGAAAATCCAAGCGAAAGAAAATAACGATACATCGGATGGCTTTGATCGATCTTCCCAAAAAGAAAATCATAAGTCAGCCATCTCCTTTCATTTTCAAAACGGGCCTGGTAATCCAACACCGGGGTACTGTAAGTTTTCCCGAGATCTTCGGTCTGAACGAGTTTAGCGTTCGGATTGATTTGCCGGATCGCCTTCATGGCAAGAACTATCCCTTTCAGCTGGTTCATCAGCATTTTTGCGAAATCATAGCTGGATCGCCTGTGCGGATACCAATGACCATAAAGCCCGCTGAACCTTGCCGTAGTCAATGGCTCATTGATGGGTGTGTAATGATCAATAAACGGAAACCGTTCCGCTACCCTCCGGGCGTAATTCGCGAACAGCGCCGGAAAATGCGGATCAGAAAGATTGGTGAAGGCCGGGCCGCTTCCATGATGCAGCAATCCGGCTATGGGTGTTATGCCAAGCGCATCTAATTTCTCCAGCATCCGCGCAGTCCAGTCCCACGGAATGTCAGCCTGCACATCCGGCTGGTGCCGTTCCCACAGAATAGGGATACGCAGGGTGCGGATGCCGGATTGTGCGATCACTTCGAGATCAGACAATCTTTCATAGTGGCCGGCAAATTCAAGCTGGTCAAAGAAACGGTCATTGACCCTGTTGATCGTACACTCGATGCCGCCCCAGATCTCAGGACGGCGTATGGATGTACCTTTTTCCATTGAAGGATTTTTCGGGCTCGCTTTCCACCAGTCTTTTGAATAATGCAAGGGATTGCGCAACAACCTGGTCCATGTTGTAATACTTGTACGTGCCCAGTCTGCCGGTGAAGTAAACGTTTTCAAGCGTCGCGGCCAGTTTCTCATACTTTGTGTAGAGGATGTTGTTTTCCCTTCTCGGAATCGGGTAATATGGGTCGCCTTCTGCCTGCGGATATTCATAAACAACCGTTGTCCGGTGATGCCGCTGGCCCGTGAGATATTTGAATTCCGTGCTGCGTGTATATGGATGCACCTCCGGGTAATTGATAGTCGCCGTTGGCTGCACCACTTCCTGCTCGTAAGTCTCGAATTTGAAATCGATCGAGCGATAAGGCAGCTTCCCAAAGCAATAGTCAAAATACTGATCGATCGGCCCGGTATAAATTAGCTTCTTATACTTCACTTCATCCTGGACATCCCTGAAGTCTGTATTCAGCATGAGGTGGATGTTCGGGTGACAAACCATCTGCTCAAACATCTTTGTATAACCGCGTTCAGGCATCGCCTGGTAGATATCAGTGAAGTAACGGTTATCGCGATTTGTCCTTGTTGGTATCCTCGCGGTCACGCTTGCATCCAGCTCGGCCGGGTCAAGTCCCCATTGTTTCCGCGTATAGCCCTGGAAAAACTTTTTGTAAAGCTCCTGGCCAACACGGCTCAAGACAACTTCCTCCGAAGTCCTGATCTGGTCGAATTTCTGGGCTTTTGATGCGAGGAAGCTTTCCATTTCATCTGAGTTGAGATTCAAACCATACAACTGGTTTATAGTGTTCAAATTGATAGGTACCGGAACGAACTGGCCGTCTACACGCGCCCGCACTTCATGCTCATACCAGCGCCAATTTGTAAACTGGCCGAGGTATTCAAATACATGCTTTGCATTCGTGTGAAAAATGTGCGGACCATACTTATGGATCAGGATGCCATGTTCATCGAAATGGTCGTAAGTATTTCCCGCGAGGTGATTGCGCTTATCGATCAGCAGCACTTTTTTATTTGCCTGTGATGCAAGCCGCTCAGCTACCACGCTGCCAGCGAAACCGGCGCCTACTATTAAAAAATCATACATAAGTTTCTTGTTTTTGTCTGTGAGAGCTTTGTTTTTCTCCATAGGTGACGGTCATCAGCTGCAGCATGGTCGTCCAGGTGCGGTCCCATGAATTGCCGCTTAGAAAAAGATCAACGTCCCGCTCCCAGTTGGCGCCCATGCCATTTTCCAGTATTGCCTCAGCCGCGGCAATAAATTCGCCTGGCTCGTCAGCGATCATCACCAGCCCGTTATTCGCATAGGGATCGATCACATCTTTGATGGAGGTAGAGATCACCGGCTTGCCCGCTGCGAGATACTCGGGGGTTTTTGTCGGCGATATGAATTCCGTCGACTCGTTCCTCAGGAACGGTATCATGGCAATGTCCCATCCGGCCAGGTATGCAGGCAGATCCCCATAGCTTCTGCTTCCGGGATAGTGAATGTTTGGAAGCTGTGGAAGAACGGCCGCATCGATCTTGACGACCGGGCCAACCAATACGAAATGCCAGTCGGGTCGTTCAGCCGCTACGGCCGCCACCAGCCCGATGTCAAAACGCTCATCAATGACGCCGTAGAAGCCAAACCTCGGATGCGGGATGGCCGCCTGGTCGGAGGGATCGCGGGAAATGGTGCGGGCGCGCGCAAAGTGATCACGGTCGATACTGCTCGGAAGGGGATAAATATTGTGATGCCATTCCTTCTTCCGTTCGTAGAGGCTGTGGCCACCGGTAAAAACGATGTCTGCCTTTTCAAACATGCGGCGCTCCAGCTCCCGCAGTTCAGGCGGAGCAAATTTGAACGCAGAAAGCTCGTCCATGCAATCGTACACCACCAGCCCCGGGGTAAGGTCTTCGGTGAACCGCAGTGCCATCGGCGTGTAATACCAGAAAACGTATTTTGATATTCCTTCTTCTACGATGAGCTGATGCAGCATGGTGGCCAGTCGTGACTGAATCGTTTCATTTCCGCCCTCGGCGGAAAGATGAGGGACGACGACCGTGACATTGCCCTGCCGCTCCATACGAAATTCATCCGGGTGATCACCAAAGACGGGTTCCTCGATAAAGTAAACGGTCGTCAGCTCCGCAAACCTCGCCATCAGGTGCTGCGGGCGCTGGTAAACGAAATTCCAGCGCAGATGCGATAAGCAGATCAGCACGTGGTCACGAAATATATTATTTGATTTCTCCATGGATAAGAGTTTCCAGTGTCGTTGCGATCACGTCGCAAAAGACAAATGATTACCTGAATGAGTTTGGAATCGGAAGCTTGCTCCCCGTCCGGGGGTGTATAGGAAAGCCAAAAACCATGCAAACAATATTTTATGTCACGTCGCTAAAGGGAGTTATCCCCCGTGACACCATCAACCGGAAGAGTTGGGAATAAGTCGGGAAAAAAAATCTACAACTTAGAAAATAGTTAACAAACGAAAGGCGTTAATTAGCGTCCGATATCTATTGAATCCGAATCTATAACAACCACTCTGCGAATAACTGAGATTATGAAACCTGATCCGCGCCCTTCAGCGCAAACTTCAACAGACAACATTTTCTTACCCTGGTCCGAAGAAAAAGCCAACGCCTGGTATGATCGACATGGGTGGGTCGTGGGCTGCAATTACATTCCAAGCACTGCGATCAACCAGCTTGAAATGTGGCAGGCCGAAACTTATGACCCACAAACGATCGAAACTGAACTGGCCTGGGCGCATGAGATAGGCTTCAACACAGTCCGGGTATTTCTGCATCATTTATTGTGGGAACAGGACAAGGCCGGTTTCCTTGGAAGACTTGACGATTTCCTGAGCATCGCGGATACATATGGTATAAAAACAATGTTCGTTTTGTTCGACGCCGTATGGGATCCGTATCCGAAACTGGGAAAGCAACCCGAACCGAAACGTGGTGTCCATAACTCGGGCTGGGTGCAAAGTCCCGGTGCGGAGATCCTGAAGAACGGAAATGCGTATCACGAGCTCCAGAGTTACGTGGAAGGTGTCATTAGAAAGTTCAAAGATGATGAGCGCGTGCTGATCTGGGACCTCTTCAATGAACCGGACAACATGAACCAGGCAAGCTATAATGACAGCGACTACGGAACCGATAAAGCGGAGCTTTCACTGCAATTGCTCAAAAAAACGCTTGCGTGGGCCCGTGCGATCGATCCTTCGCAACCGCTGACCGCTGCGCCGTGGCAATATGACTGGTCTGAAAGAGATAAGCTCACGCCGCTCGATAATTATATGTTTTCACAGTCGGACGTGATCACTTTTCATTGTTACGAAAACGCCCAGAAGATCGAAAAGCGCATCATCGGGTTGCAGCAATTCAACCGCCCGCTGCTTTGCACGGAATACATGGCACGTCACAACGGCTCAACCTTTGAAGAGGTGCTGCCCGTCCTGAAAAAATACAATGTCGGCGCTTATAACTGGGGTTTTGTGGCAGGCAAGACGCAGACGAACTATCCATGGGACTCATGGAACAAGGACTATCAGAATGAACCGGAAGTATGGTTTCACGATATTTTCCGGCCCTCCGGCGAACCCTATAGTCAGAGAGAGGTGGATGTGATCAAGAAGCTCTGCAAAACGCCAGAGTCTGATATGCTCTACCAGGAAGTGGCGTAGGTCTTTGGGCGTCGGTAAACAGGTCAATGATGGACAGGCAGTTCGAACAAAAAGTTTGCGCCCTGCCCAATTTCACTTTCCACCCAGATGCGGCCGCCCTGGGCCTCGATAAAATCTTTGGATATCGCAAGCCCCAGCCCCGTTCCTTTTGATTTTGAACCGGGCACCTGGAAGTATCTCTCGAAAAGCCGGTCCTGGTATTCACTCGCGATCCCGGGCCCCTTGTCCGCAACGGAAAAGCGCACAGCGTTGTCATTGAGCGCTGCTGACACAAGGATCTCGCTTTCAGGCGGGGAATTCTTCACCGCGTTAGTGAGGAAGTTATTCAATACCCAAATGGTTTTCTCTGCGTCAATTTCAATTTCCGGCAGTGTCCCGTTGACCTGTTTGACCAGCCGGATCCCTTTTTGTTTCGCGCTGGCCGAAATTGCCTCGAGAGCTCCGGCAATGACAGCCTCCGGCGGAACCATTCTCTTGTTTAACTGTATCCGGCCGGCTTCAATTTGAGACATGTTCAACAACTCGCTGAGAATTTTCAGCATCCGCTGATTGTCCTGTTTGATGTTCTGCACGAGCTCCATCTGCTCCGTGTTTAGCTGACCGGTTCTCTTATCCTCGAGCAGCTTCAAACTGAAATCGGATGATGCCAGCGGTGTTTTCAATTCGTGGGAGATGGTGGCGATAAAATTCGTTTTCGCAACATCCAGCTCCTTGAATGAGGTGATATTCTTGATGACGATAACGGTGCTGTCGCTGTGTCCCTGCCTGACCTCCACCATCTCTTTTGCAAAATAGTTTTCCCGCCCGTCGACGACCACCTTGAAAGGCGCGGTATTTTCGGCATTCACGAGGAACCTGAACAGGTCATTGCGGCTTGCCACTTCATGAACCTGCTGGCCGACGATATCGGCGGCTTTTAACCCCAGCAGATGGAGCGCCTGTTCATTTGCAAACAGCACCCGCTCGGTCTTATCGATCCCAATGCTCGCATCCTTCAGGCTATTGATCACCGCTTCCGCCCGGGCCTTTTCAAGGAGAAGCTTTTCAAGATTGCTGCTTTCAAAAAACTGCAGCCGCTCAGCCATGTCATTGAATGCTTCAGCGAGTTGCCCGAATTCGTCATGCGATTCAAGATGAACCCTGTGCGAGTAGTTGCGTTTCGTCACCTCCTGGATCCCTTCCGTCAGCCTCCTGATCGGGTCTGTGATAATCGAAGGAAAGTTGAAAACAAATGTAAAAGCAACGATGAAAATGATCGAAGAAATTGTGATCAGTATGGTGGACGCTTTGTTCGCCGCCCTCTCCGATTTCTCATTTTTGAGCTTGATCGCGGCCATGTTGAGCGAAATGATCTTCTGGATGCCCGCCCGCAGCATATGGATCGCCCCGGAATCACCGCCTTTCAGTTTTGTAAAATTTTCGCGTACCTGGCCGGTCGCCTCCTGCTCGCCACTTTCCGTGATGTTCGCTTCCTGTTTTGCCAGCGATGTATTGAAACTGCCGGCGAAGGCTGTGTCGCGAAATGGGATGGATTCGAGCGTTTTTTCCATTTCGTGGGCGTATTCAAGCGATTCGTAATTGGACCGGAGAATATTCTTTGACTGGTCGCTGAGCCTGACCAAATAGAATATGCCAAGCGCGCCGAGCGTGATCACCAGCAAAAACAGGAAGAATGTCCCGATGCGGATCTTATTTTTTACGCTGGTTGCCATTACGAAAATATGACGATGTCGACATTGCGTTCGGAAAGTGTACGGATCAGCTGATTAAAGACGCTTGTCTTTAAAATGATCTGCCAAAGCTTTAAATGCGGTTTGCCCAAACAAAGCGTTGTGATCCGCAGGTCATCGATTGCCTGGAGGATTGCGCGGGCCACGTTCTCATCCTGCTTCCTGATCACTTCGGCGCCGAGTTCGGTGGCGTTTTTAAAGTTATTGATCAAATGTCGTTGTTTATCCAATGGTATCCTGTCTGGAGATTCGCGCGGCGTTTGAACATACAGCACATACCACTGGCTGTTGTAGTATGAAGCGAGTCGCGCCGTCTTCCTGATGATCTTTTGAGCGATCTCTTCGCTTGAGGATATGCAGGCAAGGAAGCGTTCGTGCCGGTATGGTGTCTGCCTGGCGGTAATTTGATAGTCAACCTTCCGCTCCACCTGCCCGGCGACCTCTTTCAAAGCCAGCTCCCTGAGCTGCAGGATCTTTTCGGGTTGAAAGAAATTCGTTAAGGCCTGTTGAATTTTAGCCTGGTCGTAGATCTTGCCTTCCTTCAGCCGCGTGATCAGTTCGTCAGCGGTAAGGTCAATGTTCACCACTTCGTCAGCGACCTGGAGCATCCTGTCCGGCACACGTTCCTGCACTTCCACGCCTGTGATCTCTTTCACGGCTTCATTGATACTTTCGATATGCTGGATGTTGACCGCCGTGATCACGTCAATGCCGCCGTCAAGCACATCGAGCACGTCCTGCCATCTCTTCTCGTTCTTACTTCCGGGAATATTGGAGTGCGCGAGTTCATCAATGATCACCACTGCGGGATGCACGAGCAGTATCGCCTGCACATCCAGTTCCTCAAGCCGCTTGCCCTTGTAAAAGACCTCTCTCCTTGGAATGACCGGCAGGCCATCGAGCAATGCGTGGGTTTCTTTTCTTCCATGTGTTTCGATGTAGCCAATGCGGATATCC